>OGJI01003336.1_pt1 | contig 12506 bp, 9 predicted proteins | sample 1572031 | NCBI WGS metagenome assembly OGJI01 (sample SAMEA2582119, study PRJEB24529) | metagenome | biome: Human gut stool | place: China | collected 2011
TTGTTGGGGCGTGCCTGCCCCAAACCCTGCTAGGAACGAGTACAGCAAACTGGAAGTTATAGTGCTATCTTTTTCCATTTTCTAATCTTAGTTCTAAATGTTCCGAACGGAGCAACCGTGTTAACATGTATAAACTTGTATACTTCCCAGACCGCTGTTTTGGTTGCTTCATCGGCCCACTTTCTCATATGTGGCTCGAATAACTCTTCGTCGCTTAATGAGTCAATCATTTCATAAATCGAATTAATATTCTCTCTCAGCATATCTTTCAACTCCTGCAACGACAGATAAGCATATGTATCTGTAAACCATTGATATAATTCGCCAAGCTGATTCCACTTGAAATCATCCGAAGGAGTCTTGACATGAAGACCATTTCTTTCGTCTGATTCCCATTTAAGAACAAGAGTTGTCCAGCCAACCTGGTAAGCAAGATTTTCTGCTGGAGTTCTGTCAACTTCCTCAACTCTCTTATCTTTTAATGATTCCGGAATAATATCAAATTCTGAAATGTACTTTGCAAAACTTTTATTTATCTCGTTCTTAAGTTCATCTTTATTCTCGTATGTTCTCACTAGTCTATCTCCTCAAATTTCGATTTGTTGAACTAAGCCGAGTATATCATACTCTCCAATGAAAGAACACCCCGATATAGTGAAATTTTGCCGTTTTCCTGCGTACGTGCGTACACACTCCACAGGAATTCTAAGGGGCCTGCCCCTTAGCACACGGACTTTGGAACAAAGTCTAGTGTGTTACACATTGTCAGAGGTGTACAGGCTCCCGGTACGCACGTACGCAGCGATTACCCCCAAACGCGCCATATAGGGGGACGATCAAGTTCGCACAAAGCGACCTTGATCCCGCAAAACAAAAGGCAGGATACCATCACCACGATGATACCCTGCCTTTGCTCGTTTACCGTTCCGAGTAGTCCTTCCGCAGAACCTCCGATAAACAAAAAACGTACCCGAACCCTTTCTCGTAAAGAATCGGGTTCGAGTACGAACTGTTTGGTGGGGCGTCCCGGAAACGAACTACCTGAAGTTTTTCCTGTTCCAGGTCATCTAAAAGTCATACCAAGCGCGCAAATCTCCAAAAAAACGAGAGCGTGTTTGTGCAGAATCGTCAGTTTTGTCTATTGCCTTTTTTTGCCCTGTAAGCTATAATCATGCCATAGACAGCAACGGCGCTGTGGGTCACCTCCTGACTCGCAGCGTCGTTTTGTTTAAGCAAGCTTTCGCGTGAAAACGCATCGGCGTGGATGGGTTTTTGCGATGTGTGGAAAGAAACAAGATCAAGTAAGGAGTAGGATTTATGGCAGCAAATGTTATGGAAATCTACGGCAGCAAGGTCTTCAACGAACATGTGATGAAGGAGCGCCTGCCGAGCGCGACTTACAAGAGCCTGGAACGCACCCTGCACAAGGGTGCTCCGCTGGACATCGAGGTGGCCAACGTTGTGGCCAGCGTGATGAAGCGCTGGGCCATGGAGCTGGGCGCTACCCACTACACCCACTGGTTCCAGCCGCTGACCGGCATCACCAGCGAGAAGCACGATGGCTTCGTCTCCCCCGTGGGCGACGGCACCGCCATCATGGAGTTCTCCGGCAAGGAGCTGGTGCGCGGCGAACCCGATGCTTCCTCCTTCCCCTCCGGCGGCCTGCGCGCCACCTGCGAGGCCCGCGGCTACACCGCATGGGACCCCACCAGCTACGCCTTCGTCAAGGATGATGTGCTCTGCATCCCCACCGCCTTCGTCAGCTACACCGGCGAGGCGCTGGATAAAAAGACTCCTCTGCTGCGTTCCATGAACGCGCTGTCCAATCAGGCTATCCGTATCCTGAAGCTGTTCGGCAAGGATGTGGACTACGTGTCCACCACGGTCGGCCCGGAGCAGGAGTACTTCCTCGTCAAGAAGGAAGACTACGAGGCACGTCAGGACCTGATCCTGACCGGCCGCACCCTGTTCGGCGCTCCCTCTGCCAAGGGTCAGGAGCTCGAAGAGCATTACTTCGGCGTCATCCGCCCCGAAGTCTCCGCTTTCATGAAGGAACTGGACGAAGAGCTGTGGAAGCTGGGCGTCCCCGCCAAGACCAAGCACAACGAAGTGGCTCCCTGCCAGCATGAGCTGGCCCCCATCTTCGACACCACCAACGTCGCCATCGACCACAACCTGCTGACGATGGAGATGATGAAGAAGCTGGCCCCCAAGTACGGTCTGGTCTGCCTGCAGCACGAGAAGCCTTTTGAGGGCGTGAACGGCAGCGGCAAGCACAACAACTGGTCCATGAGCACCACCCACGAGAACCTGCTGGACCCCGGCGACACTCCCATGGAGAACCTGCAGTTCCTGGTCTTCCTGGCCGCTGTCATCAAGGCAGTCGATGAGTACGCAGACCTGCTGCGCACCTCCGTCGCCACCCCCGGCAACGATCACCGTCTGGGTGCCAACGAGGCACCCCCGGCCATCATCTCCATCTTCGTGGGCGAGGAGCTGGAAGCCGTCATCGACGCTATCGCATCCGATTCTCCCTACGCCGGCCCCACCAAGATGAAGATGGATCTGGGTGTGGATGTCCTGCCCAAGTTCAGCAAGGACACCACCGACCGCAACCGCACTTCCCCCTTCGCCTTCACCGGCAACAAGTTCGAGTTCCGTATGCCCGGTTCTGCCGAGAACCTGAGCGACTGCAACACCATCCTGAACACCGCCGTCGCCAAGGAGCTGAAGGGCTACGCTGACGAACTGGAGGGTGCTGAGGACTTCACCTCCGCCGCCATCGCTCTGGTCAAGCGGACCATCCGCGACCACCGCCGCGTCATCTTCAACGGCAACGGCTACACCGCCGAGTGGGAAGAAGAAGCTGCCCGCCGCGGCCTGCCCAACAAGAAGAACACCCCGGCTGCTCTGCCCGCCCTCGTTGACCCGAAGAACATCCAGCTGATGGAGGACTTCGGCGTCCTGACCAAGGTGGAGATGGAGAGCCGTTACGAAGTCGAGATGGAGCACTACGCCAAGATCATCAACATCGAGGCGCTGACCATGCTCGAAATGGCCCGCAAGCAGCTGCTGCCGGCCGTCAACTCCTACATGAGCGAGGTCGCCAACACCGCTGCCACCAAGCTGGCCGTCAGCGAGGCGCTCAGCGTCCGCAGCGAGACCAAGACCCTGACCAAGCTGAGCGCCGATGCCGACGCCATGAGCGACGCCATCGACGTGCTGCAGGATGTGGTGGACGCTGCCGAGGCTCTGACCAGCGAGAGCGAGAAGGCTGTGGCCTTCCACGACAACGTGATCCCGGCAATGGACACTCTGCGTGCCGCAGCTGACGATGCCGAGACCATCTGCGGCGAGGACTACTGGCCTCTGCCCAGCTACAGCAAGATGCTCTACTACGTCTGATCTACCAGCGCATTTCATAAAGCATCTTAGGCTGTCGAACTTCATTCGCCATTCTCCTTTTCCTATTTCTTACACCAGCCTAAAGACCTGCTCTTTTGCGAGGGCAGGCCTTTAGGCGTTTTTCTTGAGAGGAGATCATCCTTATGAGCTATACGACCCAACAGGATATCCTGGATTTTGTGGAGGACAACAACGTCAAATTCGTGCGGTTTGCCTTCTGCGACATCTTCGGCACACAGAAGAACATCGCCGTGCTGGCCGGGGACCTGCCCAAGGCGCTGGAGGACGGCGTCTGCTTCGACGGCAGCTCCATTGCCGGGTTCATGAAGGTGGAAGAGAGCGACCTGGTGCTCCGGCCCGACCTCTCCACCGTGACCATCCTGCCCTGGCGCCCCACCGAGGGCCGGGTGATGCAGTTCTTCTGCGACGTGGAACGGCCGGACGGCGATCCCTTTGGCGGCAACTGCCGGGGGTTCCTGCGCCAGATGAGCCGCCGCTTCCGCAAGCTGGGGCTGACCTGCAACGTGGGGGCCGAGTGCGAGTTCTATCTGTTCGAGAACGATGACCATGGCCGCCCCACCCGCGTCCCCATCGACTTCGGCGGTTACTTCGACGTGGCCCCGCTGGACGCAGGCGAGAACCTGCGCCGCGACATCTGCCTGACCATGGAGCAGATGGGCATGAGCCCCCAGCACAGCCACCACGAGAGCGGCAACGGCCAGAACGAGATCGACTGCCACTATGCAGGCCCGCTCAAGACCGCCGACAATGTGATGATGTTCAAGCAGATCGTGCGGGCCGTGGCCATGCGCAGCGGCATCCACGCCAGCTTCCTTCCCAAACCTCTGGCCGACCAGGCCGGCAGCGGGCTGCACATCAACCTTTCGCTCTACATGGACGGGCGGAACCTGTTTGAGGGCGACATTGCGCCCGACAGCATCGCGGGCAGCTTTATGGCGGGTGTGCTGGCACACAGCCGCGCACTGACCGTCTTCACCAATCCCCTGCCCAACAGCTACCTCCGCTTTGGCAGCGACGAGGCCCCCAAATACGTGAGCTGGAGCCGCCAGAACCGCAGCCAGCTCGTGCGCATCCCGCAGGTGCAGGGCGACAACTGCCGCATGGAACTGCGCAGCCCGGACCCCGCCTGCAACCCGTATCTGGCCATCGGCCTCATCCTGGCCGCCGGTCTGGACGGCATTGAGCGGCGGTTGGAACTGCAGGCCCCCATCAACAAGAATCTGTTCGACCCCGCCGTGGCCGCTGGCCTTGGGCTGGAAAAGCTGCCTTCCACTCTGGAAGAAGCCGTGCAGGCCGCGCAGGAGAGTGACTTCCTGCGCACCGTGCTGCCGGAGGAGCTCTCTCACCGCTACTACGAGGAGGAACTGAAGCGCTGCGCTGCCCTGAAGAATGCCGCCGACCCGGCAGAGTACGAGCGCATCCACTACTTCAACGCCATCTGAGCGGTAAGCTACCGGAAAAAGAGAGGGAAAAGGAAAGGAGCGATTCCGAATGGGACGTGCTCTGATCGTCAGCGCCGGAGCCAGCTCAAACGAGTATATCTCGGCACGGCTGGCGGAGCTGGGATACCCCCGGCCTCTGATCGTGCCAAGCGGAGCCGAGGCCCGGCGCAGGATGTTAGAATCGGATTTTGAGCTCATCGTGGTCAACGCGCCGCTGCCCGATGAGTTTGGCCATGAGCTGTGCGCTGCCGCCGTGGAAAAGACCGACGCGGGCGTGGTGCTTCTGGCCAAGGCCGCTGCGGCCGAGCAGCTGCTGGGTTCCATGAGCGACGAGGGCGTGCTGCTTTTGAGCAAGCCGTTCTCGAACACGCTGTTTTTGCAGGCCATCCACATGGCAGCAGCCAGCAACCACCGCCTGCTGCGCCTGCGGCAGGAAAACGCCAGGATGCAGGAAAAGATCGCGCAGGTGCGTCTGGTCAGCCGCGCCAAATGCTGCCTCATCGAGCGGGAAGGCATGACCGAGGCCGATGCCCACCGCCTGATCGAAAAGCGGGCCATGGACACCCGGCGCGATCGTGCCGAGATCGCACAAGAAATCCTTGATTCTTACGAGGATTAGGATTATAATTTTATGTCGGAAAACGAGCTCCCCACAGTCTGCTTCGCAGACAGCCCCCCTCTGGGAGGGCGGCGGCATCGCCTGCGCGGTGCCAAAGGGAGCTTCTGGGAAAAGTATCAGAATCAAACGAGATAGAGGAGGACCATTTTTATGGCAAAATTCATCTTCGTCACCGGCGGCGTCGTCTCCGGTCTGGGCAAAGGCATCACGGCCGCTTCGCTGGGCCGTCTGCTCAAGTGCCGCGGCCTGAAGGTCGCCAGCCAGAAGCTCGACCCCTATGTGAACGTGGACCCCGGCACCATGAGCCCGCTGCAGCACGGCGAGGTCTTCGTGACCGACGACGGCACCGAGACCGACCTCGACCTGGGCCACTACGAGCGCTTCATCGACGAGAACCTGAACAAATACTCCAACCTGACCACCGGCAAGGTCTACTGGAACGTGCTGAACAAGGAGCGCCAGGGCGCATACCTGGGCCAGACCGTCCAGATCATCCCCCACATCACCAACGAGATCAAGAGCTACATCTACAACCTGGCCTCCTCCACCGAGGCCGATGTGGTCATCACCGAGATCGGCGGCACCACCGGCGACATCGAGAGCCAGCCCTTCCTGGAGGCCATCCGTCAGGTGGGCCTGGAGCAGGGCCGCGACAACTGCTGCTACATCCACGTCGTGCTGGTGCCCTACATCTCCGGCTCGGACGAGTACAAATCGAAGCCTGCACAGCACTCCGTCAAGGAGCTGCAGGGCATGGGCATCAACCCCGACATCATCATCCTGCGTGCCGACGGCAGCGTGGGCGGCGACATCCGCCGCAAGATCAGCACCTTCTGCAATGTGCAGCCGGAGTGCGTCATCGAGAACCTGACCATGCCCAGCCTCTACCAGTGCCCGCTGATGCTCCACACCAACGGTCTGGACGATGTGGTGGTCAAGAAGCTGAAGCTGGACGTCCCCCCTGCCGACCTGACCGAGTGGAAGCAGGTGGTCTCCCGCATCGCCACCCGCAGCAAGACCTGCACCATCGCGCTGGTGGGCAAGTATGTCAAGCTGCACGACGCCTACCTCTCCGTCATGGAGAGCCTCTACCACGCCGGTTTTGAGAACGACAGCCAGGTGGAGATCCGCTGGGTCGAGAGCGAAGACCTGACCGACCAGGCCGCCTGCAAGGAAGCCTTTACCGATGTGGACGGCATCATCGTGCCCGGCGGCTTCGGCGACCGCGGCATCGAGGGAATGATCCAGGCCGCACAGTACGCCCGCGAGAATCATGTGCCCTACTTCGGCATCTGCCTGGGCATGCAGATCATGGTCATGGAGTTTGCCCGCAATGTGCTGGGCTACGCCGATGCGAACTCCAGCGAGTTCACCCCGGACGGCCAGCACAACGTCATCGCGCTGATGGCCGACCAGCAGGGCAACATCCCCAAGGGCGGCACCATGCGCCTGGGCAAATACCCCTGCACCGTCAAGCCCGGCACCAAGATGGCCGAGTGCTACGGCGAACCGGAGATCTGGGAGCGCCACCGCCACCGCTACGAGTTCAACAACGACTTCCGCAGCGAGATGGAGGAAAAGGGTCTGGTCATTTCCGGCACCAGCCCCGACGGCCGTCTGGTCGAGACCGTGGAGCTGCCGGGCCGCGCCTTCCATCTGGGTGCCCAGTTCCACCCGGAGTTCAAGAGCCGTCCCAACCGCGCGCATCCCCTGTTCAAGGGCTTCATCGCAGCGGCTCTCCAGTTCCGTGCCGCCGCGCAGCGCAGCATGTTGAATGTGTGATACCCTCTCAGTCTGCTGCGCAGACAGCTCCCCCGAAGGGGGAGCCACGGGCGAGCCGGTTTTGACTGTGCTGAAATGAACAAAGCCCCATAAAACCATAAACAAAAGTGCTCCGCTGTTTCGATTCACAGCATCCTTCCCATTGCTCTTTGTCAGAGCATGGTACAGATGCCGCTGGTCTTGACAGCGGAGCACTTTTGTTTACGATATCAAAATGCCTTCATCATTCAGCAGGAGTTGCCCGACCTGCCAAAGGCTCCCCCTTTGGGGGAGCTGGCATCGCTGCGCGATGCCTGAGAGGGTCACTTCTTTGCAGCAGCCTTCTTGCGGGCGGCGCGGCTGGTCTTCCGGCCAGCAGGCTTCTTGACCGGAGCCTTGACCGCTGCGGGGGCAGCCTTTTCTGCGGGCTTTGCCTCCGTCTTAGCCGGTTCGGCCTTGGGTTCCTCAACAGCAGGAGCAGCCTCTACGGGCTTCTCTTCCGCCTTGACCGGCTCTGCCTTGGCTTCTTCCGCCTTGGGGGCCTCGACAACAGGAGCGGCTTCTGCGGGCTTCTCCTCTGCCTTGACTTCGACCTTCTCCTCAACGGGAGCGGCGGCGGGCTCGTCCTTCTTGGCGGCGCGCTTTGCGCTGGCGCGGTCCTTCACCTCGGAGATGGTCCAGAGCTGATCTTCCCCGGCGGTCTCCTGCCAGATCTGCAACTGTGCGCCATCGGAGACACCCATGCCCACGGTGTCGATGCACTTGCCGCTGGCCCAGGAAGAGCGCAGGCGGACGGTGCCGGCGGGGGTAGGCTCCACGGTCCACATCTGGGACGTGCCGCCCACATCCTCCCACAGATGCAGCCAGGTGCCGTTGGCGGTGCCGGTCATCATCAGGTCGAGGAGCTTGCCGGAAGCGCGGTTGCGGATGCGGTAGACACCGTCCCCTACGCGGATGAACGCCCACTCCTGTTCGGGCTTGTGGTCGTATTTGCCCAGACGAACGGTCTCCTCGTTCTTCGTGGAAGCAGCCGCCTCGATGACGCTGCCGGTGCGGGCAGCGATGGTGTAAAAACGATCTGCTTCGATCACAGTCTGTGCAACAGTTTTCATGATAATTCCCTCCAAACGTTTTTTCACAAACAAATTGATCTTTTTGTCTTGTTAAATTATACCACTTGTCGTAATTTTTTACAAGGATTTCGACATTCCTTTAGCACTTTGACCAAAAAGCGTCCGCTTTTCATCTGCTTTTGCAAACTTCGACTGAACTTTCGGCCGTAACCAAATTGTAACCATGCCCAAATGTTCCAATGCAATGGATTGTCCGGGTGTTTCGTATTATAATCAAATGGGAAAGCCCATCCGCATTTCGTCCCTGTGACCTGTGAGGTACTGCATTATGAAACAGAATCTACTCCGCATCGGCTGCGCAGCGGCGGGCCTGGCACTGGCGGCGGGGGTGTTCACCTCCTGTTCGCTGCTGCCCACGCCGTCCCGGCCCGTGTCCCACCCCCAGCAAGAGGAGGACCCGCCCAAATACGACGCCTCCTCCCTGCGGGACGGCAGGCTGCGGCTCTTCTCCAGCTATGACTCCCTCGGCGGAAACACCATCCTCTGCGGCGACAAGGTGGTACACCAGTCCCCTGCCAGCGAAACGTCCTATCTGCTGACCGACAGCCAGACCGGCGAGACGAACTGGTTCGTCTGCACCTGGTCTGACCCGGACACCGCCGCCGGGCGGCGCAGCGGCATCTTTGACCGGACGGGTGAGGCGCTCTACACCTTTGACCGCGAATACGACGTCCGCCTTTCCGGCGGCGTGCTCGTTCTGACCACCCCCACCCGCTTCGCCTATTCGCCCCTGCACGACCATGCAGCGGGCGACGTGCGGGTGCTGGACTTTGCTTCGGGCACCGAGTACCCCGTGCCCGAAAACGCCTACACCTGCCTTGTGGCGGGCGACCGGCTGGCCTTTGGCCTCTATGCCCCCGGCGATGCTGCGCCCGATGAAGAGAACGACGACCTCTACCAGTACGCTGCCGTTCAGATCCAGGAAAAGGACGGCACCGTGGTCTACCAGAACTTTCATAGCCTGCTGTACCGCCTTTCCGCCGGGATCGACGACCCGCTGGCCCCCGCCGACTGGGTGGAGATCGACACCTACAACGCGGACGGCACAAACCTGGAGTCCACTTCCCTGCTGAATGCGGCCACCGGCGAGGAGCGGAGCGGCTTTGTCACCTATCTCCACGCGGGCATTGCCAGCTTCCGGACCGACGAGGGCAAGTATCAGCTCGTGGATCTGGTCAGCGACATGACCAGCACCGTGCTGTGCGAGTTTAACGACTCCATCAGCGGGTACGCGCCCGGCGTGACCGTGCTCTACCGGGAGGACGGCTACCTCCTCTACGACCTGACCACCGGCGACACCCTCGACCTCTACAACATGGCCCTGGGCACCAACACGCTGGACATCTACGCCAGGGACGGCACTCTCCGCGTCTACGATATGGACACCGGTGCCATCCGGACCGACACGACGGTTGCGCCGCTGGAAGCGCTGCACCGCACTCGCCTCTACGACCAGGGCAGCGGCTGGGTCAACCTGCGCCAGTACGACAACGACAACTACGATGTGACCACCCTGACCCTCGCCGGGCCGACGCTGAGCAAGACCCTTTCGATGGCTGACCTCACCGCCCGCTACGGCGACGACTTCGACGGCTACCTCTGGCCCGTGGCTGCCACGGAGGACGACTTCTATTTCTCCATCAGCTACCGCGGCCCCGGCAGCACCTGGCTGTATGACCTGCTGGACAGCGACGGCGCGGTCGTCCTGGCCGGGCTGGGCAGCTGCGGCGAGTACTCCCGCTACAACAGCAGTGCGCCCCTGCCTGCGGGCGTCTTCGTGGCGCGCAAGGGCTTCGATTACGGCTGGATGGACGTGGAGGGGAACTGGGTCTACTGCCAGAGCATCTTCACTTCCACCAGCGACGAGACCAACAACTACTTCTATTGAGGGAGGGTTTCACCATGAAACAGACTAAAATTTCCCGCCGTTCCTTCCTGTTTGGGCTGGGGACCGTCTCCACGGCGGCGCTGCTGGCCGCCTGCGGAGAGGCCGCTTCCAGCGCACCGGCATCGAGTGCCGCTTCGTCCGAAGCACCCGCCTCTTCCGCCAGCGAAGTGCCCGCAGCGCCCCTCCTCACCGAGGACGAGTTTCCCGTCACCGACGGCTCCACGGCCTGCATCCCGCTCATTGCGCAGATCATGGCCGACACCACCGGCATGGAGCTGGAAGCGGCCCAGAGCGCCGTGACCACCAACACCACCGCCTGGGCCTGGCGGAACCTGGGCCTTTACGGTGACACCGAGAACGGCACCCGGCTCATCATCGCCTACGAGGCCCCGGAGTCAGTCAAGGAAGAGCTGAAGGCCGACGGTGCCCCGCTGGACCAGAAAGCCATTGGCCGGGACGCGCTGGTCTTCATCGTGAACGAGGACAACCCCGTCCAGAGCCTGACCCGGCAGCAGCTCCGGGACATCTACGCCGGGAAGATCACCAACTGGAAGGACGTGGGCGGCGAGGATGCCGACATCGTGGCCTTCCAGCGCCGGGAGGACTCCGGCAGCCAGACCCTGTTCCAGAAGCTGCTCATTCAGGGCGGCGAGCTGATGGACGCCCCCACCGAGCTGGCTCCTGCCATGATGGGCGAGCTGGTGGACGACATCGCCGAGTACAACAACGCGGCCAATGCCATCGGCTTCTCGGTCTACTACTACATCTCGGAGATGTACTCCAAGCCCGGCCTGCGGCTGCTGGCCGTGGACGGCGTGACCCCCTCGGCCGACACCATCGCGGACGAGAGCTACCCCCTGTGCAACGAGTTTTATGCCGCAGTCCGGCAGGATTCCGGCCCCGACACCCCGGAGCGCAAGGTCTATGACTGGCTCTCCACCGATGCAGGCCGCGCCTGCATCCAGAAGTCCGGCTATGTGGCCGCCCAATAATTTTTACTCGCGTGTTCCATTCGTTTGACTTCGTTTCCATTCTTTGCTACAATGAAGAAAAGTCTGGCAGTCTCGGCCAGATCTGCCGCAAGACGTGAAGATGCGAAGGAGAATGAACCATGCTCAAACCCCACAACCACCCTGTGGAAAGCCACGGCCGCACCGCGCTGCGCAACTACATCATCCAGGCATCCACCCTGCTGGAGATCACGCTCTCCGGGCTGGTCCTCATCGGCCTGCTGTTCAGCATCGTGCCGCTGCTGAAATGGATGCCCGGCCTGCTGTTCGACGGCAACGATGCAGAGATCCGCACATTTCTGGAACGTGCGCTGGACATCGTCATCGGCATCGAGTTCATCAAGATGCTGGCCAAGCACAGCCCCGGCAGCGTGCTGGAGGTGCTGCTCTACGCCATTGCCCGCCACATGATCGTCGGCCATGAGGACGCCGTGCAGAACCTGGTCAGCGTGGTGGCCATCGCACTGATCTTCATCATCCGCAAGTATTTCTTTGTGCCGTCCTTCGGCCACAAGATGCCCGGCGGCGAAATTGCCCCGGACATGGAGCAGAAGGCCGCAGAGACCCCGGAAGCAAAAGCGGGAGACATGGCGGAATAACGCCGGCCCGTCCCCGGGGACAGCGCCGCATGGTATGCGGGGGCCATTGGTGCGAACGGCGAAAATTTGTAAGCCTGTGTGATAACTATAAATAAGAATCCCCCTTCCGGGAACTCTGTAGGGACGGATGCTCATCATCCGCCCCTACAGCCTCCCGGAAGGGGAATTCTTTATTCTACGATTTTACCAAAATTTTGCCAATCAGAACAGACCCGTGATTTTCCCGTGTACATCCACGTCAATGTCCATGGCGGCGGGGTGCTTGGGCAGGCCGGGCATCGTCATGATGCTGCCGCAGACAACGACCACAAAGCCCGCACCGGCGCTCAAACGCACCTCGCGCACATTCAGCGTGTGACCCTCGGGCGCACCCGTCAGCTTGGCGTTGTCGCTGAAGGAATACTGCGTTTTGGCAATGCAGCGCGGTCAGCTCGTCCAGCGTCTTTTTTGCGGCGGCGGTGTAGCTTACGCGGCCTGCGCGGTAGATCTTCGTGGCGACGGCCTCGATCTTATCCGTCAGCGGCGCGTCCAGCTCGTAGGTGTACTGCACCTCGGCGCTGTCGTCCAGGATGGACAGCACGGTCTCGGCCAGCGCCTTGCCGCCCTCGCCGCCCTTGGCAAAGACCTC
>OGJI01003341.1_pt1 | contig 12491 bp, 10 predicted proteins | sample 1572031 | NCBI WGS metagenome assembly OGJI01 (sample SAMEA2582119, study PRJEB24529) | metagenome | biome: Human gut stool | place: China | collected 2011
TTCCAGGGCTGCCCGGGTGAAAGCACTTGGCATCCGTACCATCGGAGAACTTGCAGCCACTGACCCGGATTACCTCCGGCAGGAATTCAAAAGCCACGGCACACTGATGTGGGAATATGCCAATGGAATCGGAGATGACCATGTGCATTCTACCAAGCGGGAAGCCAAGGGGATTGGCAATTCCACCACTTTAAAGGAGGACGCCCGCACCTTAGCAGATGCAAAAAAGGTTCTGCTCTCTCTTTCCGAATCTGTATCCATTCGCCTCCGGAAAGAAAAAATGTTGGCCCAGAGTATCACGGTAGAAATCCGCTATCATGATTTTACCAATACTTCCCACCAGTGCAGTCTCCTCTCAGCCACAAATACTACAGATGCCCTTTATAAAACTGCCGTTTCCCTTTTCCAGCAACTCTGGAATAAGGAACCTGTCCGGCTCCTTGGCATCCGTACCAGCCGTCTGCTTCCTGAAGATGCACCGGTGCAGCTTTCTATTTTTGATTATACAGCCGATTCATCGGCATCTGCCATGATTTCCACAGAAAGTACAGCTTCCGGCAGTCCGCTCACAGATGGCAATAAAAAAAGCTGCACCCAGATGCCTTCTGCCAATAAGCAAAAGCAACTGGATGCAGCCATTGATTCTATTCGGAAACGTTTTGGGTCGAAGGCTCTTGTCCGGGGGAGTTTTCTTCCGTCTCCTGAGTCAGATCCGAAAAAGAATCATCCATCGGACTGACGTTTGAGATGGTATAGTAGAATAATGGATCCGGAAGTTCATCCTTATATCCATTATCGTTTAACATAAACTGGAAGGTTCTGTTACTGCTTCCCTCTGCATCACTATAGGTTAAGAGGGAGGCCATTACAAGATAACTTCCATCCTCTTGTGCAATCCAGTCGTCAAGCTGTGCCTGCACCGTCGTATCCTCACCATAAGGCATCTGAAATGCCCCTTTATCTATAATGTAACTCTTACTTTCATTCTCATAGCGGATTGCAGTAAACTTCCTGCCAGAAGAAAGGTAAGTAAAAGTGCACCTTTTCTTCCTTTTTTCGTGGTTCTCATCATGCATTTCTCCTTCCGTATACATAAGTTGCAAAATAAATGATGGCTGCTACAATCACAATCATCGGACCTGTTGCAACATTGGTAAAATAGGAAATCAGCAAGCCGAGCAATCCCGAAAACAGGGAAAAGATAACAGAAAATAAATGATATTCCCGCATGTTGACCGAAATATTCCGGCTTGCTGCTGCCGGAAGAATCAGCAGTGCATTGATGATCAAAATTCCAATCCATTTAATGGAAAGCATTACAATTAATGCAATAAAAATTGCAAAAATATTTTCTATCAGCTTCACCCGGATTCCCCGGCTCTTTGCCAGTGCCCGGTGCAGGCTTACTGCATTTAACTTATTAAATGCCATGCCCCAGAAAATCAGTGTTGCTGCAAAAATCAGAATCAGATAAATAATTTCCTTTTTAGAGATGCTTAAAACATCACCTACCAAAAGACTGGAATATTTGCTGAAATTGCCACCTTTCGATAAGATGGCCAGTCCCACAGCAATACACGCTGAAGAAAAAACGGAGATAATCGTATCTCTGGATGCCGATGCTTTACTGCTGATATAGTTTAGTAATAATGCAAAAATTACTGCAAAAATAATCATGGATAAGGTCGTATCTGCAACTCCCATCACAACGCCAAGAGCAATTCCCGTCAATGCAGAATGACCTAATGCATCTGAGAAAAATGCCATTTTGTTATTTACAATCATGGTTCCAAGGATTCCAAACAATGGTGTGATAATCAGGATTGCGATAAATGCATTCCGCATAAATCCATAAGACCACCACGCGGTAAAAAATTCTATCATCCCCGCACCTCCATATCTGTAAATACCTGTTTAAAAGCATCACTGTCATAGACTTCCTTCGGTGTTCCCTGGGTCAGCACTTTGCCATCTATGAGAACCACATGGTCTGCATATTTTCTTACATAATCAAGGTCATGGGAAATCAGTAAAACTGCCAGGTCAAAATTTTCCTTCAGATATTCGATATTCCGGTAAAATAACTCCATACCATTCTGGTCAATACCAGACACCGGCTCATCCAAAAGCAGCAGATTCGGTTCATCCATCACTGCCATGGAAAGAAGTACACGCTGTAATTCTCCACCGGAAAGATTACATACCTGCTTGTCAATCAAATGCTCGGCTTCAAACATTTTTAAGCTTTCTTTGATTTCCTGATATAGCTTTTTGCTCTTATATAAAAATACCGGCCGGTTGGACTGATAGCTTGCAATCATATCATAGACACTGACCGGAGTGGATTTCTCGATATTTAGATTCTGTGGTACATAACCAATCTTAAGCTTCTGGATATGACCATTTTCCCGGTCCTTAAATTCAATGCTTCCCGTGTGTGGAATGTCATTTAAAATAGCCCGGATCAGAGTTGATTTTCCTGCTCCGTTCCGACCAATCAGTACCGTCAGCGTTCCACAATGAATATGCAGATTCACATCTGACAATATCTGCTGTTCTCCAATAGTAACACCCAGATGGTTAATCCGGATACAATGCAGTCCACATGGTTTTACTATTTTTCTCATTCTGCAAAAGCCTCCTTCAGCAGTTCCATATTACGTCTCATTGCATCAAGATAGCTGTCCTTTTCATACTCCCCGCGGGTTAAGGTATCAAGATAACATACTTTCGCATCGGTCTCCCGTTCTACCGTATCTCCCATATCTTTGCCATAGAGTTCTTCTGCCAGCACCACTGATATATCATTCTTTTCAATGGCTCCCATCACATCTGCCACTTCACCGGCACTGACCTGACGCTCCTCATCCAAATCCATGGTATAGGAAATCTCCATATCGTAGTCCTCTGCCACATAGGCATAGGCTTCATGGAAAATAACAATATGCTTTCCTGCTAATTCTTCCTTTAAGGACTGCTGCTCTCTCTCTAAATCCTCAAGCTTTGCCAGATACTCCTTTGCATTGCTTTCATAGGCATCCTGATGCTTCGGATCTATCCTGCAAAGACCTTCTAAAATATTTTTCACCTGCTGCTTATATAACGCAATGCTCATCCATGCATGGGCATTCACATCTCCGTGATTGTGTCCATCTTCATGAGTATCCTCGGTATCTCCGTGGATATGCTCCTCTGCAGCATCTTCATGGGCATCTCCGTGAGCATGTTCCTCTCCTTCATCCTCTTCGGACAAAAGATTAAGTCCCTCGCAGGCATTTACAATGGAAAGATTCTTATAATCTGCTGCCACATCCGATAAAAAAGATTCGATTCCGCCACCATTTACAATAAACACATCTGCACCGGAAAGGAGCTTCATGTCTGCCGGAGTCAGCTGGTAATCGTGAAGGCAGCCGGTCTGCGGCTCACTGAGATTCTGCAAATCCACACCCGGAGTGTCTCCGATGACATTCATTGCTGCAATATACATCGGATAAAAGGATGTTACTACCGTAAGTTCACTATCCTGCTGTTTTGTCTCTTCTTTTACATATAATTGTGTCAGTCCTGCACCAGTCAATAAAAGTACCAGCAGAAGAACCGTTACAAATACATATTTATTCTTCATAGCCAACAGCCTCATCCATAATCTGCCAGATTTCTTCCCTGCCCTGCTTGGTTACTGCAGAAAACGGAACAATTACCGTTCCCGGTTTTACTTTCAGACCTTCTTTTACTGCCTTGATACATTTTGGCACCTGGCTTCTCTTCAGCTTGTCCAGCTTGGTTGCCACAATAACCGGATCAAAGCCCTGATGGATAATCCAGTCATACATCAGTTTATCATTGGCAGACGGGTCATGCCTGATATCAATTAGTAAGAATACCCGGCGCAGCTGCTTTGAGGTATGCAGATAATTTTCAATCATTTTACCCCATTTTGCTTTCTCACTCTCTGCTACTTTCGCATAACCATATCCCGGCAAATCCACCAGATACATGGCATCATTGATATTATAGAAATTAATGGTCTGTGTCTTTCCCGGCTGTGCAGAGGTTCTTGCAAGGGATTTCCGGTTCATCAGTGCATTAATTAATGACGACTTTCCAACATTGGATTTTCCTGCAAATGCCACCTCCGGCAATGTATTCTCCGGAAGCTTACTGGTAACACCACACACCGTTTCCAAGTTTACTTCTTTTATAACCATTTTCTGCTCCTTTACTACTCTTTTACAAAAGCAACCTTTAAGATATCTTCGATGGTATCTGCATAGACAATTTCTAAATCCTTTTTAATCTCTGCTGAGAGTTCCTCAATATCTTTTTCATTTTTTCCCGGCACACAGACTGTCCGGATACCGGCATTTTTCGCTGCTAATGTTTTCTCTTTTAATCCACCAATCGGAAGCACTCTGCCGCGGAGGGTAATCTCTCCTGTCATGGCAACATCAGCACGCACCTTTTTCCCGGTAATGGCAGAAAGCATTGCGGTTGCCATGGTAACACCGGCGGACGGTCCATCCTTTGGTACGGCTCCTTCCGGAATGTGGATATGTATATCATGTCTGGTAAAGAAATCGTCCGGTATCTGATACTGCTCACTGACAGAACGGATATAACTGATTCCAGCCTGTGCAGACTCTTTCATGACATCGCCAAGCTGTCCTGTCAGTTTAAATTCACCCTTTCCCGGCATTACATTTACTTCGATTTCTAATGTATCACCACCGACACTGGTCCATGCCAGTCCCCGGACAATACCAACCTCGTCCTTCTCATTCTTCTTATCAAAGGTATATTTCTCTTTGCCAAGATAATGTTCTAAGTTCTTTGTGCTTATAGTAACTTTCTTTTTCTTGCCCTCGTAAATCTCTCTTGCTGCTTTTCTGCAGATTTCACCGATTTTGCGTTCTAAGTTACGCACACCGGCTTCTCTTGTATAGCTGCGAATCAGCTGCTCAATTGCACCATTCTGGAATGTAAGCTCTGATTCCTTTAAGCCATTTTTCTCAATCTGCTTTGCTATAAGATGCTCTTTTGCAATGTGAGCCTTTTCATTTTCCGTATAACTGCTTACCTCAATCAGCTCCATACGGTCTAACAGAGGTCTTGGTATTGTCTGTACGGAATTGGCTGTCGCAATAAACAATACCTCAGACAAATCTACCGGAAGCTCCACATAGTGGTCCCTGAAATGGCTGTTCTGCTCATTATCCAATACTTCCAGCAGTGCAGAAGATGTATCTCCCTTATAATCACTGCTAACTTTATCAATCTCATCTAAAAGCATCAGCGGGTTCTTTACTCCGGCACTCTTTAAACCATTGATAATTCTGCCCGGCATTGCCCCCACATAGGTCTTTCTGTGTCCACGAATCTCTGCCTCATCACGGACACCGCCGAGACAGATTCTGACATACTTTTTATTCAATGCTTTTGCCACAGAACGGGCAATGCTTGTCTTGCCGGTTCCAGGAGGTCCCACCAGACAGATAATTGGACTTTCTCCTTTATGAGTCAGATTCCGGACTGCTAAGAATTCCAGCATACGCTCTTTTACTTTTTCCAGTCCGTAGTGGTCTTCGTCTAAAATTTTCTCTGCATTAGCTAAATCTTTATTATCCTTAGAAGCCTTATTCCATGGCAGTTCCAGCAATGTCTCAATATAGCCTCTGCTGACTGCACTTTCCGAAGAACTGGATGCAATATTCTTAAAACGCTCAATCTCTTTTTTAATTCTCTCTTTGACCGTCTTATCTGCCTTCAGCTTCTTTACTTCCTCTAAAAAGTGTTCCGCATCTGACTGTGTATTATCCTCACCTAGTTCTTCCCGAATCAGTTTCATCTGTTCCCGCAAAAGATATTCCTTCTGATTCTTATCCACGCGTTCTTTCACCTTCGCCTGAAATTCATTTTTCAGGGAAATAACTTCTACTTCATTAAGCAGAATTGCCATTAAAGTCTCATACTGGGAAGTGAGATCTACTGCCTCTAAGATTTTCTGTTTCTGGGTATAATAAAGCGGCAGATTGTATGCAACCTGCTGCATCAAAGTTCCAACGTCCTGCTGTTCTTCTACATGACGTAAGAATTCTTTGCTCATATGTCCATTGGCTTTTTGATATTTCAGTACGGTTTCCCTGATACAGCGAAGCATTGCTTCCTTCGCTTCCGGCATCAGTTCTTCCTCTTCTGCCGTTTTTTCATCAAAAAGGATGACCTCTGCCATCAGATACTTCTCCTGTGACAGAAAAGAGGCTAACTCGCCTCTTTCCAATCCTTCTACCAAAACACGCACGATTTCATTTGGCATCTTTATTACCTGCTTTACTTCAGCAATAACACCAATCTGATATAAATCATCCCTGGCCGGCTCCTCTACGGAAGCATCCTGCTGTGTAATCAGGAATATTTTCTGGTCTCCAACCATCGCCTCTTCTATGGCATGAATGGAACGGTCCCTGCTAATATCAAAATGAGCCACCATTCCCGGCAGAATGGTCATTCCACGAAGTGCAACTGCCGGTAAATGAATTACTGTCCTGCTCATCCTTTTCTCCTCTTATTTATGCGTTATGATATTCTATCTTCGCTTTCTTGTCTTCTACCGTTTCTTTTGTAATGGTGCATTTTACAATACTCTCATCAGAAGGAATCTGATACATTAAATCCATCATGGTATCTTCCATAATTGCACGAAGTCCACGGGCACCGGTCTTACGGGCTAAGGATTTCTCTGCAATTGCTTCTACTGCATCATCTTCAAATTCCAGCTCTACGCCGTCAATTTCAAACAGCTTCTTATACTGCTTAATCAGTGAATTCTTCGGCTCCTTTAAGATACGGATTAACGCTTCCTTATCCAGCTGCTCTAAGGATACATTTACCGGAACACGTCCGATAAACTCCGGAATCAGACCAAATTTAATAAAATCTCCCGGCAGTACCTGCTTTAAGACTTCGCTCAGATTACGCTCGGTACGGTCTGCAATATCTGCGTTAAAGCCGATGGATTTCTGATCCATACGCTGCTCGATAATCTTCTCTAATCCATCAAATGCTCCACCACAGATAAATAAAATATTCGTAGTATCAATCTGGATTAATTCCTGCTGTGGATGCTTTCTTCCACCCTGTGGTGGAACGGAAGCCACAGTTCCCTCTAAGATTTTTAATAATGCCTGCTGTACACCTTCACCGGACACATCTCTGGTAATGGATACATTTTCGGATTTCTTCGTAATCTTATCAATCTCATCGATGTAAATAATACCGCACTGGGCGCGCTCGATATTGTAATCTGCTGCCTGAATCAGTTTCAGAAGGATATTCTCTACGTCTTCACCGACATAGCCTGCTTCTGTTAATGTGGTGGCATCTGCAATGGCAAACGGTACATTTAAGACTCTTGCCAGTGTCTGTGCCAGAAGGGTCTTACCGGAACCGGTCGGTCCTAACATCAGAATGTTACTCTTCTGCAATTCCACATCATTCATATCTACATCAGAAGTAATTCTTTTATAGTGATTATATACGGCTACAGAGAGGACTTTTTTGGCTTCGTCCTGACCGATTACATATTCATCTAAAAATTTCTTCATCTCTTCCGGTTTAATCAGGTTGATTTCTTCTAAATCTTCCTTTCCTTTTCCGGAAATCTCCTCATCTTCGAATTCCTCCTCTATGATTTCTGCACAAATGTCCACGCATTCATCACAGATATATGCACCGTTTGGTCCTGCAATCAGCTTGCGTACCTGATCCTGTGATTTTCCGCAAAAGGAACATCTGATTTTGTCCTCGCTATTTCTTCCTGCCATCTTTCCACCTCGATTATTTCCATTTATCTTTTCTAAATCCTTCGTAAAAAAGGTAAAGGCTGCCCGTAGTCGAATTCCGCATATGTGCTTCGGATAATCCGCCCAGAGACAGCCTCTTTCTTATTTCTCTTATCTTGCTGTAATTACACCGTCAATCAGGCCATACTCCTTTGCCTCTTCTGCGGACATATAATAGTCACGCTCTGTATCTGCGGCAATTACATCATATGGCTTTCCGGTATTTGCAGCTAAAATCTCGTTCAAACGTTTCTTGGTCTTTAAGATATTCTCTGCTGCAATCTGAATCTCAGTTGCCTGTCCTTTTGCTCCACCGGAAGGCTGATGTATCATAATCTCTGCATTTGGTAATGCAAATCTCTTTCCTTTTGTTCCACCGGACAACAGGAATGCACCCATGCTGGCTGCAAGTCCGATACAAATTGTAGATACATCACATTTGATATACTGCATGGTATCATAAATTGCCAATCCGCCTGTTACAATTCCACCCGGAGAATTGATGTATAACTGAATGTCTTTTCCCGGATCTTCGGACTCTAAGAATAAAAGCTGTGCCACTACCAGACTGGCTGTGGTCTCATTTACCTCTTCACCAAGGAAAATAATTCTATCCTTTAATAATCTGGAGTATATGTCGTAACTACGCTCTCCTCTGCTGGTCTGTTCAATGACATAAGGTACTAAACTCATATGATAACCTCCATTTCTACCATACATTCTGCTGCAACTTTATCTCTGGTTCAAGTGGTTTGCGTAAAACAGACCGACCTGATTCCAAGTCAGTCTGTCTCTTTACGTGCTTCTCTTATGCTTCTGCGTTAGCTGCTGCTTCTGCTTCTTTTTCTTTTTTAGTCTTAGCTTTTGCTCTTTCTTTTACATTGTCCATGATGAACTGAACTGCTTTTTCAATTGCAATATCACGTTTCATGGATTCTTTCTCGTCATCGCCAACATACTCTTTGAGCTTATCAGCTTCCATTCCGTATGCTTTTGCCATCTTCTCGATTTCAGCATTTACATCATCTTCTGTAATCTCGAAGTTTTCTTCTTTTGCAATCTGTTCTAATACTAAGCTGCTCTGGATTCTTGTTAATGCTTCCGGACGAACCTGCTCTTTCATCTTGTCCATAGTCATTCCAGAGAACTGCATATACTGGTCAAAGCTTAATCCCTGCTGGGCAAGTCTCTGAGCGAATTCCTGAATCATATTCTGTACCTGGGATTCAATCATTGCATCCGGGATTTCCATCTCAGATTTTTCGATAATCTTCTTGATTGCTTCATCCTCTTTGGTACGTTTTGCATTGTTCTCTTTGGTCTCTTCTAAGTTCTTCTTCACGCTCTCTTTGTATTCTTCTAAAGTTTCGAATTCAGAAACATCAGATGCGAACTCATCGTTTAACTCTGGAAGTTCTTTTGTCTTAATCTCGTTAATCTTAACTTTGAATACTGCTGGTTTTCCAGCTAAGTCTTCTGCATGATATTCCTTCGGGAATGTAACGTTTACTTCTACCTCATCGCCAGTGTTCTTTCCTACTAACTGATCTTCAAATGTATCGATGAAGGAATGGGAACCGATCTCAAGCGGATGATTCTCACCCTTGCCGCCCTCAAATGCAACGCCATCAACAAATCCCTCGAAGTCGATCACTGCGGTATCGCCGTTTGCGATCGGTCTGTCTGTAACGGTAACAGTTCTTGCGTTGTTGTTTCTCTCTTTCTCTACTGCTGCCTCTACCTCTTCGTCAGATACGGAGGTATCGATCTTGGTTACCTGAACACCAAGATACTTGCCAAGCTTTACTTCCGGTCTTACAGCAACCTCTGCTGTGAAGATGAAAGGCTTGCCGGACTCGATCTGTACCACGTCGATGGTCGGTCTGGATACGATGTCAATACCGCTCTCCTCTACTGCTGCAGGATAGTTCTCCTGGATCAGGGTGTTTGCTGCGTCCTCATAGAACACTGCCTCGCCGTACATCTTCTCGATCATCTTTCTCGGAACTTTACCTTTACGGAAACCAGGCATGCTGATCTTGCCTTTTTCTTTCAGGTAAGCAGCCTGGATTGCTTTCTCTACTTCTTCGGCAGCCACTTCAATGGTAAGCTTTGCCATATTCTTTTCTAAGTTTTCTACCTGTACACTCATTGTAACTATCTTCCTCCTTAATATATATGAAATATCATGTACATCTTCCGTCCATCGCATGACATTCGTCACGCCAGTCGCCTGCAGCCCTTTTTCAAGGGTTCCTGCCTGTCTTTCGGAAAAAAGGGCGTACTACGACTATCACAGTCATTTAAGGATTATAACATACAAGACCGGAAAATACTAGCTTTTTTTTGATTTCTTTGCGGTTTTCCCGCCAAAAACACGCCCTAGAGCTCCACACCGCGATGTTCTACAGCGGTAGAGAACACAATCAGCGTCTTTGTCCGTCCAAAATACTGTAATTCCCCGATAAAACGGTCGAGTTCCATCGTATTTTCAAACAAAACCTCCAGCAGCATGGAATAGTCGCCGGTCACACAGTTGCACTCAATCACGTTTTTGCACTTTTTTATATAGCGAATGATGGCGGTTCTGTCAAGCCGCATCCGCTTTTCGCTGCGCGGCTTTCTTACTCTCTCACCCGGCTTCGTACTGCTTTTTCCTCACGTTTTTTTCACGGTACACCCTTCCGTCTCTCTCATTCAGCATCGTACTGCTTTTTTCTCGCGGTTTTTTTTCACGGTACACCCTTCCGCCTCTCTCATTCGGCTTTGTACTGCTTTTTTCTCACGGGGTTCTTTTTCCGCTCCACGCTCCGCAGCTGCTTCTTCCGCGCGGTCTCTTCCCGTCGCTTCGCATGCGCCGCCTCCGCCAGAAGCTTCTTATAGTTAAGCAGCCGGCGTTCCGGCAGTCTTCCGTCCCGCACTGCCTCCTGCACCGCACACCCCGTCTCTTTTTCATGTCTGCAGTCTCTGAATCTGCAATGCTGCGCCAATTCCTCAATATCCGAAAATGTCGTATCCATCCCGCATTTTGCATCCCCTACGCCAAGTACACGCATTCCCGGTGTATCTATGACACGGGAGCCATCCGACAGAAGGATCATCTGCCGGTAAGTCGTCGTATGGCGTCCTTTGGAATCATCCTCCCGGATCGCGCCGGTATCCATAACCGTCTCCCCACACAGCGCATTCACAAACGTGGATTTGCCGACACCGGATGATCCCAGCAGCACTACCGTTTTTCCCGCACCCAGATAGCGTTGCACGTGTTCCATCCCTTCGCCCGTTACCGCACTTACCGCACACACTGCAACTCCCGGCGCCTGCCTCTCCACAAGATTTACATAATATTCCGGTTCCTCGCAGAGATCTTTTTTCGTCAGTATGACAACCGACGTCGCCCCGCTCTCCCACGCGGCTGTCAGATAACGGTCCAGCCGGTTCTGGTTAAAATCATGATTCATCGACATGACCAGAAACACATAGTCAAAGTTTGCCGCCACCGCCTGGCGCTCCATGCCGGGCGTCGGATTTTCCCGGTAAAACACGCTCGTTCTGGGAAGCGTCTCAAGGATCAGTGCATCCCCGCACCGGTTTGTCTGAATACGCACCCGGTCACCCACTGTCGGAAATGCCTCCCCGCCCTTGTCCTGATAATACACACCGGTCTTTAACCTGGCATTAAGCTTTGTATCTGACGGTTCCTGTTCCATAAGAATCTCATAACGTTCTCTGTATACCGCTGTGATCAGTGCCGTCGCTTTCGTATTTTCTGTTTTATTTCCTGTATGTTCCATCCGTTTTCCTCTTTCCTCTCAATTTTCCATTCACTGTTTCTTTCCATTCCTACAATCTCCATTCTGTTTTTCTCCATTTTTACATTCCTCCTTTATTAAAAAGAATCTCACTTGCGAGATTCTCCGCGCGCGAGCGGTTCGCAAAGCGATATTTTCCTTACCGCGAGCTGCGCATCCTCGCGGAGCGTTTTTTATTTTCATAGGGAAGTTCTACTTTCACACATTAACGTATCACGCTATTTCCTATGAAATAAAAAAGAATCCTGCAAGCAGGATTCTTTTTTATTCTTTATTTCGCTGTAATGTATCCCTGTGCTTTCAAAAGCTCTGCGCAGAGCACTGCACCGCCCGCGGCGCCGCGCACGGTATTGTGGGACAGTCCCACGAACTTCCAGTCATAGACCGTGTCCTCTCTCAGACGTCCTACCGAGATACCCATACCGTTCTCATAGTTGACATCCAGAGCGATCTGCGGGCGGTTATCCTCCTCGAGATACTGGATAAAATGCTCCGGTGCGCTCGGAAGCTTTAACTCCTGCGGAACACCGCTGAAATTGCGAAGTGCCTCGATCAGCTGCTCTTTTGTCGGGTTCTTCTTAAACTTTACGAACACCGCCGCAGTGTGACCGTTTAACACCGGCACACGGATGCACTGGCAGGTGATGACCGGGGATTTGGCCGGAACGATCGCCTTCTTCTCCGGATCCACATGTCCCCAGATACGAAGCGGCTCCTTCTCGGATTTCTCCTCCTCACCGCCGATATACGGAATGATATTGCCAACCATCTCCGGCCAGTCCTTAAAGGTCTTGCCGGCACCGGAAATGGCCTGATAGGTTGTTGCCACCACCTCATA
>OGJI01003346.1_pt1 | contig 12449 bp, 7 predicted proteins | sample 1572031 | NCBI WGS metagenome assembly OGJI01 (sample SAMEA2582119, study PRJEB24529) | metagenome | biome: Human gut stool | place: China | collected 2011
GTCAAAAGATCATCCTTCAGTTCAGTCTTCAGTGTCTTCGCATCCGGGAAACCATCTCCGAACGTCACATCTCCGTCCAGCACAATATTGCCGTCCGCATCCTTTGTCAGCGGTATAGACTTTATGGTATATTCTTTTACCGGCACGTCGGTAGAATAGTAGTTCACCTTAACTTCCTGCTTGTTGGTATATCCCTTCAGATCGTACTCCCCATTCAGCAGTTTCTGTCCGTTGAACTCTGTTACGTCAGAAATTCTGGTGATTTCCTCTTTCAGTTGCTTTACTTCATCCTGTACGGTAGCCCGGTCATCATCCGTCATTATACCGTTCGCAGCCTTGACGGAGAGCTCATTGATTCGCTGCAGCATCTCACTGATCTCGGTCATGGCGCCATCTGCAATCTCGATAATGGATACGCCGTCGCTGGCATTCTGGTTTGCCACGGACAGGCCCTCGATCTGGGCATTCATACGTTTGGACATTGCCAGTCCTGCCGGATTATCCTTTGCATGATTGATCTTTAATCCGGAAGAAAGTCTCTCTAATGATTTGGACAGCAGGTCATCATTGGTAGATAAGGCATTGTTGGATAACATTGCCGATACATTGTAATTAATTCTCATGTGTTGTTACTCCTTACTTTCCGCTGCTGTCTGCGACAGCCTGCAGGAATCCTTTTGCCAGGCGGTACAGTTGCGCCGCATCTGCCCGGCTCTCTATTGTTTCTGCATTTTGCGTCTCACCGGCAGCCATCCTTGTCATATCCCGGGAGCTGACAACAGAAAGCTTTTCCGCTTTCCAGTCTGCAGAGGTATCTGTCTGAATCCATTCAAGGAATATATCGGAGGTCTTTTCCAGTTTCGTAACCTCTTCCGGGGTATTTCCTACGAGATAACCTTCGATGTGTTCTCCGTTGACCTGTAAATGCGCTTCCAACTGTTCGTCTCCCGCATCTACCCGGATATCCACAGCCGAGGTCTCTCCGGTTCCCTGCTGTAGGGTAAGATGCACTCCTGCCAGCTGGTCTCCCAGATACATCGGTAGGAAATACTCCTGCCTGTTCTGAAGATTTCCTGCAAGGCGCAGCTGTTTGTGTACCAGCTGTAACTGTTTCACATCCAGATGGCTCTCTGCCTGTTCCAGACTGATCGTCTCTGTCTCCTGTAAAGCATCCTGAAGCATGGTCCGGTAATCATCTGCAAAATTCTGCTGATCCAGCTGTTCCCACAATCCGGAGGCTTCTGTTCCGGCAGGCTCCTCTCCGGTTGCCGCCACAGGTATTTCTTTCTCTTTGTTGTATTTCTTACGATAGCGTTGCAGGTCGCTGAACAGTTCCGCCGGATCCTCCAGCAGAGCCTGCGCTGCCAGCAGGTTAGAAGTACTGGTATTTACCTCTCCCCTTTCCAACATTTGTGCTGCTCCCGGTTCGGTCTCTACCGCTTCCCGCATCTGCTGCAGACATTCCTGATAATATGCGTCTCTGCTCTCAGTGTCTTCTGACACATCTGTCAATATTTCTTTTGCCATCCCTACAGAAATCTGCTCTGAAATATTGTTCTCCGATAAACGTACTTCCTGTGTCAGTCCGGTATCATCCGACACTTTCCAGTCCATATGGGAGGTTCTTCTGCTCCTGGAAGCTGCCAGGAGTGTGGAAAATTGCAATTCTGCGCCGGTATTTACCACCGCACCTACTGCGGCACCATCTTCTCTCTCAATCTGGTGTACCATACGATAGATACCGATATAAGCTTTCCGCTCATTCTCCGTGATATCTTTCTTTTGTTCCAGCTGATACAGGAAACGGCTGTAGTCCTCCGCCTCTTCCTCATAACTCTGAGGATTTTCGGCAAAATAGGACTCCAGTTCCCCAAAAGTCTTCTCCAACGGATTTACGCCGTCCCGGATCATCTGCAATACATTCTTCGGTGTCAGTTTCTCAATCACTGCAGTGACCTGTTTGTCTGCTTCTTTGACTCTTTCGATATTTTCTGCAGTAATCTCCATCCGGTTATACGCGAGGATGCGGACCGCCCGCTGGTTCTCCAGTGTTTTATCCAATGACATATCTGTCAGAATGTCATCTACATTGGAAAATGCCTTGCGGATGCTGTCCCCCAGATCTCTTCTGGGGGCTGTCATCAGTGTCTCATAACGTTCATTTGCTTCTGTATAGGCCGTCTGCAACGCCTTACCTTCGCTGTGAAATTCTGCCACGGTCTCCTGCGAAACTTTCTGTTTCAGGCTATAGGGTCCCAACACGCTGACCGGCAGTCCCGGCAGTTCGTTTGTCACCTGTACGGTCTGTGTATAGGTCTCATATTTTGCCACGGCATCCGCATCGTTGGGGAAATACTTATCCGCAACTTCTGCCTCCGCTCTACGCAGTGCTTCGATCAGCTGCTCCATAGGGGCCGTATCAATGGAAAAATCACTCTGTAAGAGTTTCACATTCACTTCCGCTGTCATGCGCAGCCGGATCTCTTCCAGTTGTTTTCTGGCCGCCAGATTCTCCGCCGTGACATCCCATTTTGCATCCGAGAACCAGTCCTGTACCATTTCTGTGGCTTTCTCGTATATATTTTCCTGCCGTGCCAGATTCGCATGAACAGGGGATTTCCCCTCCGCGAGTGCCGATGCCGCTGCCTGTGCAAAAGCATCCTCACTGACGGGATAGTCAATCGTATCCAGTTCTGCCAGCTGCTGCAAGGTATCCGTTGTCAGCGGCAAACCTGCTCCCACCAGCCACTGCGCTTTCTGGCGGTTCTCATCATTGACCGGCAGGCCGGCATCCGTGATCACCTTATCCATCTGGTCCTGCAGTTCCTGCGGTACGGTATTCTGCTGTACTTTCGCGCCGCTGTTCTCTGCCACATACAAGTTCCAGATCTCCGGCTCCAATCCATTATCTACAAGATACCCGACCTCGCCTTCCTGGGGCTGCTGCAGAGAAGATGCCAGCTCCCAGGCGGTTTTTAATTCATCTACATTTTCAGGAGTCAGAGGTATATCCGTTGCCCGGAACTGTTCTTCAATACTTTGTGCCAGTGTATCGCTGCCCACAGCTGCCGCCAGGGTGTCCAGATCTATGTCGTCCGTGTATCCGGCAATGTTCTGTCCGGAACGCACCAGTTCTGCTTTGATCCTGTCCACGATGGTAACTGCGGTATCCTGATCCAGTTCTCTGGGGTCAAATCCGTCCTCACAAGCCTTCGCATAATCCTCCTGGGACATAGTATGTGACAGTAGTGTCATGTAATCCTGCTGTAATGCCACATTGGTGTTCCCGGCATCCTGCTGTAGTTCAATCAGGGATTTTCCCTTATTATTCTCTTCATTTCCCACAGGCATTGGGATCTGCCCACTCTCGTATACGGCTCCAAAAGTATTTGCATTCACACTTTTTTTATTGCGCTGTATTTTATCTCTGCCCCAGGTATTTTTCTCCGTCTGGATACTTTCTGTTCTATTTTCTGTATCAGTTACCGTCTGATTCTGAAATGTTATCTTCACGCTTGTCGTCCTTCCTGGTAATAACTCTTGAAATAACTATTCAGAGACTCATTCGCAAAATCGCTCTTTCAGAGCTTTCCTTTTGCCCATTGAGGCTATATCGCCCTATAAATATCACTAAATCCTCTTACGAATGCAAGCATTCAAAGAGGCCTTAGTGATATTTACATGTCTCTGAATAGTTAAGAAAAAAGATGAGTGCACCTTTGGGTCACACTCATCTTTTATTTCGGTCGTTTCTTATAATTTCTTAACCGGACTTAGAACAGAAATACAGCAGCTCCGTAAGGGGGCAGATCAAAGCTGATAGAATAATCCTTGTAATGGTAAGGCTTTTTCTCTGCCATGATCTCTGCGGGAATTTCATTGCCCCAGCCGCCGAAACGCTCCTCATCGCTGTTGAGCAGCAGCTTATATTTCTTCTTTTTCGGCACGGGTACGGTATAATTCTCCCATTTCATCGGAGTCATATTCAATACAAACAGCAGATTGTTCTTGCTGCTGGAACATTTTCTCACAAAGCAATAGGTGCTGTGTTCTGCATCATCCGCATTCATCCACTCGAAACCGTCCCAGGTATTGTCGATCTCATACATTGCAGGATACTTGCGGTACAGTTCCAACAGTTCCTTTACATAGGTATGTACGCCCTGATTCAGCTTCTCACCTAACAGATACCAGTCCAGTTCGCGCTCTTCACTCCACTCACGCTCCTGTCCGAAATCCTGTCCCATGAACAGCAGCTTTTTGCCGGAATGTCCGAACATGTAGGTATAGCCCACACGCAGATTTGCGTATTTATCCGCAGTATAACCTGGCATCTTATTTACCATGGAACACTTCAGATGTACCACTTCGTCATGAGACAGGGGCAGAATGTAGTTCTCACTGTCATTGTAGCTCATGGCAAAGGTCATAGCGTAATGATTGCCCTTACGATACAGAGGATCCAGCTTCATGTATTCACAGAAATCATGCATCCAGCCCATATTCCATTTAAAGGAGAAGCCTAATCCCTCGCCTCCGATATCGCTGGTCACATTCGGCCACGCCGTGGATTCCTCGGCAATTGTCACAAATCCGGGATACGTTCCACGGATGACAGAATTCAGATGGTGGAAGAACTCAATGGCCTCCAGATTCTTGTTGCCACCGAATTTATTCGGCAGCCACTCACCTTCTTTTTTACCATAATCCAGATATAGCATGGATGCCACCGCATCTACACGGATGCCGTCCACATGGAACTCTCTGAGCCAGAACAGGGCATTGGCTACCAGGAAGTTCTTTACTTCATTTTTGCCGTAATTGAAGATTTTGGTTCCCCATTCGGGATGCTCTCCCAGACGGGGATCGGGATGTTCAAAAATGCACTGACCGTCAAATTCAGCCAAGCCATGGGCATCAGTTGCAAAATGCGCAGGTACCCAGTCCAGAATCACGCCGACTCCGGCCTTGTGCAGTTCATTGATCAGGTACATAAAATCCTTCGGTGTTCCGTAACGGGAAGTCGGTGCATAGTAACCGGTCACCTGATATCCCCAGGAACCGTCAAACGGATGCTCTGCAATACCCATCAGTTCTACATGGGTATACTTCATCTCTTTCAGATATTCTATGATCCGGTCCGCAAACTCCCGGTAATTGTAAAAGCCTTCAGCAGTACCGTTGTTAGGATGCTTCATAAAAGAACCGATATGGCATTCATAGATTGCCATAGGCTCTTTATTCATGTCCTTTTTGTCCCGGGCTTCCATCCACTTGGAATCTCTCCAGTCAAAGCCTGTAATATCGGTGACGATAGATGCCGTACCCGGCCGGTACTCCGCATAATTGGCAAAAGGATCTGCTTTGTAGAGCTTTCTGCCATCCCTTGCATAGATCAGGAACTTATACATCGTTCCCTCTTCCACGCCGGGAATGAACAGCCCCCAGATACCGCCTTCTCCCAGCTTCTGCATGGGATGGGATTCCTCATTCCATTCATTGAATGTGCCAATGACATTCACCTGTGCTGCATTTGGTGCCCATACTCCGAAATAGACTCCCTGCACGCCGTCTTCCACCGACAGATGTGCACCCAGTTTTTTGTATATATCATAATGGGTCCCCTGGGCAAAAAGATACTGATCTGCTTCGGAAATAAATACCTTCTCCTTCGTCATGACCGCGCCTCCCGCTATACAAAGTCTTTCTCGGTGAGGATGATCATATCCTCATCGTCATATCTCTTGGCAAACAGGACATCGAAGAAATGCTTCAATGTCTTTTTATTTGCATGAGCGATCGCTTCATCCACGATCTGCTTTACATCCACTACCGTAACCACATGATCTATCGTCTGCATATCTTCGATTCTGGTATGTAACGCCAGCTCTCCGAGTTCGTCAATAGAGTATTCCATCTCCCGTGCATACTGTTTGCCGAATGCCACCAGTGTGTTATTGCTGAGGGCTTCCACATCCATTCGTGCGGTAAAGCACTCTCTCAATTTTTCATGTTTCTCGAGGAATTTATCAATATCCCTCTTCGTATCTTCCAGAATAATTACGATTCCCTGACTCTCCTGCTGCAATGCCTTGTGAAGTACATTTGCCGTAGCATCGTTCATTTCGGATGCCTTGCAAATGATCAGCGCGCCGTTTTTCAGCTTGGATAAGGTATCTGCAGTATCCTTTTTATTCAATGCATGTCCAGAGATCTTTGCCACTTTTCCGGAGAAATTGCTGTCGGTTGCCTGAATTTCGCGAACCATGTTCTTCGCCAGAGATAAGGTATCCATACCCTCTTCTCCAGTGATGATCACGTTGCCGGTGTAGGCTGCCAGACTGATATTATCAATGGCCTTGACTAACTGCTCTCTGGCAGATCTGCTCTGGATAAAGGGTGCGTACAGTTCTCTCTCTTCTCTGGTAAGCGCACGAACCTTTGCTTTGTCTCGCTCTACTGCGGGGCGCTCCGGCTGTTCCGGTGCTTCCCCGGCTTCCGGCGTTTCCTCAGCCGTCAGTTCTATCTCTTCGCTGGCTGTTTCCTCATCTACCGATTCTACTGCTTCCGCCGTGGGCTCCTCTACAGGCTCGTCATCCATTGCTTCTTCCGGTTCTGCCTGTTCCTCGTCTACGATTTCTTCCTGCTCATAGATTTCTGCTTCCGGTTCCGCAGGTTCCTCAAATTCTTCTGCTTCCGGCTCATATGCAGGTTCTTCCGCGAGTTCTTCTACAGTATCCTCTTCCGGAAGCTCTTCTACAGGCTCTTGTTCCGCTTCCTCTGCAGGAGCAGCCTCCGTCAGTTCTTCCACGGGTTCCTCTGTGGCAGGCTCTTCCGTGATCTCTTCCAGCTCTTCTACCTCATCGGTATCTGTTGTATCTTCTGCCACGGTATCTGCCGTGTCCGCAGCTTTTTCTTTTTCCAGTTTTTCCAGCAATCCGTCTCTTACCGCCTGCTCAAACTCCGTGAACATGGCTCCGGTCTGCTGTAATACATGTTGGCGAACCTCTTCTTCTCTCTTCTCCAGATTCTCCTTCTTCTTGCGTTCCCACTCTGCCAGAATATCCTCGATATTCATCTGGCCGGTGATCTGTTTCTCAATGCTCTCTGCCTCCGGCATTACCAGGCTGATCTGACCGTCGGATTCCTGTGCCAGCACATCGGCCAGTTCCTTGGGTGGCTCTACGGGAGCTTCCGGTACTTTCTGTGTTTCCGGTTCCTTCACGATTTCCTGTACTTCCGGTGTCTTCTGTACTTCAGATAGCTCCGGTACTACATCGGTTCTTCTTGCAACAACAGGCTCTTCCGGCAGAATCTCTTCCGTCTCTACCTGGGGCACCTGTGACAGATCGCCGATTTCTCCGGTCTCCCCAAAGAATACTTCCGAGCTCTCCATCTGCTCCGTCTCCGGCTCCAGATCGTCTTCACTGACATCTGCGATCTCTGGATAATCCAGAGACTCCGTATCGGAATCCCCGGGATCGATCATGGGTGCCACGATAGAACGGGTAATGGAATCCGAAGTCTCCTTCGCATGGTCCTCACTCAGTACCTCCCGCAGGCCTGCTGCCAGTTCTGCCTGTAGATTGATCGTATTATATTGTCCCACATCCATGGTCTTCACATGAATGTCGAAATCATCTTCCGCCGGCTGCGCGGGTGCCTGCTGGGGCTGTACCGGCTGCATCGGTTCATAGACTCTGGTGTCATCAATCACCTGATCATAAGCCCCCTCCTGCACATTGTCCGGATTGGAGTCGTAACTTCCATCCTGTGCATAGCCCTGGTTCGGGTCATAACTTCCGTCTTGTGCATAGCCCTGGTTCGGGTCATAACTTCCGCCCTGTGCATAGCCCTGATTCGGGTCATAACTTCCGTCTTGCACATAGCCCTGATTCGGATCATAAGTTTCGTTCTGTCCATAACCGGGATCCTGCGCATAATTCTGAGAATACTGCTGCGTACCGGGCGCGTCAAAACGATGATCGTATTTTTCCTGCTGTTCCGGTGTTAGCGGCTGATGGAGCATTTTCAGCTCCATTGCCTTGATAACGTATTTGCCCTCGCCAAACCAAAGGATCAGCTCATCACATTCCTCTACACATCTGGCAGCAAGTCCTACTCTATGATATAGATAAGCCAACTCATATGCCCATTTTTCTCTGTAATCTCTCTTTTTCAGTTCTTCCAGAACAGCAATGCGCTCTTCCAGACTGACATCCTGCGCCTCATATAATTTGTACTGCAAAATATATCTGCCGGGATCCTTGGGCGCTACCTGCACAAACTCTTTGTAATACTCGATAGCCTGTACATACTCTTCCATTTTAATGGAAAGTTCGCACAGAGAATAGCAGATCGTCCTTCCTCCCGGACGGCGTTCATATGCCAGAAGCAGCATATCTCTGGCATCCTCGTATCTTCGATTGATCTTGTAAAGGTCACTGATGGTGCACAGCATCATAACACTTTTGACTCTGCGCCAGTCAATGGTATCCGCAATCTCCGCAGCCTGCGCATACTCCCCACGGCTGATCAAGTCTTTGATTTCTTCCGCTCTTAATTTATATTCACTCTTATCCAAGGTATTTCGCTCCCTTAACCTTTTCTTATCCTAAGCTTCTCATTTCCCCGGGTATACTACCCCACTATTTTCTTATTCAGTGTACCATAGTACCCATTGATATGTCAAAATCAAACTGGGCAAAATGTATGGAAATCTCCCCTTCGGAATACTACCCGCGAAAGTGGGATGACTTCTTGGGCTTTTGACGTTTTTTCGCCTGTCGGATTGCTTCTTTGCGTCGGTTACGAAGGTCCTGATCCACCGAACGATACCGGGATCTGGAACGATTTCTTCTGCGGTTAAATCTCCAGGTCAGGCGGGTACTGCGGTGGGCAAAATGATAATTCTTGAAAAACGTACGTAATAACAGTGCAAGGAAGATCAATACCGCAATTCCCACGATACAGAAAAATACTTTTACCACATTAATGAAAATAACCGCAGGACCGCCGGAAGTGCTGTTTTCCTCCTCCGGGGATGTCTCCTGTGCAGCCGTTGGAATTCCACCATTGTTTCCGGTGTTATCTCCTGCTGTTTCGGTTGTCTCTGTATTGTCTGCCTCTGTGGTCGTTGTGCCTGACTGCGTTTCATCGGTTGCACCGCTTTCCTCTGCAGACTCCGTGGTCTCTGCCGTATTTTCCCGGAAGACACTACTGCCCTTTTCCGCTGCCGTAAAGTCTAGGGATGCCGTTCCCAGTACCACATCATTGTAAGTATAAGTGATCACAGCCACCTGTCCTGGTTCTGTATTATCATAGGAAATACTGGACACCGCATCCTGAAAGGTGATGGTGTTCGGCAAAGTGATGCTGTCCGTCTGGTTCAGTTCCAGAATCGGTTTGGAGTTGCCGAAAATATCATTCCCACTGTAAAAAGATCCTGCATTCTCGATATTATACTTGGTCTCTGTCTGAGAAATGTTCACTCTCTGAAAATTGCTGAAACCATAATCAAACAGAGTGATTGTATCTTCATAGTAATTCGGATTTTCGTCTTTCATGACCACACAGATCAGCTTCATGCCGTCTTTTTCCGCACAGGACACCAGTGTACTGCGGGCAACATCGGTGTAACCGGTCTTACAGCCTACCAGATACGGATATGCATATTTACCGCCGGGGATCAGTTCCATCTTGTTGACTTCCATAATATCATCCGGCTGGCGTTCCGACGGCAAAATGTGCAGCATATGTGTCATTGTCATTTTACACAGCGCTTCGTTGGCAAAAAAAGCTCTTCCGATCATCGCCAGGTCATAGGCACTGGTGTAATGATCCTCATTGGGAAGTCCGTTGGGATTGACGAAATTGGAATCAACACACCCCAGTTCCTTGGCTCTTTCATTCATGATCGGTGCAAAGTCCTGCCAGGTCGTTCCGGAAATATGCTCTGCTACCGCGAAAGAAACTTCATTGGCGGAGCGGATCAGAATGGCATTCAGACATTCCTCCATGGTCAGCTGCTCGCCGGGGTCAATAGCGATATGGTTGCTTCCGGGATCAATATCGTGTACCGCATCATAGGAGAAATCCACGATCTCATCCATGCTGCAGCGCTCGGATGCGATCAATGTTGTCAGAATTTTGGTGGTACTGGCAGGGTATTCCTGCTGATGGATATTTTTGGCATAAAGGATCGCTCCGGTATCCGCATCCATCAAAATGGCGGATTCTGCGCTGACTACCGGTCCCGTAGGCCAGTTTGCCACTTCATTGGACTGAATGGCCAGTGCCTGATTGCGGGCGATGTTCTCTTCTTTGATCGTTGCAGCAGAGACACTAAGCCCCTGAGATGCAAAAAGGCAGAGAGCGCTGATTCCCATCACTGCCCTGGTTAAAAAACTTCTATATGAAAAATGCCTGAAAAACTGCATGTATAAATCCTTCCTGATATCTTCAAAATAAAATGGTGTATGATAATGCGCATTCTTTATCATACACCATTTTACCTAAAAACCAAAGTCTTATCTCTATTTTTTAATTCTTTTTAAGACCTTCTGCGAACGCTGTCATTCTCTATACGGAATACCGTAAATGTTCCTGTCCGCCGAAGTCTTTCCACACAAAATTTTTGCCTTCCCAGATCATGTATCCGTGCCAGCTTTCTTCCTTGGGAATCGACACGGACCCCGGATTCATGCAGATATACTGCTCTGTCTCATGAACAACGCATTTCGGCACATGAGTATGACCGTGCAGTAAAATATCTCCGGAATGCAATGGCGGCAGTTTCTGCTCATTATAGATATGTCCATGGGTGGCATAGATTGCCTGCGTCCCTTCCGCAAGTACACAATAATCACTCAGCACCGGAAATTCCAGCACCATCTGATCCACCTCCGTATCGCAATTACCGCGTACACAGTAGATATCATTTTTCCGCTCGTTCAATAAGGCGATCACTTCCTTGGGCGCATAATCTCTGGGCAGATCATTTCTGGGGCCGTGGTATAAAATATCCCCCAGTAAAAGCAGCCTGTCGGCCCCTTCCTCCGTATATGCTTCCAACAGTTTTCGACAGTAATATGCCGATCCGTGAATATCTGATGCAATCATCCATTTCATAAATTTTCTCCTCCTACTGCCAGTATAATCCCCCGGCCTGTGACTTGACAAGCTTTCTCAGATAAAGTACATTGACAATACAGATTACTATAAGAAAGGCTGAGATTACCATGAGGTTACGAAATATTACCGGTTCCCGGGAAGTTATTGCGGAAAGTCCCTATGTCGTACCGGAAGATACCCTGGAAGCATGCCCCGGAACCTGGCATGAGATTTTCGGAAACGATCATCCGATCCATATTGAGATCGGTATGGGAAAAGGACGTTTCCTAAATACCCTTGCAAAGCAGAATCCGCAGATTAATTATGTGGGAATTGAAAAATATTCCAGCGTATTGCTCCGCGCGATCCAGAAAATGGAAGAGGACGAGCTTCCCAACCTGAAATTCATCCGTATGGATGCAGAAGACATCGATAAGGTATTCGGAAAAGGTGAAGTGGACCGCATTTATCTGAATTTCTCCGATCCCTGGCCCAAGGACCGTCATGCGAAGAGAAGACTTCCTTCGAGACAGTTTCTGGCCCGCTATGATGTGATCCTGAAAAAAGAGGGTACGCTGGAATTCAAGACAGACAACCGCCCGTTGTTTGATTTTGCAATAGAGGAACTGGAGCCCGCCGGATGGAAAGCGCAGGTGATCACCTACGATTTGCATAACGATGCCGCGCTGATGGAGGGGAACGTCATGACCGAATACGAGGAAAAGTTTTCCTCCGTTGGCAATCCCATCTGCAAATATATTATTTACAGATAAGGCCCCGAATATAGAATCTTATTTTTGAGATACTATCAACAACAGATAACAGAAAGGAAGGATACTTATGGAATATACGTTTACCGTTGCTAATTTTGAGGAAGAAGTTCTGAACTCCCCTCTGCCCGTTCTGGTAGATTTCTACGCAGACTGGTGCAATCCCTGCAAGATGATGGCTCCTACCGTGGCAAAGCTGGCAGAAGCTTACGAGGGAAAAGTAAAGGTCGGCAAGATCAATGTGGATGAGAACATGACCATCGCCCAGAAGTACCGCGTGGCAAGCATTCCGAATTTTGTGATCTTCAGAGACGGACAACCCGTGGCCAACTTCGTCGGCGCCATGTCCGAAGCAGACTTCCGTGAGAAGCTGGAGCAGGTGATTCTGTAAAAATCAGTTTTTTAAACCCGGGTACGGTGAGCGGATGTCTCTGCCGTATCCGGGTTTTTGATTTTTTACAGATATTTTCCCGTAATGCTATCGGCATCTGCCTTGATCTGCTCCAGAGTTCCCACAGCAACGACCCTGCCGCCGTCTTCTCCGCCGCCGGGTCCCATATCAATGAT
>OGJI01003352.1_pt1 | contig 12436 bp, 6 predicted proteins | sample 1572031 | NCBI WGS metagenome assembly OGJI01 (sample SAMEA2582119, study PRJEB24529) | metagenome | biome: Human gut stool | place: China | collected 2011
AGCAGCCGGCACTCCGGAAAGTGGAGCAGCAGCCGGCACTCCGGAAAGTGGAGCAGCTGCAGATAATCCGGCAGCGGCAGAAGATAAGGCAGATGACAATGTCGTGATCAAAGAAAGCGATAAACCATATCTGGCACTGGGTGCTGATCTGTCTGAGGAGCAGAAGAATACAGTATTAAGTCTGATGGGCATTGATCCTGCACAGCTTGATAATTATGATGTAGTTACAGTAAACAATTCCGAAGAACACCAGTATCTGGATGCATATATTCCATCTTCACAGATTGGAAGTAAATCCTGGTCTTCTGTAGTAATCGTAAAGAAAGATAAAGGAAATGGAATCAATATTTCCACCAAGAATATTTCATACTGTACAGTTGGTATGTATAAGAATGCACTGGTAACAGCCGGAATTGAAGATGCGGACATAATTGTTGCAGGACCACAGAATATTTCCGGAACAGCAGCTCTGGTAGGTGTGTTTAAGGCATACCAGGAGATTACCGGAAAAGAACTTCCACAGGAAAATGTAGATACTGCATTAAATGAGCTGGTTTTAACCGGACAGTTAGAGAGCAGCACTGGTGCAGATGCAGAATCCGTAGAAGGACTGGTTGCATACTTAAAACAGCAGATGGCAGAAAACAATCTTACGGATGATGCAAGTATCCGTGATGCCATTGATGAAGCAGCAGATAAATTTGATGTTGCACTGACAGAAGAGCAGAAAGAGCAGTTATTAGACCTGTTAAAGAAGATTGGCAATCTGGATCTTGATGTAGACAGCCTTGTAAATCAGGCAAAATCCATTTATGACAAGATTGAAAACCTTGGTGCAGACGGCATCTTTGATAAGATAGGAAGCTTTTTCTCCAACCTGTTTTCCTCTATTGCAGATTTCTTTAAGAATCTGTTCAATTAAATAAGACAGGACAATTTTATAAAAGAGATTTCAGACAACTACCGGTTCACCCGGTAGTTGTTTTTTTTGAAAGGTCAGGTGCCAAATGGAGAAATCAAATTTTGGATATGGCAAAATTGTACAAAAACATATCTATTTGTGACTTTGGAAGCAAATTAGAAGTTCTTAATGTACCTGCCATGATACAGCAACATTCTGACATGGATGTCAGAATGAGTCCTAAAGAGCCCGGATGGCTCGTTTAGGACAGTTGCGTGATATTTCTATATTTAATCAGGTACATTTAGAACATCTTATTTGCATACAGTGGAACAAATAGATATGCTTTTGACCAATTTGCCAAATAAAATATATGAGAAGCCCATTTCCTTCCTGATCAAACAAAATAGAAAACACATGTTTGCCAAAAAAATCTCCATGTGTTATACTAGCCGCAGGGCTTCTTTTGAAGCAGTTTTTAGAAAGAAAGGAATGGAACAATGGCGAAACAGGAAACATATGATGCAAGCAGTATTTCCGTACTGGAAGGACTGGATCCGGTTAGAAAAAGACCGGGAATGTATATTGGAAGTGTTGGAACTAAAGGATTAAACCATTTAATATATGAAATAGTGGACAACTCAGTTGACGAACATCTGGCAGGGTACTGTTCAGAGATTACAGTAACACTTGAAAAAGATGGTTCAGCTACAGTTGAAGATAACGGACGAGGAATTCCGGTTGACATTAATGAACAGGTTGGAAGACCCGCAGTCGAAGTTGTTTTTACAACTTTACATGCAGGTGGTAAATTTGGAGATGGAAACTACAAGATTTCCGGAGGTCTTCACGGAGTTGGTTCATCAGTTGTTAACGCATTATCTTTATGGCTTGAAGTTAATGTAAAACGAGATGGAAAAATATACAACCAGAGATATGAACAGGGAAAGGTTTGTTATGATTTAAAAGAAGCAGGAAAGTGCCGAAAGAATGATACAGGAACTAAAGTTTCATTTTTCCCTGATGCAGAGATTTTTGAAAAAATATATTTTAAGGCTGATGCAATTAAGAGCAGATTGCATGAAACAGCATATTTAAATCCTAACCTTACAATTATTTTTATAAACAAAAGAGTAGGAGAGGAAGAAGAAGTAACTTTCCACGAAGAAAACGGAATTAAGGCTTTTATTTCCGATATGAACAAAGAGAAGGAAAAAGTTACTGACATTATTTATTTTAAGAAAGAGCAAGACGGCATAGAAGTAGAAGTTGCTTTCCAGTATATTAATGATTTTACAGAAAATATTTCAGGTTTCTGTAATAATATTTATACACAGGAAGGTGGTACACATATTACAGGCTTTAAGTCAATTTTGACTTCTACAATTAATCAGTATGCAAGAGAACTTGGTATATTAAAAGAGAAAGATAATAACTTTACGGGAGCTGATGTAAGAAACGGTCTTGTGGCTGTAGTTGCAGTAAAGCATCCTGATCCAAGATTTGAAGGACAGACAAAGACTAAGCTTGATAACCCGGATGCCGAAAAGGTAACAAAATCAATTGCCGGAGAACAGCTTACATTATTCTTTGATAAAAACTTAGAAACATTAAAAAATGTAATTAGTTGTGCTGAAAAGTCAGCAAAAATCAGAAAAGCAGAAGAGAGAACAAAAACAAATCTTCTTTCAAAAAGTAAGTTTTCAATTGACAGTAATGGTAAACTTTCAAACTGCGAAAGCAGAAAACCGGAAGAATGTGAAATCTTTATAGTGGAGGGTGATTCTGCCGGAGGCTCAGCTAAAAGCGCAAGAAACAGAAAGACACAGGCTATTATGCCAATAAGAGGAAAGATTCTTAACGTTGAAAAGGCTTCAATGGATAAGGTATTGGCCAATGCGGAAATTAAAACAATGATTAACGCTTTCGGTTGTGGTTTTTCTGAAGGTTATGGAAATGATTTTGACATAGAAAAATTAAGATACAACAAAATTATTCTTATGACTGATGCGGATGTTGACGGAGCTCATATTGACACATTGTTGTTAACATTTTTCTATAGATTTATGCCTGAACTTATAACTCATGGACATATTTATATTGCTACACCGCCTCTTTACAAGGTTGTGCCTAAGAAGGGGGAAGGCGAGTATTTATATGATGATAAGGCATTAGAAAAATATAGAAAACATCATACAGGATTTACACTTCAAAGATATAAAGGTTTAGGTGAAATGGATCCAAAACAGTTATGGGAAACTACACTTAATCCGGAGACAAGAATTTTGAAGCAGGTAGAAATTGAAGATGCAAAAATGGCATCAGATGTAACAAGTATGTTAATGGGAAGTGAAGTTGCACCAAGACGTAATTTTATTTATACTCACGCAACAGACGCAGAATTAGATATTTAGGAGAAATAAATGGCAGAGCAGATTATAAAAACAGAGTATTCTGAGGTCATGCAGAAATCCTATATAGATTATGCCATGAGTGTTATTTGTGCAAGAGCACTTCCGGATGCAAGAGACGGACTTAAGCCTGTACAAAGACGTGTACTTTACGCAATGGACCAGTTAGGTCTTAATTATGATAAACCACATCGTAAGTCAGCCCGTATTGTTGGTGATACAATGGGTAAGTACCATCCTCATGGAGATAGTTCAATATATGAAACATTAGTAGTTTTGGCTCAGGACTTTAAAAAGGGAATGGCATTAGTTGACGGTCACGGAAACTTCGGTTCAATTGAGGGTGACGGTGCTGCGGCAATGCGTTACACAGAGGCAAAACTTAAGAAATTTACACAGGATGTATATTTGGCAGATTTGGATAAGGATGTAGTTGATTTTGTACCAAACTTTGATGAAACAGAAAAAGAACCATCAGTTCTTCCTGTAAGAGTACCAAATATTTTGGTTAACGGAGCTGAAGGTATTGCTGTAGGTATGGCGACTAACATTCCAACACATAATCTTGGAGAAGTTGTAGATGCCGTTATTGCATATATGGATAATAATAATATTACAACTGAAGAATTATTACAGATTATGCCGGGACCTGATTTTCCAACAGGTGGTATTGTAGCCAATAAGTCAGATTTAAAGGACATTTACGAAAACGGAACAGGAAAGCTTAAGCTTCGTGGAAAATTAGAATTTGAAAAAGGCAAAGGCAGAGAAAAGGATAAACTTGTTATAACAGAAATACCTTATACTATGATTGGTGCAGGTATTGGAAAGTTTATTTCAGATGTAATTGATTTAGTAGAAACAAAAAAGACAACAGACATTGTTGACATTTCAAACGGCTCAGATGAAAACGGTATTCGTATTGTTTTAGAACTTAAAAAAGGTGCCGATGTTGAAAAATTAAAAAATATTTTATATAAAAAAACTAAGTTAGAAGATACTTTTGGTGTAAATATGTTAGCAATAGCTGATGGAAGACCGGAAGTTATGGGACTTAAGAGTATTATAAAATATAACGTTGATTTCCAGTATGAACTGGCACAGCGTAAATATACAACACTTCTTAATAAGGCATTAGAACAAAAAGAGATTAAGGAAGGTCTTATTAAGGCAACAAACATTATTGATTTGATTATTGAAATAATCAGAGGTTCACAGAGTCAGAAACAGGTTAAGGCATGTCTTGTACATGGAAAAACTGATGATATTAAGTTTAAAAATCCTGAGTCTGAGATTCTTGCAGGAAATCTTTCTTTTACAGAGCGTCAGGCACAGGCTATTTTGGAACTTAGATTATCTAAGTTAATAGGACTTGAAATATTAGCTCTTCAGAAAGAATATGAAGAACTAATGGACAAAATCGGTCAGTATGAGGATATTCTTGGAAATAGAAAAACAATGACTAAGACTATCAAAAAAGATCTTAAAGCCATTAAGAAAGAATATGCATTGCCTAGAAAGACTCTTATTGAAGATGGCAAGGAAGCTGTATTTGATGAGAATGCTTTTGTTGAACAGGAAGTTGTTTTTGTTCAGGATAAGTTTGGATATTCAAAACTTCTTGATCCGGCAGCATTTGACAGAAACATTGAATCTGTTACGAAAGAGAATAAATATTATTTCAGATGTATGAACACAGATAGTATTTGTATCTTTACAGATAATGGAAATGTTCATCAGATTAAGGTATCAGCCATTCCAACTAAGAAGGTTAGGGAGAAAGGGATACCTATTGATAATCTTGGAAATTACAGTAGCCAAGGTGAAAGCATAGTGACACTTGTAAGTTTTGATATGATAAAAGATAAGAAACTTTTGTTTACAACTAAAAATGGTATGATTAAGTTAGTAGATGGAAGCGAGTTTGAAACAAACAGAAAAACAATGCTTGCCACAAAACTTGGAAAAGATGATGAGGTTGTTTCAGTTAAAATAACAAGAGTATCAAATAAGCAGATTTCAGAAGAACAGGTTGAAGAAATGCCTGTAATGTTAACAGGTGGCTCAGATGATTTTGAACCATTAGATTTTGAACAGATGGAATTGTTTGATACAACTGCATCAATGGATGTAGGACAGGAACAGGAATTACAGTATACAAGAGAGATTCTTGTGCTACAGACAGAAGAAGGAATATTTTTAAGATTCCCACTTAAGGAAGTGCCTGAAATGAAGAAGGCTACATTGGGAGTTAAGGGTATTAAACTAAATGATGGAGATTTTGTTTCTAAAGTTTACCTTCTTGATACGGGGGATAATGAGGTGGTAAAATGTAACGGAAAAACCGTTGATTTAAGGAAGCTTAAAATCGGAAAAAGAGGAACTAAAGGAGTAAAGGTTCGTGCATCTAAGGCATAAACCTTGTTAAACAAAGGATAGGGTGATTTATTTGAAGAAAGGACTAATACGGAAAATACTTGCAGTAATATTAATTATTGCATTGGTTACAGGTTTGGAAAATTATGCAGGAATAGTGGATACAACAGTTAAGGCAGCAGACGCTTTTGAGACAAGCATTAATGGTTTTCCAGCAAGTTATAAAACATATTTAAGAAAACTTCATAATAAATACCCTAACTGGAAGTTTGTACCGGATAACACAGGCGTGGATTTTTTTACAGCCGTTGAAAATGAGGCAAGTCATAACAGAAGCCTTATAGAGAATGCGTATAGTAAGTATTTAAAGTCAAATCTGGCTGGAGATTATAATGCATCTACAGGTAAGTACATAGCAAAAGATGGAGCTTCATGGGTTAGTGCATCAAAGAATTGTGTGGCATATTTTATGGATCCAAGAAACTTTTTGGATGAAAACCACATATATATGTTTGAACAGTTGGCATATGACAGTTCATCTCAGACACAGGCAGGTGTTGAAGCAATACTTCAGGGTTCGTTTATGTATAAAAACAATATAGGATACATTGATACGGCTGGAAAGTATCAGACAACTAATACTTTGTATTCAGCACAGATTATGACTGCTGCAAAGACAGCAAAGGTAAGTGCGTACCATATTGCCTCAAAAATTTTGCAGGAAATTGGTTCTAAAGCTAATTCAAGATACGCAGGAATGGGTGCCAGCGGAAGTGTTACAGGTACATATTCAAAGACGTATACAGGAATTTATAATTTTTATAATATTGGAGCTACATCAAGTGCTAATCCAATTGCCAACGGTTTAAAATGGGCAAAGTCAGGAAGTACTTATCAAAGACCTTGGAACACACCAGAGAAATCTATTTTAGGTGGGGCACAGTATTTAGGCGAAAAGTATATTAATGCAGGACAGAATACTATGTATCTTCAAAGATTTAATGTGAAGAGCAATGGTACATATTCAATTTATACACACCAATATATGACTAACATATCAGGTGCCGCATCAGAAGCAGCGTCAACGGCAGATGCTTACCAAAGCCTTGGAATAGCAGCTCATGCCAAAACATTCGTTATACCTGTATTTAATAATATGCCAAGTGAAAGTAATACAATTACACTTGGAATAAGTGGAAACAAAACAGGTGTGGCAAATAGTGACGTAAATGTTAGAAAAGGTCCTGCAACTTCGTATGATGCAGTTGGTGTTTTACCAAAGAATCAGGCAGTTACAGTTACAGAAGTTTCTAATACAGACATTGAATATGGAGTAAGATGGCTAAGTAATCCGTATTGGTACAAAGTTAGTTTTGTGAAAGATGGAAAAAAATACACAGGATATGTTTCGGCAGCATATGTAAACTTAAAAGGTGAATATACTATTGCAAAAGCAGGAAGATTGAAGCTTCCTACAACTTTAAAGACATCTGAACAAGTTTATTATTTGTCAGACAACCCGGCAATAGCAACAGTAGATGATGCAGGAAATGTTAAAGGCATAGGCGCAGGAACTGTAACAATACATGGTTTTACTGCAGCAGGAAAAAGTAGTGTGTCAACAATAAATGTTTTGGCAAAAAGTATACATGCAACAGGTATAAAACTTAACAAGACAACATTAAAATTAAAAAATGGAACAAAAGAAAAATTAAAGGCTACAGTAACTCCAAATAATACAACAGATGGAAATGTTACATGGAAGTCATCTAACAAAAAAATAGCAAAGGTTACATCAAGAGGAAATGTTTACGCAAAGTCAGTTGGAGAATGTACAGTAACAGCTACAACTGCCAATGGCAAAAAAGTCACATGTAAGGTTAAGGTTGTACCGGGAACAGCTACAATAAAGGCAACAAACAATGGATACAATAGTATTAAACTTACATGGAACAAACTTGGTGATGTAACAGGATATTGGATATATAGAAAAACTCCCGGTTCAAAATATAAGACTATAGCCAAAGTAAGTGGAACTACAGTGTCTTATAAAGATAAAAATCTTGTAACAGGAAAGAAATACTATTATAAAATAAAAGGGTATAAGAAGGTTGGAAAGACAACTTATAAGGGAAGTAAGTCTAAGGCTTCAAAGGCATATCCAAAGCCGGCCAAAGTGAAAATAACATCAATAAAGTCAACTGTAAAAGGTGCAAAACTTTATTGGAAAAAGGTGGCTGGTGCCAGTGGATATGTTATCTACAGAAGTGAAAGTAAAACAGGAAAATATACAAAAATAAAAGAAATAAAAAAACAGACAAAAATTTCTTATAATAATACTGGACTTTTGAAAGGAAAGACGTATTATTATAAAGTAATGGCCTACAGGAATATGTCAGGCATATATGTTTATGGAAAATATTCAACAGTTAAACAAATAAGAAAATAAATGGTGAAGTAATGATAAATTTTGTAGTTAGTGATTTAGAAACAGCATTAGTTCCTAACGGGGAAAAGATGGTTCAGGAAGAAACCATTGAATTGATAATGGAATTAAAGGAAAAAGGCGTCTATTTTGCTGTGGCAACAGGACGTAATTATGACGCAGTATATCCTATGTTTGGAAAAGCAAAGGACCACATTGTGTACATATGTAATGATGGCGGATCAGTTATATATCGTGATAAAGTTATAAGTAAGACTCCATTGGACAGACTTGTGTGTCTTGAAGTGGCAAATGAACTGGAAAAGAACAGGGATTATAAGTTATTATTTTCAGGTGAGAGAAATGCAGTTGTAACAACAAGAGATATTGATTTTATTAATTATTTGAGAACAATGGGAATTGAACCTGAAAAGGAAAAAGATACAAAGTCAATGAAGGGTGAAATTAACAAGATTACTATTTTTGCAAAGAAAGGCTTTGACCAGACTTCATATGAGTATTTCTATAAGAAATTCTCAAAGAATGCAAATGTGGCAATTTCCAACCCTGAACAGCTATATCTTACAGCAAAGTATGTAACAAAAGGTAATGCCATTCAGGTTTTACAGCATGTGTTTAATTCATCAGAAGAAGATACAGTCGTTTTTGGCGGCGGATACAATGACATTGAAATGTTTGGCCATGCATATTTTAGTTATGCAATGCAGTGGGCAGACAGTGAGGTAAGACGTTCAGCTAAACACATAGCAGAGAATGTTAATACGATTTTGGAAGATATAATACGAATGTAAGGAGAACTTATGAAAAAGAAAATAGTAGCATTAGGTTTGGTTGTGGCATTGTCAGTAAGCAGTCTTACTGGATGCAGTTTTAATTCAAAAACACCTGTTATCGGTAAGATAGTGGGGCTTGGCAGCAGTGAAATGTTTAAAATAGACAAAGAAGTATGTTCAAAACAGGAATATATGCTTGTTCTTATGGATACAGCAGGAACTTACAAGTCAGACTTTGGTGGCAAAGTAGATTGGAATGCCAAAGTAAGCGACAATCAGACACTGCAGTCATATGTAATGCAAAAGGTTAAAGAAGACATAACAGTTCAGTATACATTAGCTTCAATGGCAAAGGAAAGAAATATTTCCCTGTCAACAGATGAAAGCAGTATGATTAAGACTAAAGCGGCAGAGTATTATAAATCCTTAACAAGTCAGGAAAAAGAATATACCGGAGCTTCACAGGAAAATGTGGAAAGCTTGTATAAGAATTATTATTTGGCGGACAAGGTTTACGATGCACTGGCGGCAGAAGCAGACGCAAAGATTAGCGATGAAGAAGCAAGAGTAATGAAGATTCAGTACATCAGAATGAATACTGACAATACTAAAGAAGACAAGATTAAAAGCACACTTAAAACAGTTACAGACCTTGTAAAAGGTGGTTATCAGACATTTGCCAGAGAAGCAAAGCAGTATAGTGAAGATAACGTGTTTGAGAAAATATTAAAGAAAAATGAGGCCACTAAAACATACGAAAAGAGTGCTTTTAACTTAAGCAATTCGGAAATAAGCAGCATTATACAGGATGGAAAAGATTATTATCTTGTATATTGTGTAAACAGTTATTTAAAGGCTGAAACAGAAAAAAACAAAGAAGAAATCATAAAGAATGCACAGCAGACATATTTTAATGACAAGTATTCTAAATATCTGAAAGATATAGATGTAGACTTTAATGATGATCAGGCAAAGAAGATTAAATTGTCAACAGATGAAAATGTGAAAGCTGTAAATTTAATGACAGTGTACAACACGATTTCAAAGGAACTAAACAAGAAATAGTAATTATTGTAAGAAGGGAGCATATAATTTTTATGCTCCCTATTGTTTTATGTATCGCAGAGAGAAGGTGCCTTCAAACACGTTGATTTTCTTATTTTGCTCCGTCGTCTATTGTACAGCGAAAACTTAAACTCGCCTTCGGCTCAAACAGTAAGTTTATCGCTGTACACTATACTCGCAAAATTTCGAAAATCTGCCTATTGTTTGCAGTCATCTTCTCTTTGGCGGTACAATATAAAAAGATAGAGAGAAGTTTAAAAATGATATGCTCCCTTTTGCAAAACGTTCGTATTTACTTTCACAAGTTCATATTGTAAAATTATTTTAGATACAGATGATACGGATTAATTTCAAGTTACATATGAAAAATGAGTCAAACGGACAAGACTTAAGAATGAACTTTGAAATTGTAAATGTTTAAGTAAAGGAGGAGTTTTATGAAAAGGGTAAAATATGTTAAGAGAAGGTTTGTGGCACTTACATTATCTGTTGCGTTGTTAGTTGGCACTATGCCTGCCATAATATCTGCTCAGGACAGTAATGTTTCTAATACGTTATTACAGGAAGGCACATATAGTAAGGACAAAATAACGTTGACATCTATTCCTAATACTACAAGAAAAATAATGGCTTTCATTACGGATAAAGGAGACAGGAGTGAGATTAATTGTCCTGAAGTTGTGTATGCCATAGGTACAGACGAAAGATGGTCAGTACCGGTATCTGTTGAGGATGACGGTACTTTGGATATGGAACCTTTTGTATATTCAGGTAATGATAAGGGCATAATTGCTTGGACAAATGCCACTAAAAAGTTTACAGAATCAAGTACCAGTGAAGAGATTGCAAAATCTATGCGAGTATCTCTTGGTGTTTTTGACAGTACATCAAATGTTGAATTTAAAAATACTAATGTTTCTTATTATGATTCAGAGAATATTAGTACATATACTCCGAAGGTAACAGAGATTGATGGAAAGTTTCTTGTATCATGGATAGTGTACTATGATACAGAAGACAAGAAAGCATATGGAATAGAAGGTTTTTACTATAACCCTGATAATAATACATTTTATTCAGAAGATAATAGCACTGATGAAAATGGAAGGCTTATTCCAATGGTCTTTGCAAGAGATTGTAATTACATATCATCCTATGCAATTGCAAAAGTAGGTAATGATGTAGTGACGGTTTGGGATGAACCAAATGAGCAGATATATATTTATGACGTAATGGCTGAAAAAGTTGTGAAGAAAAATTATTATTTTGGCAAATATAAACCGTCCACATTAAAGATGGCTATAGACAATGGAAATGATGTAAAAAAACTTACAGATGGAAGCACATATGCATCAGTTATTGATTCTGATATTCCGGGAATAGCATATTACAATAATGGAAAGATTTATAAGATTTCTAATCATGAGCATAATGGTTTGGTAAATACAGAATTAGCAGATGTTTCAAAAACAGGAGATACTAAGTATTCAATAGTGTCTAAAGATGGTATTCCGACATATATTACAGCACTTCTATATGAACCATTAAATACAAATAGAACCAATATTACAATAGATGGCGAGGAATATGAAAAATCAACAGATGGAATCTGGAAAGATAAAGATGGAAAGGTAAAAGAATTTAAACAGGAAGATATTTGTATATATTACATAAATCCTAAAACCGGAAACACAGATACACTTCCACAGAAGTTGTACGATAGAGATGAAATTCATTTTCCAACGTATCCGGCATTTATTATTGACGGTTCAAATCAGTTAGGAGTTATGTATATCATTGGACAGGTTTGGGACAATGTTCATTATAGCCTTATATATTCAACATATAATCAAAAATATCTGTTTCAGGCAGATTATTCTAAAGTAGATGAAGCTATTGCCAAGGCGAATGTTTTAAATAAAGATGATTATATAGATTTTAAAGCGGTAACATTAGCTATAGATGCAGTTGTTCGCGATAAAGACTATACTGAACAGTCAGCAGTTGACGCAATGGCAAAAGCTATTGAAGATGCAATTAAGGCCCTTCAGTTAAAGCCAACTCCTGAAACTACAACAACTATCCCTGAAACGACCACAACAGAACAGGTTACAACTAATCAGGAAACAACTACAATAGAACAGGTACCGACAACTTCAAGAACAGAAGCAACCACAGTAGAACAGGTACCGACAACTTTAAGAACAGAAGCAACCACAGAAGAAACGATAACAATGGTTAATCCAACAGAAACTGAAACACAATACATAACAACATCTGTGAATAATAATACTCCAAAAACAGGTGAGAACAGTAACATAACATTGTGGATGATAGTTTTCTTTATTACAGCAGGTGGAATATTGACTATAACACTGGAAAAGAGAAAATAAGAAAACCACCCCAACGTGATGTGACCCCAAAAAGTTAGACTTTTATTGCGTAACAGGTTTTAATATCTGTT
>OGJI01003359.1_pt1 | contig 12423 bp, 10 predicted proteins | sample 1572031 | NCBI WGS metagenome assembly OGJI01 (sample SAMEA2582119, study PRJEB24529) | metagenome | biome: Human gut stool | place: China | collected 2011
AAGGGCAGATGTACTTCTGTGTGATACAGCCGGAAGACTTCACAACAAGAAGAACCTGATGGAAGAGCTTAAGAAGATCAATCGTGTGATTGACAGAGAGTATCCGGATGCGTTCCGTGAGACGCTGGTTGTGCTGGATGCAACGACAGGACAGAATGCACTTGCCCAGGCAAAGGAATTCAATGAAGTAACAGATATAACAGGAATTGTTCTGACAAAGATGGATGGAACAGCCAAAGGAGGAATTGCAGTAGCAATCCAGTCTGAACTTGGTATCCCGGTAAAATATATCGGTGTAGGAGAAACAATTGATGACTTGCAGAAATTTGACTCAGAGGAGTTCGTAAACGCGTTGTTTTACAGAGAGGAAGAAAGACCATGATGACATTAGAGAAATTTGAAGAAGCTAGCGAACTGGTAAAAAAGGTAACAAATCCTACAAAACTCATTTACAGTGAATACTTAAGTGCACAGACAGGAGCAAAGGTTTATTTAAAACCGGAAAATATGCAGCACACAGGAGCTTATAAGATCCGTGGTGCATATTACAAGATCAGCACACTGACAGACGAAGAAAGAAGCCGTGGACTGATCACAGCATCAGCAGGAAATCATGCACAGGGCGTTGCATTTGCAGCAAAACAGTTTGGATGCAAAGCTACGATTGTTATGCCTACAGTTACACCGCTGATCAAAGTAAACCGTACAAAAAGCTTTGGAGCAGACGTAGTACTTCATGGTGATGTTTATGATGATGCTTACGCATATGCATGTAAACTTGCAGAAGAGAACGGATATACATTCGTTCATCCGTTTAATGACCTTGATGTTGCTACAGGTCAGGGAACAATTGCAATGGAGATCGTTCAGGAACTCCCGACTGTAGATTATATCCTTGCACCAATCGGCGGAGGCGGACTGATCACAGGTGTTTCCACACTTGCCAAGATGCTGAATCCAAAAATCAAAGTAATCGGTGTAGAGCCGTCAGAAGCGGCCAGTATGACAGCAGCTCTGAAAGCAGGAGAGCCTGTAGAACTTCCATCTGCAAATACAATCGCAGACGGAACAGCTGTAAAAGAAGTTGGAGATAAAGTTGTTCCGTATGTGAAAGAGAATGTAGATGATATTCTTCTCGTAGATGATGATGAATTGATCGGTGCATTCCTTGATATGGTAGAAAACCACAAAATGATCGTAGAGAATTCAGGTCTTCTTTCCGTAGCTGCATTAAAGCAGATGGACATCAAAGGAAAGAAAGTAGTCTGTGTATTAAGTGGTGGAAATATGGATGTTATCACAATGTCCTCGATCGTCCAGCACGGATTGATCCAGAGAGACCGTATCTTCTCTGTATCCGTACTTCTTCCGGATAAGCCGGGTGAACTTGCACGTGTGGCACAGACAGTCGCAGATGTACAGGGTAACATCATTAAACTGGAACATAATCAGTTTGTAAGCACAAACAGAAACGCAGCCGTAGAACTTCGTATCACAATGGAAGCATTCGGAACAGATCATAAGAAGAAGATTCTGGATACACTTGATAAGGCTGGATTCAGACCAAAACTGATCAGTGCGAAGCTGTATTAATTGGTATTAAACAGCCTATAGAATGGTGTCGCAAGGCCAGCCCTGCTATTACCACGAGCACCGGCCCGCTTTACCTCATCCCTTTGAAAGTATGTAACATAAGAGCCAGAACAGTTACCGTGTGTGGTGCCTGTTCTGGCTCTTATTAACATACTGAACAAAGTGTATTCGGAACGCTCCTGCCTTACATGTGCTCGTGGCAACAGCAGGACTGTCCTTGCTTACATATTCCAAACGGGATATTTAATTCCAATCAGACAAATCCAGAAAACAAATTACAGAATCTGTAGGTAAACGTAAACGGATGTTTTATCGACTAAGATAATCGTCCCCTTTTTACGCACGTACTAAGTTTGTATTTTGTTTTCTGGATTCATTTCATTTGGAATAGCACTTACTCATTTGAAAAGCTGAGTGAGGGAGCCACTGTATTGTTGAGGACACATTTAAGGCAGGAGCGTTCCGAATACACTTTGCAGAATCTGTTAGAAAAAGCCAAACACGAATCACACACGGTGAGTGCTCTGGCTTTTTCGTTACAGATTGTCAAAGGGATGAGGTAAAGCGGGCCGGTGTCCGATGCAATACAGTGACTCCCTCACGTCTGTTTTTATCAAAAGTACTTATTTGAGTGATAATGAATCCAAGTTCAACAAATTACAACACCCCTATAAAACGATGGAATGCCTCCAGTCCTTTTTCATCACACTTATAAACTCCAGCATCTTCGAGTACTTCGCAGAATACTTTTCCGACTTCCTGCTGAAGGATCTCTTCAACATTCTCCTCTGTGATGGATGTGTAATTTGGAAGGAATTCATCTACCCAGTCAGCGTGTTTTGCAATCTGTTCATTGCTGCGGATATCTTTTTCTGTCAGGATGTAATCTTTCAGAAGTTCCATCTCTCCTTTTAATCTTGCAGGGAGAACAGCAAGTCCCATTACTTCGATAAGACCGATGTTTTCTTTCTTAATATGGTGCAGTTTAGCATGTGGATGGTAGACACCAAGCGGGTGTTCTTCTGTTGTGATATTATTTCTCAATGTCAGGTCGAGTTCGTAGAGATCTCCACGCTTTCTTGCAATCGGTGTGATCGTGTTGTGCGGTGTACCGTCTGTCTCAGCGAAGATGAAAGCATCTTCATCTGTATAAGATCTCCATGCATTCAAAATGTGTTCAGCCAGATCAATCAGAGGTTTTACTTCTTTGCTCTGAAGACGGATAACAGACAGAGGCCATTTTACGATACCGGCAGTTACATCTTCGTAACCTTTCACAGTGAAGTGTTCAATGATCGGAGCTTTCGCCATTGCGAAAGTATAATTTCCACCCTGGAAATGATCGTGGCTTAAGATAGAACCGCCAACGATCGGAAGGTCTGCATTGGATCCCAGGAAGTAGTGTGGGAAAAGCTTGATGAAATCAAAGAGCTTTTCAAATGCATTACGATCGATCTTCATTGGAATATGCTGTCCGTTGAATACGATGCAGTGTTCGTTATAGTATACATAAGGGGAGTACTGGAATCCCCAAGGGTTATCCTGAATTGTGATCGGGATGATTCTGTGGTTCTCACGGGCCGGGTGATCGAGGCGTCCTGCATAACCTTCATTTTCTACGCAAAGTTGACATTTTGGATAGGAAGAGGATTTCGCTTTTCCCGCTGCTGCAATCGCTTTTGGATCTTTCTCTGGTTTGGAAAGATTGATTGTAATGTCAAGAGTACCGTATTTTGTGTCAACCGTCCATTTGCGATCCTTGGCAATGCGGTATCTGCGGATATAATCACTGTCCTGGCTTAATTTGTAATAATAATCAGTAGCTGTCTCCGGAGAAACTTTGTATTTTTCCCAGAAAGTCTGCTGGACCTGAGCTGGGCGTGGCATCAGAGTATTCATCAGTTTTGTATCAAATAAATCACGGTAGCCGATGCTGTTTTCAATGATTCCGCGTTCTGCGGCGATATCTAAAAGTTCTGCAAGAATGTCTTCCAGAACAAGATTGTTCAGATCACAGTCAACATCTTCATAGTTATCTTCGTGGAACAGATCCAGAAGAAGATTCGTTGTATAAATTCTTTCGGATTCCGGAGTGATTCCGGTATTGATTCCGTACTGTACTAATTTTTTGATCGCATCATAAAGCATATGTCAAGAACCTCCTTAAATTAAGGAATGCCAATGACATTCCTATAACAAAATATACATTATTTCACATCTGATCTTAGCAGAGACGAGAAGCACCGTCTCCGATATCTACTGTGTAGAACTCAGCTTCATGTCCTACTTTTTCAAGATATGTTTTTCCGATTGTTTCGATAAATGTATCTACAGATTCATCTTTTACGATGCTGACTGTGCAACCGCCAAATCCGCCGCCTGTGATACGGGAACCGAGAACACCAGGAATCTTCCATGCAAGGTCTACAAGGATATCAATCTCTTCACAGGATACATCATAATCATCACGCAGTGAAATGTGGGACTGATTCATTAATTTTCCGAATCTTTCAATGTCTCCGGCTTTCAGCGCTGTAACAGCATCAATTGTACGCTGGTTTTCATATACAGCATGTTTTGCACGCTGTAACTGGATCTCATCTTTGATCAAGGATTTGTGTGCCTCGAATTCTTCAGGAGTAAGATCGCCAAGTGCCTGAATGTCAAGTTCGCTCTGAAGTGCTTTCAGTGCAGCAGCACATTCGTTTCTTCTGTCGTTATAAGCAGAATCAACAAGACTATGCTTTACTTTACTGTTTGTGATCACAATCTTGGCACCATCAAGAACGCAAGGTGCATATTCGTAGCTTAAATCACTTGTGTCAAGGAAAATTGCGTGGTCTTTTTTACCCATGGCAACAGCAAACTGATCCATGATACCACAGTTGCATCCATTGAAGTTATTCTCAGAATACTGGCCGATCAGTGCAAGATCTGTCATGGAAAGATCTTTGATCTCGAACAGGTCTGTCAGGATCACACCAGTGAGAACTTCAAGGGAAGCAGAAGAGGAAAGTCCGGAACCGTTCGGGATATTTCCCCAGATTACCATATCAAAACCACTTGTGATTGTATGTCCTTTTTCTTTGAATGCCCAGACTACACCAAGCGGATAGTTTGCCCAGTTGTATTCTTTTTTATTTGTCAGATCATCAAGAGATGCTTCTACAACACCAAAGGAGTTCAGATTCATGGAATAAAAATGGATCTTGTTATCCTCTCTTTTGCGTGCAGCACCGTAAGTACCAAGTGTCAGTGCACAAGGAAATACATGTCCACCGTTATAATCTGTGTGTTCACCAATCAGATTCACGCGTCCAGGAGAAAAGTAAAAACGAGCTCCTTCGGAATTACCAAAAAGTTCTGCAAACATATCAAACAATTTTTTCTTCATCATTATTTACCTCCATTAAAAGTAATCCAGTCGATCAGATTTATTTATATTTATTATATCGTTAATGAGTGAAAACGTCTATAAAAAATACGTGCTGTGGCATGTAATAATGTTGCATTAAAAAGATGAGGTGTTATAATAGATCACAGGATACGGGAAAGGAGCCGGGAGATGGCAGAGACTTACAAACATTCGTATAAGTCAGGAGAAATTCTGATGACTTCGTTGTCTGTATATAACACGGGATATCAAAGGTGTGAAGCAGGATATCAGTGGGGACCCGGAGTCAGGGATCATTATTGTATCCACCATATTTTGTCAGGAACAGGATACTATACAGTTGGAGAAAAGACGTGGAAATTAGAAGCCGGAGATACGTTTATTTTATATCCGGGCGTGGAAGTAAAGTATTATGCCGATCAGCAGGAACCATGGGAATACGCCTGGGCTGGATTTATGGGGACGGATGCGGCATCGATCATTCGAAATACAGGTTTTCTGAAAGAACGTCCTTTTTTAAAAAGAGGAAATGTGCCGGATGAACAGATCCGGAATGGATTGGAACAGATTTATAATGCAAAGGGCAATGGGTATGAAGAAGCGGTTGCCATGACCGGAGCACTTTACAGTCTTCTGTCAGTCTTTATGCACTATCATGAAGGGGAAGATCAGGAAAGAGATGCAAAGCTTTTGTATGTAGAAAAGGCAGAAAATTATATAGAAACCAATTATTCTTATCCCGTGACAGTGGAAGATATCGCAGACTATGTAGGAATCAGCAGAAGTCATCTGTTTCGCTCTTTTCAGACCTATATGAATTGTTCACCAAAAGAATATCTGACAGAATACAGAATCCAGCAGGCTTGCCGTCTGCTGAAAGAGACGGGGCTGTCGGTTTCGGCGATTGCATATTCTGTTGGATTTGAGAATAATCTTTATTTTTCGAAAGCATTTCGAAAAGTGAAGAAGACAAGTCCGACGGAATACAGAGAAAAGCATAGAAAAAAGAAGGAATGATGCCGAGGTGCAGGACATAAGAATAGAGTAAGAATGTCAAAGGCGGGAAGCTGTCATGATGTCTGGAAAAAGTTGGGGTTATGTAGTACAGTTTTTCTGTCTTCTGGTGTTTTTGGGCATGTCCCCATTTCTGATAAAGATGGATGGGAGAAAAACAATGAGTGTCTCATCTGATTCAGTGCGAAGTCAGAATGTATCAGATGAGGTAAAACCGGTTGCTGCGCTTACATTTGATGACGGTCCTAATGCATCCTCTACCCCGATTCTGTTGGATGGATTAAAGGAACGTAAAGTGAGGGCGACCTTTTTTCTGATCGGCGAAAATGTAGAAAAAGATGAGAATGAAAAAATTGTGAAAAGAATGTATGAGGAAGGTCATTTGATCGGAAATCATACTTATACGCATTGCAATCTGTCAAAGCTGGAAACGGGAGAAGCAAAGAAAGAACTGGAACAGACAGATACAGTGATTGAAAAGATAACGGGAAAACAACCGGTGTTCGCAAGAGCGCCTTACGGGGAACTCCCGGTGGACAGCGAACAAGATCTGAGCAGAATATATATCGGATGGACGGTGGATCCGCTGGACTGGATGACCGAAGATGCAGGGGCGGTTGTAAAAACAGTTGTGGAAGAGATAAATCCGGGAGATGTTATTTTATTGCATGACTGTTATCCTTCTTCTGTGCAGGCGGCTATACGGATTGTAGATCTGTTGCAGGGGAAAGGTTATGAGTTTGTGACAGTGGATCATCTGATCATGGATTGAAAATGTGAATATAAGATTGAAAACAGGAGAGAAAGATGGATTTATTTGATTATATGAGAGAGACAAATAAAGAGAAGGAATCTCCGCTTGCATCCAGGATGCGTCCGGTGACACTGGATGAAGTAGTGGGACAGAAGCATATCATAGGAAAAGATAAATTGCTTTACCGGGCAATTAAGGCAGATAAGCTGAGTTCTTTGATTTTTTACGGACCTCCGGGAACAGGAAAGACAACACTGGCAAAGGTGATCGCACATACAACCAGTGCAGAGTTCAAACAGATCAATGCGACAGTTGCCGGAAAGAAAGATATGGAAGAAGTAGTGAAAGAAGCAAAAGATCTGCAGGGAATGTATGGAAAGAAGACGATTCTTTTTATTGATGAGATTCATCGCTTTAATAAAGGGCAGCAGGATTATCTGCTTCCATTTGTGGAAGATGGAACGTTGATCCTGATTGGCGCAACAACGGAGAATCCTTATTTTGAGGTAAATGGAGCTTTGATTTCGAGATCAAGTATCTTTGAATTGCGTCCACTGGAGAAGACGGATATTAAGGAACTGCTTCTCCGTGCAGTGAATGATACTGAGAAAGGTCTTGGAAGCTTTCATGCAGTGATAGAAGATGATGCACTTGAATTTTTGGCGGATGTGTCAGGTGGAGATGCAAGAAATGCACTGAATGCGATTGAACTGGGTGTATTGACAACGGACAGAAGCGAAGATGGACAAATTCATATTACTTTAGATGTCGCGTCAGAATGCATTCAGAAACGAGTGGTGAATTATGACAAAAAAGGAGATAACCATTACGATATTATCTCTGCATTTATTAAGAGCATGCGCGGCTCAGATCCGGATGCAGCGGTCTTTTATCTTGCAAAGATGTTGTATGCAGGAGAAGATGTGAAGTTTATAGAGAGAAGAATTATGATCTGTGCATCGGAAGATGTTGGAAATGCGGATCCGATGGCACTTACTGTTGCGGTTGCGGCTGCACAGGCAGTTGAGAGGATCGGAATGCCGGAATCTCAGATCATTCTTTCACAGGCGGTGACTTATGTGGCATCTGCGCCAAAGAGTAATTCTGCCGTTAATGCAATATTTGCAGCGAACGATGCAGTACGGAACAATAAAACAACTGTTCCGACACACCTTCAGGATGCACATTATAAAGGTGCACAGAAGTTAGGACACGGAATAGGATATAAGTACGCACATGATTATCCGAATCATTATGTGGATCAGCAGTATCTTCCGGATGAAATAAAAGACGCCAGGTTCTATGAACCCGGCGATCTTGGTTATGAGAAACAGATCAAGGAGCGTTTACAGAAGCTGCGAGAGCAGTAAAGCGTAAATCTCCTGATTCTTTCGATTCCAGTTATTTACAATGGCTTCTGCCTCAGTCTGAGTTGGCACAGTGAGTGTCATATCGATGAGGTGGGAGCCATTTTCTAAAATTTGGCATTTTACTTCATATTCATGGTTTGTATTCAGATAGTAATCCGATTTAACAGAAACCTCTTCTTTCAGATCATATTTTTTCTCATTGATAAAATTATCAATTTCCTGACGAATCTCAGGAGAAATTTTATTTCTGAAATAGTTGATCGTAGCAGCCCCTTCTTCTGTGAGATTATAAAGCGTACGATTATGTGTCAGCTCAATTTTCAGAAGTCCGGAATCCGTTAATTCTGCAAGCGCAGACTGAAGACGGAAATAAGTTGTATACCCTTTATCCAGAATAAATTCTGATATTTGGGAAGTTGTAAGCGGAAAATCGACTCTATCCAACATGTACAACACGATCAATTTATATAATGTAAATGTTTCAGCCATAATACTCCTTTCCCTGGTACAAGTCATGATCTTTCATATATTTGTGGATCTGATTTAAAACAGTTCGTTTTGCGCCTGTCCACAGAGGTGCAATCAAGAGATCCTTCGGTCCGTCACCGGTCAGTCGGTGAATGACAATTTCCGGACGCAAATGTTGGATACATTCAGTGAGCAGACCGATGTATTCGTCCGCATCCGGGATATGGAAAGCAGGACCGGTATAGGCAGGATCTGAAAGATATTTCTGATATTCAACTGCAAGATCAGTTCCTTCCAAAATGTGGAGAAGCTGCAACTTGATTCCGTCAATATCTGAATGATTCAAATATTCGATTGTCTCAAGCATCATTTCATGAGTCTCTCCGGGCAGGAATAAAATGACATGTACGATAACAGTCAGATTCCGGCGCTTCAGTTCATGTACAGCAGTATCAAATACCTCTAAAGGATAACCTCTGCGAATGTATCTGGCAGATTCTGGGTGAATGGTTTGAAGACCAAGTTCAACCCAGACAGGCTTGATCTGATTCAATTCATCTAAAAGTTCCAGAACATCAGAATCTAAACAGTCAGGGCGGGTTGCGATTGCAAGTACTTTTACATCAGGGTCTTCGATTGCTTCTGTAAAAACTTTCCGCAAGTATTCTATGGGGGCATAGGTACTCGTAAAAGCCTGGAAATATGCGATATAAGCATGCACCGGACGCTTTCTGGCAAGAATGGCTTTCCCTTCTGCGAGCTGTTCTGTAATTGTTTTGCAGGCAGAACCGGCAAAATCTCCCGAACCCATACCACTGCAGAAGATACAGCCACCATATCCGATCTTACCATCACGGTTCGGACAAGTCATACCGCCGTTCAATGCAATGCGATATACTTTCTCTCCAAACTGGGATTTTAATGCATAGTCAAGAGAGTGGTAGCGCTTCTCTCCCCACATATTAGATTAAATCCTTAATTGCTTTGCTTACTGTGTCTGCTACACGAGGATCAAAGGCTTCCGGAAGAATGTTGTTTTCATTCAATTCTTCTTCTGAAACAAGACCTGCGATTGCATTGGCAGCAGCAAGTTTCATTTCTTCTGTAATCTGTGTGGCACGTCCTTCTAATGCACCTTTGAAAATACCAGGGAACGCAACAACATTGTTTACCTGGTTCGGGAAGTCAGAACGTCCTGTTCCGACAACTTTGGCACCTGCTTCTTTTGCAAGGTCAGGCATGATCTCCGGTACAGGGTTTGCCATGGCGAACAGAATCGCATCCTTATTCATGGAAGCAACCATCTCTTTAGAAACAATATTCGGAGCAGAAACACCAACGAAAATATCAGCACCTTTTAATGCATCGGCAAGTGTTCCGGTGCGTTCTTCCAGATTTGTAACTTCAGTCATCTGCTGCTGCATCCAGTTCAGGTTCGGTGAGCTCTTGGAAATGATTCCATTGATGTCACACATTGTAATATGAGGGAAACCATAAGTGAGAAGCAGCTTTGTGATAGCAACTCCGGCAGATCCGGCTCCATTCACTACAACACGGCAATCTTCTTTCTTCTTTCCTGTTACTTTCAGGGCATTGATGATTCCGGCGAGGACAACGATAGCCGTTCCGTGCTGGTCATCATGGAAAACCGGAATGTTCAGAAGTTCTTTCAGGCGTGTTTCAATTTCGAAACAGCGTGGAGCTGAAATATCTTCCAGATTGATTCCACCGAAAGCCGGTGCGATGTTGACTACAGATTTAATGATCTCTTCTGTGTCCTGTGTATCCAGACAGATCGGAACTGCGTTGACACCACCGAATTCCTTAAACAGAACCGCTTTTCCCTCCATAACCGGCATAGCAGCAAGTGCACCGATGTTCCCAAGACCAAGAACAGCACTTCCGTCAGATACAACAGCAACTGTATTGGCTTTCATAGTGTATTTATATGCGGCTTCAGGATCCTGTGCGATCACCTTACAAGGTTCAGCAACACCCGGAGTATAAGCGATGGCAAGATCTTCTCTTGAGTTGACATGCGCTTTGGCAGTTGTCTCTATCTTACCATTCCATTCTTCATGCATTTTTAAAGCTTTTTCATTGTTTGTCATGATTTTATACCTCTCTGATTTGATTGAATTAATGATACCACTGAAAAAGGAAACACGCAAGTACAGGAAAACAGAGAAAAGTTCAAAAAGTTCTTTCTTTTTAGAAAAATATACTGTATAATAACACCATATTTAAAGCAAATTTCCATTAAAGTCGAATCAGACTTGTATTCCCGAAGTATGAATGAATAATCCAGTATGTGAAAAGGGCACATGTGAAGTGGATTGACAGAACAGATATACCTGAAAAGAAAGGAAAAGAATATGACACGAGAAAAATATGAATCATTGCCACTGGCAACATTGAAAGAACTTGCAAAAGCAAGAAAGATGAGAGGTGTTTCGACATTAAAGAAAGGCGATCTGATCGATGCAATGCTTGAGCTGGATGAGCAGGAAGAGCAGAAAGAAGCAGCAGAAGAAGCGAGAGAAGAAGTGAAAGAAGAGAAAAAAGAAGAGACAGATATTGAACAGCTGGACAGTGGTTTTACAGCAAACGGAATCCTTGAAGTACTTCAGGATGGATATGGTTTCATTCGTTCTGACAATTATCTTCCGGGAGATGGAGATGTCTATGTTGCTCCTTCACAGATTCGCAGATTCGGGCTTAAAACAGGCGACATCCTGACAGGAAATACAAGAGTTAAGACGCAGGGAGAAAAGTTCAGTGCACTTCTTTATGTGTCTACGATCAATGGACTGCGCCCGGCAGAGGCAATGAAGAGAAAAAACTTTGAAGACCTGACTCCGATTTTCCCGAATCAGAGAATCCGTCTGGAGAATCCGGGCTGTACAACAGCAATGCGTATTGTTGATCTTGTTTCCCCTATTGGAAAGGGACAGAGAGGTATGATCGTATCTCCACCGAAAGCAGGAAAAACTACATTATTAAAAGAAGTTGCACTATCTGTACAGAAGACAGAACCGAATATGCATCTTCTGATTCTGTTGATTGATGAACGTCCGGAAGAGGTAACTGATATTCGTGAGGCAATTGAAGGCCCGAATGTAGAGGTGATTCATTCTACATTTGATGAACTTCCGGAGCATCACAAACGAGTATCAGAAATGGTTATCTCAAGAGCAAAACGTCTGGTAGAGCATGGAAAAGACGTTATGATCCTCCTTGACAGCATCACAAGACTTTCAAGAGCATATAACCTGATCGTTCCGCCATCAGGAAGAACACTTTCCGGTGGTCTTGATCCGGCAGCACTTTACAGTCCAAAGCGTTTCTTCGGAGCAGCAAGAAATATGAGAGAAGGAGGAAGCCTTACGATTCTTGCAACAGCACTGGTTGATACAGGAAGCAAGATGGATGATGTTGTTTATGAAGAATTTAAGGGGACAGGTAACATGGAACTGATGCTTGACAGGAAGCTTCAGGAGAAAAGAGTGTTCCCGGCAATTGATATTCCAAAATCAGGAACAAGAAGAGAAGATCTTCTTCTCACAAAGGAAGAACAGGATGCAGTTTATATTATGAGAAAAGCAATGAACGGCATGAAATCAGAAGAGGCAGTGGACAATCTTTTGAATATGTTTTCCCGTACAAAAACAAACGAAGAGCTTGTTCAGCAGATCATCCGTCAGAAATTTATCTAAAAAGGTGTTGCATTATTAAAAAATGTGTGATACAATTAGAAAGCTGTTTAGAGAAAATAATAAGTAATTTAAAAATAGAGAGGTGAAAATCATGCGCGAAGGTATCCATCCTAA
>OGJI01003370.1_pt1 | contig 12390 bp, 13 predicted proteins | sample 1572031 | NCBI WGS metagenome assembly OGJI01 (sample SAMEA2582119, study PRJEB24529) | metagenome | biome: Human gut stool | place: China | collected 2011
GCAGGCGCTAACAGCGGTAACCCTGAGGTTATTTCCCCTCTTAACAAGTTACAGGGTATGCTCGACAATTCGGGCGGTCAGGATACAGTGATTCTCACACAAATTCTTGACCTGCTTAAACGCATTTATGAAATGTTCATTATCTTCCGCAACAACGGCGGCAACACTTATTCGTTTACTGCCGAGCTTGAGGGTTCAACGCTCTTTGAAGAAATGGTAAGACAGGACGAACTTTACAGACGCAGACACAACGGTAAATCCGCATTTGCATAAAGGAGGTATGATATGTCAAATTACAACGGCTATTTGCTCAAATTCGGCAACAACATAATGCCGAACAAGTATATTACTGCATTTTCATCAACTCCGAATCAGCGACTTGAAACTTCTGCGGAACGAGATCAGAACGGTAACTTACAGAGAGCAACTCTGTCAAATTACAAAACAAAAATTTCGTTTTCAACTCACATTCTTCGTCTTGACGAAAAGATTGATTTTCAGTCGATTATCAACCTCTCTATGACAAATAAGGTGCAGAGAAAGTGCAAGGTAACTTATTGGAATGATGAAACAAACAATTACCACACCTCTGATTTCTACATTCCGGATATCGAATACACCGCCATGGACGCCGAAAAAAGTGATATAACCTATCAGCCGATTACGGTTGAGCTGATTGAGTATTAAGGGGTGATTCTTAAAAATGCTTGTATCTAAAGCGATTGCAGATAAGCTGAAAACAAACACACTCTACAATACTATCACTTTACATTCACCTGACGGCAGTTTTGAGGATATAACAGGTGAAAGTATCGTACTTGACAGCTTTTCGCTTGAAAATGAAATCGTTGAAAAAGAATTAAAATTCGGCGGTTGCATAGCCTCTGAAATGAGCGTTAAACTCATTGATTATGATTGTTCGGCTTTGATAGGAAAGACGGTGCAAGTAATTCTCACGGCAACATATCTTGAAGATGAACTGTATCCGTCAGATGATTTGTATCCGTCAAAAACTCTTATCCTTCCCTCTGAAACAGGAACGGTTGAATGTCCTGCTTTCTACGGCAAAATTCAGTCAGCTCAAAGAGATAAAAAACAGCGTAATATCACCGAAATTACGGCATACGACGCTTTTTATGATATGTCAAAGGTTGATATGTCTTTGTGGTTTGCTGGGAAAGAGGCAGAGGACGGAAGTTTTACATACGGTTGGGCACATTACGAAAAAGGTCAAACATTTCAGTACTTGTATAAGGCTCTTTATGACAAGTGGGAAGATTACGGTGTAAAGAGTGTTTCACACCCGCCATATCTTGATATCTTAAGTTTACCGCTTAATTTTGATGATGATTGCGTTGAAAAGGTTATAAAAGATATTACTTTAACAGACTTGATTCAGGCTTATATGGAATTAACATTGAGCTTTGCGATGATTGAACCTAAAAACGGAAATCTTGAATTTTTGCCTCTCTACGGTAGCAAGTCCGCAGATACTGTTGATTCATACAAGGACCTTTCATTTGAAGATTACGAACTTGCACCTATCCGTATGTACAGTACCAAATTTGCTAACAAGAAAGTGTACAAGAAAGGTAATAGCAATGACTATTCTTGGTACATTTCCGATAACATTCTTATGAGGTGCAGAACAACGGCAGGTGATATTGCTGAAAAGTACAATTTTAAGAATTTGTTTGGTGATAATCACAAATACCGCCCGACAAAAATTAAACTGTTTTCGTATTGGTGGCTTGAGGCAGGAGATAAGTACACGATTCAAACCCCCTTTGCAGATTTGCCGACAATCGAAACATTTGTGTTCAACAAAAAGATGAGTGGATTTACAACCACACTAACATCAAAAGGCGAAAAACGATTAGGAAAGGAAGTAAAAGAGAATGAATAAATACAATAAAATCGTTTTTGTGAATGGCTCTGCTCCTGCACTCAATGCCGACAACCTCAATCATATGGATGAGGGAATAGAGCAGGCAACAGACGGAGTGATTGTCCTCGAAACCGAAGTCAATCAGCTGAAAAGTAATGCTGAAATTGATAAAACAAACCTTGAAACCGTTAAATCCGAAATAACAACTGCAAGGGGTGAATCGGAAACACTGGGTGAGAGGCTTGACAATTTGCTCCCTGATGAGGTCGATGTTATCACATCCGACCATATGAGGGACGGCTCGGTCAAGGCAAGCAAGATTGCAAATGACGCAATCACCACGGACAAAATCATTGCAAAAGCAATCACGGCAAGCAAGTTGTCGCTTGAGTTACTTACACTGATTAACAGCGTGGCAAACAAAGCAGATACTTCTGATGTCAACGCAAGTCTTGCTCTTAAGGCCGATAAGGCGACAACCCTTGACGGATACGGCATCACAGATGCATACACAAAAACTACGGTCAAGTCATTGCTTGCAGGCAAACTTGACGCAATGTCTTTTGACAGCGAGCCAACGCTCAACAGTCCTTGCTATCTGACAAGCGGAACGGTTTATTCAGCGCTGGCAAAGAAGTTTGACAACTCGAACATTGAAACAGGCAAGGGCAATCTCGCTCCTGCGCAGGCAATTTATGACGGCTACGAGGGCAGTTTTAACTATGTAAAAATCGGCAAAATTGTCACCGTTGCTCTAAATATCACAACGCTTATTGCGGGCAAAAACTATGTGCAGTTTGCAGGGTTGCCATACACTGCTCTAACTGCAAGCAGACTGTCAAGCATTGTGACGTATACAACTGCCAACAAGCTTGTTAATATTCGCCTTGACGGCTCGTGGTTGTACATAAGCAGTCCGGACACTACATTTGCAGACGGCGAAAAAATCAACGCAATTATTACTTATATTATCGGCTAAGGAGGCTAATTATCGTGGAATTAAAAGAAAAAATCACTCTTGATATGCTGACAGCTGACAGCGTGTCGGTACTCAGACAGCAGTTTATAAACTACGGCGGTGTCGATATGCAGGTCGGCGAAAACATTCGCAACGCATATATGAACAGCAAATCGGGCAGAGAACAGCTCAAAACGGTGTTATCAGACGAATACTACAACGCAGTAATGTCAGTTTGGGGCGACAATCCAACCGTTGATGAGCCGACAGAAAGCGAGGTCGAATAAGTGGCAACTGAAATTATTATCGCTTTAATCACACTTGCAGGTTCTGCGGTGGGTACTCTTGGCGGTATTGTGATTAACAGTCGAATGTCGAACTATCGCATTGAACAGCTCGAAAAAAAGGTTGACAAGCATAACAGCCTCATCGAGCGTACATATGCGATTGAACAGCACAACGCTGTTGTTGACGAAGAAATTAAGGTCGCAAATCACAGAATTGAAGACCTTGAAAAAATCAGCGAAAGGAAAGATTGATGATGAAAAACATTTTTACAAAACAGTGGGCAAAAGCTACGGCGGTCAGAGCGATTAAGACTGTTGCTCAGACTGCTGTTGCAACAATCGGTGTATCTGCCGTTATGACAGATGTAAACTGGATTGCAGTAGGCTCGGCATCTCTGCTTGCAGGCGTGTTGTCGATACTTACATCAGTGGCAGGTTTGCCCGAAGTTTCGGAAAACTAACTAAAATAAAAGGATAGCCCAGTTGAAAATTAAATTTCTTCTGGACTATCTATATTTTTTAGATTATTGTTACGAAATTACGGGTATGCCGGTTATATATGGTGAAAGTCCATCCGGGTAAAGTTTAATGAGATTTTTGTAATTTCTTTTATAATTTGCAGTATTGTTGATCAATTTCTGCCATTTGCGTACTGCATTAAGAATATTATTGCAAAAAAGCTTAACATCAATATTTAAGGCACCATTTATAACATTGTTATGCATAGTTATGCCTTGACAAGTTGGAGCTAAAAATATAATTCGTGAATATGTAGAATTTTCGTGTGTGGTTTGTGCTTGATGCACATATGAACAACGAAAATAGTAACAATCCTTGCCGGAAATAGATGGATAGCCCGGTTCTTTTGCGTAAGTGTCATACCAAGCAATATATTTATGTTTATTTGCTACTCCGTCATTTGACTGCAGTGCTCCACAAATATCGGGCAATGTTAGAGAAGCTTGCAACGCTAAATAGTATAGTTTAGCGTCTAATGCCCGTTCAATTTCTTTTAAAATCAACTCCATATGATTCACCTCCCTTCTATTATGAATTATACCATATTATTTATAAAAAATGTAGTAAAAGTGGGGAGTGCATAAAATAAAAACGAAAGTGAGGAATAATTATGTCAGCAAAGAAAATCTATCTCAGTCCGTCAAATCAGAACAGAAACACCTATGCAACGGGCGGTACAAACGAAATGGCGCAGTGCGACAAAATCGCCGCCGCAACAGCCAAAGCTCTCAAGCGTTGCGGTTTTGAAGTTCTGGTTGCAAAGTCGGGAACGCTTATGCAGACAAGATGTCCCGAATCTGACAGGTTCGGTGCGGACATTCATATGCCGATTCACACTAATGCGTTTAACGGCAAGTACACAGGCGGTACAAGAGTTTTCTGCCTGAACTCAAACGGCAGAAAGGCTGCTGAGGCGGTAAAAAATGCCCTCGGAGCAATCTCGCCCGGCAAGGACGATTCAGTCAGCTACAAAACCGACCTCTACGAAATCAATGTGCCGAAGGCATTAACCGTGTATGCTGAGTGTGAGTTTCACGACACCGTGACAGGCTCGGATTGGATACGCAAGAATACTGTGGCAATCGGAGAGGCAATCTGCAAGGGTATGTGCAATTATTTTGATGTGAAATACAAAATTGACTCTGCAGGCTCAGACAGTTCAAAAGCGGGTTCGGATAAAGCTTTCAGGCGTTATATCGTGAGAATAACCTCGTCAAACGGCGTGAATATCCGTAAAGGTCCGGGTACAAATTACGATGTGAACGGTGCTGTTCCAAAGGGCGGAGCGTACACGATAGTCGAAGAAAAGTCGGGTGCAGGTGCAGCCAAGTGGGGCAAACTCAAAAGCGGTGCCGGCTGGATAGCACTTGATTATACTGAAAAAATAAGATAAAGCAAAAAAGGAGTCGTGATTTTTCACGGCTCCGATTTTTATGCAGAAATTATGTAATTATGAATTTTTTTCAAACGCAAAAAAGACCGTCAAATGACGATCCTTTTCGCGATTGTGTGTTTTATGAAAATGAATGTTTCAATAAAGAAGCAAACATTTTTGCCGAATATTTAATGAACAGGTAAGATTAAAGTTTTGAACTTTATCTTTGTTCATTGTCTTATATTATACCGATTTTCAGGGGCAAATTCAAGGCGGGAGGGTGCAATTCTAATATTCATACAGTCGAAAAGACAAACTGTACAAAAAATCAAGAAGATGTTTGTGCAGTATTTTTTTAGAATCTTAAATTACCCGACAAAAACGATGGTTTTAATAATTGGCTCTATACAAAATAAACAAAAAGTAAATCAATAAGAAATATTGTTTTTACTGTTAAACACCATTTTTAATTGGATTAATCTTTTTTCTGCGGATATTTGCCATAAAAACAAGTGCAACGATAAAGGCTATGGCTTCGCCGATCGGGAATGCAATCCAGATTATTGAAGATGCAAAATCAAAGCATGAAAAGATGTATGCAAGGGGCAGAGGAACAACAATAAGTCGTACAAGCGAAAGTATCAGCGAATGCACACCGTTGCCGAGTGCCTGAAAAATTCCCTGATACGCAATGTTAGCACCGACAAATATAAATCCGGGTGTGATAATTCTAATTGCAAGCATTGCAAGTTCGGTTGTCGATTCTGTAAGCGAGAATATTCCGAGTATCTGTTTTGCAAAAATTTGAAGAATTATAATTCCTGCACAAAGAATTGATACCGTGTAAATAAGTCCGTATTTAATGCTGTCGTTTACTCGCTTTTTATCCTGTTTGCCGTAGTTGAACGCTATAATCGGAATCATCGCATTGTTCATGCCGAATGCGGCAAAAAATACAAACTGCTGAATTTTGTAGTAAATACCGTAAGCCGTAACCGCATCCGTTGAAACTCTTACAAAAATAACATTAATGCTGTATGTCAAAATCGACATAAGCGCCTGCATAATAATAGCGGGGATACCAACCTGATAAATCTGCCTTATAATCCTGCCTTCGGGTTTCATATACTTTAATGATGTGTTGAAATGTTTTGAATTGCATCTGAAATAGAAATATGCGTCAATAAAGAATGAAATGAACTGACCTATAACCGTTGCGATAGCCGCACCGTCAATACCGAGCTTCGGGCAACCGCACCAACCGAAAATCATAATCGGATCAAGTATCATGTTCACAACCGCACCGACAATCTGTGCAACTGTTGTCTGCATTGTATATCCCGTTGCCTGCAACAGCTTTTCAAAAATCATGTACATACTAACGCCCAGTGAACTGTAGGTGCAGATTTTAAGATACGAAACAGCCATTGATGTGATAATCGGATCGCTTGTTTGTGAGGCTATGTATGCGTCAACACCGAAAATTCCGAAAAGCACAAATACAATACAGGTGCAAAGTGCAAGAAAAATTGAGTTGCCCGAAATTTTACTGCACTTTTCTTTATTGCCCTCACCAAGACTTCTTGACAAAATCGAGTTGATGCCGACTCCCGTACCGACTCCGACCGCAACCATAAGCATTTGAACAGGAAATGCCAGTGTGAGTGCATTTACCGCATAATCACCGAGTGCTGGTATATTCGGATCTTTTATACAGCTTACAAAGTAGCTGTCAACGATATTGTACACAGCCTGTACAACCATTGAAATTATCATCGGAACACCCATAGTAAGCAAAAGCCTGCTTATTTTTTCAGTTCCCATTTTATTCATTTTTTGCGTTTTTTCCATTATATAACCTCCGATGTTTTTAACACAAAAAATGTGCAGCATTGAAAATCCGGACTTATGCCATTCAATGCTGCACGATTACTCATATTATACACTTTTTATTATGCTTTTGTAATTGATTTACACACCAAAATTTTGGTTAAAACGCAAAATCTTTTTGTTGATTATCCGAATTATATGTCATAAACAAAGAAATTTTGAAAAACAGAGCATAGTCCGTACAAAGGGACAGTGAATGTATGTCACTTATAATATCGAACAAATGTTCTTGAATTTGTTCGATATGTTCTGTATAATGGAATTAGAAGGTTGAAAGCCCCGCCGACCTTCTAAATGAATAAAATCAAGGAAAGGATATCGGTATGGTTAATTATTTTGAATGGTCAATGGAATATAAAAATACTGCCGACAGCATTCAGGATGTTATCGACAGACTCAAAGCAGAAAAAAGAGGCAAATCGGAAATCAATAAAAAAGAACTTGATTTGAAAATTGCAAAATACAAGATTTATTATAATGAATGCATTCACATTTCAAATCATCTTATGGATAGATATTACGGAGTATGATAAAATGAAAAGAGAATTGATACATATTACAGACAACAACAAACACAGATTAATGTCGGATTCGGGATTTTGGCACGGCAGTACAAATGAAAATTCCCGTGATAAGATGAAGAAAATTCTTTCAATGGCTGTTCTGAACGAGCTTACCGAAAGACAGAGAATCTGTATTGTAGATTACTATCTCAACGGCAAAAAGGAAAAGGAGATTGCAAAAGAACTGGGAGTCAACTCGTCAACGGTTTCCCGTCACATTATGAAGGCAAGGGATAAACTCAGACATATTGCGTCTTATTATGTAAATTAATCGTCAGCAATTTCAAAATCGGGAAGATACCACAGTAATGCTTCTTCGGCACTGCAGCCGTTTTTGCAAAGGTAATCAATTCCAGAAAGACTCACTCCGACACATTCGGCATTTGCGTCAAAATCTGTTTGGTAACAATCCCACGGAGATGCAACGCTGTGAATATACTTGTAATTTTCGTTTTTGTATGTAGTACCGTTTGAAGTTTCGGAATAGGGAACAAACAACGCTTCGCTGTTTTTGCGGAGCGTTTTGTTTTTTGCACTCTCAGCGGCTTTTTTTATTTCACCGTAAACATCCTTTATACTTCCCGATGCGTTTTCTTCATACAGAAAATCGTTTGCCTTGAAAGAATTGGGATTAGCTTTGTAATTTGTGTTCATAAGAATTGCAATCGCCTTTAGTGTTTCGGCAGAGTACCTGTCCTTATACAATCCTGCCGTCAATGCACAGAGAATTTCACCCGAATCTTTTGGCTTTTCGGGGGTGTCGGATGTTGAAACTGTCGGTTTTGCAAAAGACCGTTCAGAACATTTTGAAACTGCAATGGGGAGGATTGCCGTGAGAATCAACAGAAGGACGACTGCAATTAATTTTTCCTTCATTACCATGCTCCTTTATTTCGCACAAAAAAATAAATAATACTATTGTATTTTGTGACTTATTTTTTCTTGACATAACGGTTATGTTGGCTTAAAATAATATATGATTGATTCGAAATAATAATTACTTACAATTCATTTTGTATTTGTTTTTGCTGTTTGATTTTTCGGCGGCATATCAATAATCGTGTAACAAAGTCGTTTTTTAAAATTGCCTTGTTACGGTACAGAAACGGAGATTTTTATGAAAACCAAATATTCAGTTATACCATTTATTCCGGCTGTAATAGCTGCTATAGGTCTTAAAATTATGAGTATGTTCGCAGTTGACGGCAACGGATTGTTGTTCGGCATGAACAAGTCGGGCATTAACTATTTTATAATTGAAATCATACTCGGGCTTTTTGCGGTTTGTGTTTTAATTAACCTTTTTGACAGAAAGACGGCTCCCGTATATCCCGTTAAAAAGAATTTTGTTTCGGGTGCGTTTGCAGTCCTTTCGGGTATTGCAATTGTCGGTTCGTCATTTTTGGCTTTGATTAACGCAACTCCGGGCAACACGGATAATTATCTTTTGAGCATCATTGCGGCTCTGTTCTCAATTCCTGCGGCTATTGCTATGATTATGATCGGCAAGGTGCATTTTTCAGGCAAATCAATCGTATCAAATGCGTCGATGTTCTTTGTTTTTCCTGCACTCTGGGGATGCAGTGAGCTTGTTACGGAATTTCTCGCCGCAACAAAGGTTTCAATCTCCGCAAGCGATATGACACCGCTCTTCTGCTACATTTTCATCACACTTTACCTTTTCTCAAGTTCAATGGTTGTTTCAAGGGTAAAGGGCAGAAACCCTGTTAAGGCTTGCTTTATTTACGGTATGCCCGCCGCCGCTGTTTCGCTTTCATACGGTGTCGGTGCTGTTTTGACATCATCTGTTGAAAACACAGGCATCAGCGCTCTTGTGAACGGAGTTATGTTTATTCTTCTCGGCATTTATATTGTTTCGTTTTCTGTTGAGATGTTTGCAGGTTGCCTTACAAAGGCGGAGGTTGAGATTATCGACAGCCTTCCCGAAGATGATGATACATACGAAAACAGTTATATCAGCTCAGGCGGTTACGATGAGCTTGTTGTTTCCGATAAAAAGGAAGATGATGTTCCTGCAAGCGATGACAGCTACGAGGCAGTTGCACAGGGACTTTCCGATTTTGTGATGGGCTACGATGAGGAAAAATATGACGATGCAACAATCAAAAACGAAAATATAAATGACGGTCTTGTTCTCGGCTACGGCGATGAAAATCAGACTCAGCTTGCAGAAAAAATTGCCACAGAGCCTTTAAAAGAGGAAACTGCAAAGCCTGTTGCAGAAGCTCCTGCAGAGCCTGAAATTCCCGAAGAACCCGTGTACGCAAAGCGTCTTGATGTTTCAGAGGAAAAAACCGAGCCTGTAAAGACAGAAGCTCCTGTTAAAGCCCCTGTTGAAGACACAGAGGTTTCAGACGACAGAATGAGCGAAATCGACAAACTTCTCAAGGAACTCGAAGATAAAAAATAATTAAAAACATCTAATTAGGTGTTGACATTCAGGTTTTAAAGTGATACCATACAAATGAAAAGAAAATTGATTTTTGATGAGGACACGATTTGCAGTCCTGCTTTTTCCAGAGAGCGAAATTATTTGCTGTGATATTTCGCAAAAAGCATTGCAAGTTACCACCTTTGAAACTGTGCAGGAAATGGCACGGCGTTTGGTTGCGTTAAAACCGTCAAGAGGGCTTTTCAGCCGAACTTGGGTGGAACCACGATTTATTCGTCCCAATATTCCGTTTTTGGAATATTGGGATTTTTTGTTTTCATCACATATTAAAAAGGAGAATGGTTATGATTAATGTTGAATTAAAAGGCGGAGCAGTCAAGGAATTTGAAAACGGTACAACTCCTGCCGAAATCGCAAAATCAATCGGTGCAGGCTTGTACAAGTCTGTTTGCTGTGCAAAGGTTGACGGCGACCTTTGCGACCTCAGAACACCGCTTGAAAAAGATTGCAGGGTTGAACTTCTCACATTTGATAATGTTGACGGTCAGAAAACTTTCTGGCACACAGCATCTCATGTTCTTGCTCAGGCAGTAAAAAGACTTTATCCGAATGCAAAGTGTGCAATAGGTCCTGCCGTTGACAACGGTTTTTACTATGATTTTGATGTTGAAAAGCCTTTCTCACCCGAAGACCTTGAAAAAATCAAGGCTGAGATGAAGAAAATTGTAAAATCAGGTCTTGAGCTTGAAAGAGTTGAGCTTTCTCCGGAGGAGGCTGAAAAGAAACTTGAAGAGATGAACGAGCCTTACAAGGTTGAACTTGTTAAGGAACATTCCGACAAGGGCGAGCATATCACATTCTACAAACAGGGTGAGTTTATCGACCTCTGCGCAGGTCCTCACCTCATGAGTGTTGCACCGATCAAGGCTATTGAACTCACCGCCTGCACAGGCGCTTACTGGAGAGGCGATGCAAACAACGCACAGCTTTGCCGTGTTTACGGTGTAGCTTTCCCAAAGGCGTCAATGCTTGAAGAACACCTCAAAAAGCTTGAAGAAGCAAAGCTTCGTGACCACAACAAGCTCGGTCGTGAACTTGAATACTTTACAACTGTTGACTATGTCGGTCAGGGACTTCCTATTCTTCTTCCAAAGGGTGCAAGAGTTGTTCAGCTTTTACAGAGATGGGTTGAAGATGTTGAGCAGTCAAAGGGCTGTCTTCTTACAAAAACTCCTCTGCTTGCAAAGAGAGATCTTTATAAGATTTCAGGTCACTGGGATCATTATCTTGACGGTATGTTTGTACTCGGCGATCCGCATGATGAAGAAAAGGAATGCTTCGCACTTCGTCCTATGACTTGCCCGTTCCAGTATCAGGTTTATCTTAACAAACAGCGTTCATATCGTGACCTTCCGATGCGTCTTACGGAAACATCAACACTTTTCCGTAACGAGGCAAGCGGTGAGATGCACGGTCTTATCCGTGTTCGTCAGTTCACAATTTCAGAAGGACACTACATTCTCCGTCCCGATCAGCTTGAACAGGAATTCAAGGGTTGTCTTGAGCTTGCTAAATATTTCCTTGACACGGTAGGACTTCTTGAAAACTGTACTTTCAGATTCTCACAGTGGGATCCTGAAAACAAGAATAATAAGTATGAGGGTACAAAGGAACAGTGGGAAGAGTCACAGGCTGTTATGAAAACTATTCTTGATGACCTTGATGTTGACTATGAGGTTGGTATTGACGAGGCCGCATTCTACGGTCCGAAGCTTGATATTCAGTACAAGAATGTATTCGGTAAGGAAGACACAATTGTTACAATCCAGATTGATATGCTCCTTGCCGAAAGATTCGGTATGTACTACATCGACAAGGACGGTCAGAAGAAGCTTCCGTATATTATTCACAGAACTTCACTCGGTTGCTTTGAAAGAACTCTTGCATATATGATTGAGAGATTTGCCGGTGTAATGCCGCTTTGGCTTGCTCCCGAGCAGATCAGACTTCTTCCGATAAAAGAGGGTAATGTTGAGTATGCACAGGGTATTGCAGACAGACTTACTTCACTCGGCATGAGAGTTACTGTTGACAGCAGAGATGAAAACATCGGTCCAAAGATTAAGGCTGCAAGACTTGAAAGAATTCCGTATATCCTTGTAATCGGCGACAACGAGATGAATTCATCAACAGTTACGGTTCGTTCAAGAAAAAGAGGAGAAATCCCGAATATGTCTGTTGACGAGTTTGTTGCTCTTGTTAAGAACGAAGTAGATACAAAAGAAAAATAATTCTGAAATTTTTTCGGAGGGATGCTGATGTCCGGAGGATTCACTCCGTTTGATAAAAACAGCTACAGAGAATCAAAACGCAGACGAAAACAGGCGCTTATTGAGGAGAGAACGGGAAGAATTCTTCCCGTGTCAAATCCTCGCCGAAGGTACATTGCGTTAGCTTGTATCGGTGTGATTCTTGTCGCAGCTATTGCGTTCGGAAT
>OGJI01003372.1_pt1 | contig 12383 bp, 8 predicted proteins | sample 1572031 | NCBI WGS metagenome assembly OGJI01 (sample SAMEA2582119, study PRJEB24529) | metagenome | biome: Human gut stool | place: China | collected 2011
AAAGCGGGAAAAACGGAGAAGATCTACCGTGCACTGCGGAATCTGGGAATCTGTATTTTGACCGAAGGAATCTGGGTGGTGACAGACTCGCAGATTTTGCTGTTAGTCACTCAGCACACCAGTATTATTGAGCAGATATCATTCTTGTCCTTTTTCACATTGCCGTTCCCTCTTCTGGAATTTATCAAAGAGATCATGCCGGGCAAACACGGGATGCTGTCCGTGATGCGTAAGCTGTTTGTTTTTAACTTAGTCCTTTATCTGTTAAATTATATCAGCGGATGTGATATGATGATCATAATACTTATCTGTGAACATCTGTTTATGACAGTAACACTTCTGCGCGTGATCTGGAATGGGGTCAATGAGAACAAAAAGCATAAAAATCTTAAATTGCAAAGAGTTATTAATGGATGTGTAGCATATTGCGTTTTCAGCATTATAGCACTCGTTTTATTTTATTATGGAAATGTAGTGAGCTATTCCTATATCTATTCGGTCGGTATTGCGATATTTATCGCATTTTTGATCAATGCAGCCTGTATCGTAATGTATGAGCAGGTTCAGGAGAATGCCAATGTCGAGATCTATGCAAGAATGGCCTATATGGATACGATGACCGGTCTTGGAAACAGAACGGCATTTCTGGAGGAGAACAAGAGCAATGCTGTTTTCCCGGGAATGATTTCCTACATAATGATGGATGCCAACAATCTGAAGAAGATAAATGACAGCCTGGGACATAATAAAGGTGATGAGCTTATTATCACAATCGCAAAGTGTATGAGAGCTGCCGTTGGACAGAATGGTCAGTGTTACAGAATCGGCGGTGATGAGTTCGTGATTATCCTGAAAAACAAGACAGTCGAAGAAACAGAAGAGATCATAAGGCAAGTCAGAGCGGAGATTGAATTTGCCGATGAACAAAGTGACATTCCTATCTCTGTTGCAATGGGATACGCCTGGACAGATGCAGAGGAAAAGAATCTGCCGGAGCTGATCCATTGTGCTGACGAGAAGATGTATAAAGACAAAAAGAGGATAAAAGAAAATACACCTTCTGCATAAATGATAGTTTGGAAATGATAGAAATGCGCAATATATGATTACGAGGTGACGTATGAAATTACTGGTGACCGGAAATATCGGATATATTACAACAGAATTTATCGAGGAGGCTTTCCCTGAGTGTCAGATCCTTCTTCTTGGAGAGACTGAACAAAAGTCAAATCGTAATAAGAGCTTATCGGTATACCCGATGCCGAAGACGGAGGAAGAATTCAAAGACATTTTCAAGACGTATGAATTTGAGGGAGTGATTTATTTTTCTAATTATCTTACATTTCATGGGACGATGGAGGGTGAGATTGAGACTTTACGCAAGCTATTACATTACTATAAGGGAAATCTGAATTCCAGGCTTCTGTATATTACAGGACCGGATAGTTTATATGAAGATACAACAGGAAAGACGCTGATGGTCCGCTCGGCAGAAGAGTTCTGCAGGCAATACGGCGAGCTGCATCAGATCGCTGTCAAGATTCTGCGTGTGCCGTATCTTTATTCCGGTACTTATGAGGAGGATTATTTTTTCAAGCTGTTCTCAACTGTGATCAATAAGAAGCAGATTACATTTGAAGAAGCACCGGCACAGGAGATGCATTTTCTTGCTTTAAGTGATCTTGGGGAGTTATTATACAAGATTTTTGATAACTGGGGAGAGGGGAGCGCCTGTCTTCAGGTTCCGCAGGTATTTCATTTTACTTTTCAACAGTTCGGGGAGAGACTGGCACAGATGTTTCCGGCTGCAAACATTACCTATTTGTCAGATGTGCTGATCCGGGATGGGATATCTGATGACCACGTTCTGAGAAATGAATACGGCTGGTTTCCGAAGATTTCTCTTTTGGAGGATCTCACAGAAATTTATGAGGATTATTGTGAGAAAACGAACCATAAGACACGGAAGATCGATGTAGTAAAAACTTTTTTGAAAGTACATGATAAAATCGTGAAAATCGCGGAATTGCTGCTCACATTTTTTGTTTTTGAAGCACTGAACCGGGTGGCGGGAAATCAGGTGCAGTTTCAGATGATCGATCTGAGGCTTGTTTACATCGTGCTGTTCAGCAGTCTGTACGGCATTAATTACGGGCTTGCTGCAGCGGGGCTGGAAACACTTTCCTTGCTGGCAGCATATACGAAAACCGGGATCGGCTGGACGACACTTTTCTACGAACCTTCGAACTGGATTCCGTTTATCTTCTATTTTGCAGTCGGCGCGATCTGTGGTTACATCCGACTGAAAAACAGAGATAATATTCAATTCATGAAAGAGGAGAATAAACTGATCCTGGATAAATTTCTGTTTATGAGAGAAATGTATCAGGAGACGCTTTCTGATAAACGGCAGTACAAGAAGCAGATTCTGGGAAGCCGTGACAGCTTTGGTAAGATTTTTGATATTACGAAAAAACTGGATATCATTCTTCCGCAGGAGCTTTTTATTGAAACTCTGCATGTGATGGAATCAGTTCTTGAGAATCATACATTTGCGATTTATTCAGTTGGAAAGAATCAGAGTTATGGACGTCTTGAGATCGCATCCCAGGGAATGACAGATGTGTTGAAAAAATCCATTTGTCTGGATGATTATCTGGAAGCGAAAGAGACGATTGTGTCCGGAAAGGTGTGGGTAAACCGGAATTTCCTGGACGGCTATCCGATGTATATGAACGGGATTCACAAGGATGGAGAGCTCGTGATGCTGATTTTCATTCAGAAAGTGGGAAATGAACAGCTTTCCCTCTATTATCTGAATCTGTTCCAGATTCTCTGCGGTCTGGTAGAAACAGCACTTTTGCGCGCACTGGAATATCAGGAGGCAATCAAGAACAGGCAGTACGTGCAGGGTACACGTATATTGAAGCAGGAGTATTTTGAAGAACGGCTGTATTCCTTCCATTCTATGAGGGAGGAGAATCGGGCATCCTATGTGCTTTTGAAGCTGGAGTATCCGAAGATGACACTGGAAGAGGCAGACACAGCGCTACAGGCTTCGGTTCGTGAAAATGATGTCAGGGGGATTTCTGAAAAAGGAGAGCTCTTCCTCATTCTTTCACAGACGGACAGAAGTTCCTTGCCGATTATTCTTGCAAGACTGGAAAATGACGGCTTCGTCTGTCATGAGATCGATACCGTGGAGAATGCAAATACAGGAGAAAAATTATGATTCAGACAGTGCTTGGAGTATTCCTGATCCTGTTACATATTGTCTGCTGTGTGCTGGTCTGGCTGGGGATAAAGACACATCTGCTGAAGGTGAAAAAATATCTGATGGCACTTGTGATCTTCGTTCCTTTTTGGGGAACAGTGTGCGTGCTGCTTTTGCATTTGCAAATGCTGACCAGAAGAGACAATGGGATAGAACCGGGAGTGGAAAAGCTTCGTGTAAATGAAGAGATTTATAAAAATATTTTTCAGGCAGTTTCGGATACGGACAAAAAGATCGTTCCGTTAGAGGAAGCACTTTTGATTAACGAACCGAGAGTGCGCCGTGAACTGATCATGGATGTGTTAAATGATGATCCGGAAGAATATATGGATCTTCTGAAACAGGCCCGCATGAATGAAGATGTAGAGGTTGTCCATTATGCGATCACAGCCATGGTTGAACTTTCCAAGGAATATGATTTTCGTTTGCAGAAGATGGAGAAGCTGTATGCGGCATCACCGGACGATCCGGAGATTCTGGAGCAGTACTGTGATTTTATGGAAGAGTATCTGAATCAGGGGATTCTGGAAGCCCAGATGGAGAGAGAACAGAGGGAACGTTATATCCGTCTTTTAAGACAAAAGCTGAAGGTGAAAACGACGCTCTCCACATGTGTGCGTCTGTTCCAAAATCTGATGAAAACAGGAGATTATGTTCAGGCGGAAGAGATTCTAGGGCTGATGGATCAGAAATGGCATCGGAAAGAGGAGTTCTGGATTTTGAAGATCCGGTATCTGGCAGAACGAAAAAAGGGAGCGGAGTTGCAGCAGTGTTTAAGACAGATGAAAGAGGAGCAGATCTATCTGTCGTCTAAGAGTAAGGAGGTATTGGCTTTTTGGCTGGATTAAAATCATTGAAAACATTTCCGTTTAAAAGTATGCTGGTGATCTTGGGTGTATTTCTGATGATCGCGGGCGTCCTTTTTGCTGAACGAAGTGGAATTCAATATACTGAAAAAAACAGAAAAGTCGCATATCTCAGTCAGGAAGAAGTGGTTACGGAACAGATGGCTGCGAAATCACTGCCGAAGACTTGTCTGGTACTTCGTAACAGTGAAGATGAGGCGAGTGTGGCTGCATGGGAGCAGTTTCAACAAATTTTTAAAGATATGAAGGTTGGAACAGATGTGGTAGACCTGCAGAGTGCATCATCTATTCCAGATTATCATGCTTATGAAACGGTTGTTGTATTACTGAGTGATGTAAGTCCGTTGAAAGAGAATCTTATGGAACTGTGTGATTGGGTGTCAGAGGGTGGGAATGTACTTTTTGCCCTGACACTTCAGAAAACAGCGTATTCATCAGTGATTGAGCAGAAGCTTGGAATCATTTCTTCCGGATATGACAATACACTTGTAGACAGTATTTATTTTGAACCGGAATTTATGCTTGGCGGAGGACAGGCTTATACGATCACAGATCCGTATGATGCTGCCTGGGCGGTCGAGTTGAGCGAAAAAGCACAGGTATATGCGAGAATCAGAGATGAAAAGGGAGCGCCGCTGATCTGGGAAAACCAATATGGAAAAGGGAAGTTTGTAGTAGACAACTTTGGACTGTATGAGAAAGCGGTGCGTGGATTCTATGCGGCTTCCTACAGTCTCCTTACTGATGTGGGGGTTTATCCGGTGATCAATGGATCAGCATTTTATCTGGATGACTTTCCATCACCGGTTCCGGAGGGAGATGCTACTTATGTGAAGCGGGACTATGGAATGAGCATTAGTGATTTCTATATGGATGTGTGGTGGCCGGATATGCAGGAGCTTGCATCCGATCACAACATTCGCTATACCGGTGTGATTATTGAAAATTATGAGGATGCGACGGATGGAACGATTAAGAAACAGAAGGATACCAGACGTTTTCAGTATTTTGGAAATATGCTGCTTCATCAAGGTGGAGAACTCGGGTATCATGGATACAATCATCAGCCGTTGAGTCTTTCAAATGTGGATTATGGTGACGTGCTTCCGTATGATACATGGAAAAATGAGGCGGCCATGAAAAAGGCTGTAAAAGAATTGATCCATTTTGGAGAGGATACATTTCCCAGTGTATCAATGTCAGTCTATGTACCGCCGTCTAATGTATTGTCAGCAGAAGGAAGAGAGATGCTCGCGAAAGATTTCCCGGAGATCCGGACGATCGCCAGTAATTATTTCACCGGTGAGTTTGCGTATGTGCAGGAATTTGAAGTTGCAAAGGATGGGATTGTAGAACAGCCGCGTATCATCTCCGGTGCAATTATCGATGATTATATGAAGATGGCGGCACTGTCGGAATTAAATATGCATTTTGTGAACAGTCATTTTATTCATCCGGATGATCTTCTGGACGAAGACCGCGGTGCAGCGCTTGGCTGGGAAAAGATGAAGAGCAACCTCGCTGAATATATGGACTGGCTGGTGGATTCGGCACCGTCCTTGAGACAACTCACCGGTTCAGAACTATCCGGTGCGATCCAGCGTTATGGAGCGGTTACATTTACAAAGACAGTGACAGAGCAGTCTATAGAATTGAAGCTTAAAAACTTCTATGATGAAGCATATTTTATGGTGAGGATCAATGAAGGAACACCAGGTGAAGTTTCGGGAGGAAAACTTACACATCTGACAGGAAATCTCTATCTGCTTCAGGCAAAGGAACCAACAGTAACTATTGAGAAATTAGAAGATTGAAATACAAAGCGGTAACACGCGACAGATAAGGAGTTAATTGTGAGAATCTGTCTCATATTGGAGGGGTGTTATCCCTACATATTTGGAGGTGTATCCACCTGGATGCACCAGTATATCAATGAAATGAAAGAGCATGAGTTTGTTCTGTGGGTGATTGGGGCAAATGCGAAGGATAAAGGGAAATTTGTCTACGAGCTTCCGAAAAATGTTGTAGAAGTTCACGAGGTCTTTCTGGATGACGCCTTGCGGCTGAAGGATTCAGGAAAAATGCTTCATGCCTTTACAGAGGAAGAGACGAACAGCCTGAAAGAGCTGATGCTGTGTAGACGCCCGAATTGGGAAATCTTGTTTCGGCTCTATCATGACCAGAAGCTGAATCCTATGTCTTTTTTAAGAAGTGAGGAATTCCTGAATATATTGACGGAGTGCTGTATAAAAGATTATCCATATACTCCGTTTGCGGATGCATTTCACACAATGCGTTCTATGCTGCTTCCGGTCCTTTATCTAATGGGAAGTGAAGTGCCAAAGGCAGATGTCTATCATGCAATCTGTACAGGATATGGCGGACTTCTTGCATGCCTAGGCGGGTATGTTTATAAGAAGAAAGTGCTGCTGACAGAGCATGGAATATACACAAGAGAGCGTGAAGAAGAGATCATTCGTGCAAAATGGGTACAGCCGGCATTTAAAAAGCAGTGGATTTCTTTCTTCTATATGCTGTCGGATATTATTTATACGAGAGCGTTTCTAGTCTCAGCATTATTTACCAATGCCATGCATGCACAGATCCAGATGGGATGTGACAAGGAGAAATGTCGTGTCGTTGAGAACGGAATCAACTATGAAAAGCTTTCCACTATTCCATTGAAAGAGGAAGACGGATGGGTTGACATCGGTGCGATCGTGCGTCTGGCACCGATCAAGGATATCAAGACGATGATCTATGCGTTTTATGAGCTTTGCACGACAAGAGAACATGTGCGTCTCCACATTATGGGAGGCGTCGATGATGAGGAGTATGCGCAGGAGTGTTATGCGCTGGTCGATCAGCTTCATCTGGAAAATGTGATCTTTACAGGACGAGTGGATATCATCTCTTATATGGAGAAGCTGGATTTTACAATTTTGACGAGTATATCGGAAGGACAGCCGCTGTCTGTTTTAGAATCATTTGCTGCAAGGCGGCCTTGTGTGACTACAGATGTAGGATGCTGCAGGGAGCTTCTGAATGGTAATGAGGAGGATCGATACGGAACAGCAGGATATTGTGTTCCACCGATGTATCGAGAGGGGCTCGCGCAGGCAATGGATCAGATGTGCGCTTCCAGAGCTCGGAGACTCCGCATGGGGGAGAATGCACAGAAACGAGTGAAAGCATATTATCGAAAAGAAGAAATGATTGAAAAATACCGGAAGATGTATCAGGAGGTGGAAGAGGCAGATGGCCGGAATCGGATTTGAGTTAAAAAAATTATTCCAGAAGCGCGGACTTGCAGCGACGGCAAAAGCGTATGGGTATGCAGGAGTGATCTGTACAGGTCCGATGCTGCTCGGTATCGTGCTGTTGGTAGGAATCGCTTTTATCTGCGATCATACCGGTGCGACGAGACATAACCGGGAACTTCTGAACTGTATGATTACTTACACACTTCTCGCTTCGTTGACCGTGACCAGTTTCTTCTCTATGGTCGTGACGAGATATATTGCGGATATGCTGTATGAAGAACGCCACGAGGCGGTGCTTTCTTCTTTCTGGGGTTCAACAGCGATCCTGCTTGTAGTCGGCGGAATCATGTATGGGATTTTTCTTCTGTTTTCAGGAATCAATCTGATCGATCAGTTTTTGTGCCTGGAGTTTTTCGGAGAATTGATCGTCACCTGGAATGCGATGAGTTATCTGACAGCGATCAAGGATTACAAAGGGATTCTTATTTCATTTATTACAGCGGTAGCGGTATCATTGTTGGTCGGATTCCTATTGATCCTGATTGGGATTCCACATGTAGAGGCGTTGATGATCGCAGTTACGATCGGTTATGGAATCATGCTGCTTTGGGATGTGACGCTGTTGTACCGTTATTTTCCGCAGAGAGAGATCAGTGCATTTTTCTTTTTACGCTGGGTGGATCAGTTCCTTCCGCTTGCGTTTACAGGCTTGTTCACGAACATCGGACTATTTGCACATCTTGTTATCATGTGGTGCGGACCGATCCGTGTACATGTTCAGGGATTATTTTATGGTGCACCGTATCATGATGTACCTGCGATGATCGCCTATTTGACGATTCTTATTACAACCGTTAATTTCGTTGTATCTGTGGAAGTGAATTTCTATCCGAAATATCGGAATTATTATAGTTTGTTTAATGACAAGGGAGAAATCAAGGATATCCTGCAGGCGGGAAATGAGATGAGAAAGGTTTTAAACATGGAGCTGAAATATACGGCGTTAAAGCAGCTACTTACAACGGCACTGGCGATTTCGATCGGACAGCTGCTTCTGACATATCTTCCGCTTGGATTTAATGATCTTATGGAAGGATATTTTAGGACACTCTGTGTCGGCTATGGACTCTATGCAATTGCTAACACAATGATGTTGATCTTACTTTATTTTACAGATTACAAGGGAGCATTATTTGCAACAGGAATGTTCGCCGCGTGTACGACGACATTTACCTGTGTGTCTTTATTCTTCCCACAGGTGTATTATGGGTTTGGATTTTTACTGGGAAGTGCAGTGTTCTTTTTGATCTGTACACTGCGTCTTGGATATTTTATAAAAAAACTTCCGTATTATATTTTGAGCGTACAGCCGATTGTGGCAGAGGATAAAACAGGTTTCTTCACACGGCTTGGATGCTTTTTGGAAGAGAAAATAGAGAGGGGAGATAAGCTTGAAAAAATATAAATTACTTGCGTTGGGATGTGCCCTTTTATTAGGAATGTCCTGTTGCCTGACGGGATGTACCACCCCGGAGAAAACAGGGGATACTTCAAAGAAACAGACAGAACAACAGGAAGAGATAAAAAAGGCAGAGACACAGGATATCAACGACGTTCACCTCAGGGATAAGGATAGTCTCTATGAAAATGATGACGAGACAAGTGTTGTGACGATGTATCTCACCGTTTCCCGTGGAAATTCTTCAGAGGGAACGGCTCATACCTGGAAGGAGATTAACAGTTATTCGGCCTATGATTATGACAAGATGGGAGTAGAACGTTACCAGACAGCGGCGCTTCTTCAGGTTGGTGATGAGTCAGGTCCGCAGAGCGGGGAGGTTGGGTATGGGGAAAATGTGCCGAATGCTACCGTGCAGATCAGAGGACAGACATCGAGCCGTAATTCGCAGAAAAACTATAAGATTGAGCTGAAGAAGAATAAGGGAACCTGGCGTGGACAGCGCACGATCAATCTGAATAAACATCAGACAGAGGGAATGCGTTTCCGTAATAAGCTGTCCTACGATCTTCTGAAAGGGATACCGCAGCTGATGTCACTTAGAACCCAGTTTGTACATTTATATGTAAGAGATCTTACCGAGGGGGACAGCTCAGAATTCCAGGACTATGGATTGTACACACAGGTGGAACAGCTCAACAAGACAGGAATGAAGAATCATGGAATGGATTCGAAGGGACAGTTGTACAAAATTAATTCGTTTGAGTTTTTCCGTTATGAAGATGTGATAAAAAAAGAAGACGATCCGACCTATGACCAGAAAGCCTTTGAAAAGCTCCTGGAGATCAAAGGAGATTCAGATCATACGAAACTGATTCAAATGCTGACAGATCTGAATGATACTTCTCAACCGATTGAGGATATTCTGGATCAATATTTTGACAGAGAAAATCTGACGTACTGGATGGCGTATCAGATACTGACCGGAAATGTAGATACACAGAATCGTAATACATATTTATATAGTCCACAGAATTCGGACACATGGTATCTGATCGCGTGGGATAATGACGGCTCTTTCATGAGAACCGAATACAACATTCAGAATCGTTTCGATCAGGGAAGTTGGGAATGTGGAGTCAGTAATTACTGGGGAAATGTTCTCTTTCAAAGATGTCTGCAGTCGGAGGATTTCCGTGAGGAACTTGATGCGGCGATTCAGGATCTGAGATCCTATCTCAGTGTGGATCGGATCAGTAGTATGATAGAGGAATATCGTACAGTTACTCAGAAGTATTTAAATCAGATGCCGGACCAGATGTATGCACCGTTGACTGAAGCGAAGTATGAAACAATTGCATCGGCAATCCCTTCAGAGGTAGAACAAAATTATGAACTTTATAAGGAGAGCCTGGAAAAGCCAATGCCGTTTTATATTGGAAAACCGGTGATCGAGGGAAATATTTTGAAGTTCAACTGGGACGCATCGTATGACTTTGATGCAGAGACGATCACTTATACAGTTGAACTGGCAAAAGATTATAAGTTTAATAAGATTGTATTTCGTAAGGATAATATTCAAATTCCGGAAGCGGAGACTACAGTTCCGGCAGATGGTCAGTATTTTGTGCGTATCCGTGCGACAAATACATCTGGACAGACGCAGGATGCTTTTGATTATTATGTAACAGATGATGGAAAGAATTATGGTATGAAATGTTTCTACATTACAGGCGGACAAAATGTTGAGGAAGATATTTATGAGGAATGATTTATCAAAAGAACGCTTCCGTAATGAATGGAAATATCTGATCAGTACCAGTGAAAAAGAACTGCTGGAGCTGAGGATGAAGCATTTGCTGAAAAAGGATCCAAATGCAAAGGGAAATGGTTATATGATCCGCAGCCTTTATTTTGAAGATTATTTCAACAACGCATATGCGGAAAAAGAATCGGGTGTCCTGATGCGAAAAAAATACAGGATCCGTATTTATGATTGTAGTGACCGTTCGATTAAGTTGGAGCGGAAGAAGAAATTCGGAAGTTATATTTATAAAGAAAGTGCTCCGCTGAAAAAAGAAGAATTCTACAGGATTCTAGATGGGGATTATCAATTTCTATTAAAGAGTCCCTATCCGTTGTGCAGAGAATTTTATGTGGAATGCGTCAGCAATCTTATGCGTCCACGTACGATCGTTGACTATGATCGTGTACCGTGGATCATGGATGAGGGGACAGTCAGGATTACATTTGACAGTGATGTGAGGGCTGCGGTCGGAAGTTATGACATCTTTGATCCGTCCCTTCCGACACTTCCGGTGCTTGAACCGGGGAAACTGGTTATGGAAGTGAAATTCACAGAGATGCTTCCACAGATCGTGCGTGACTTGCTTCCACCAAATGCACAGGAATTCACAGCAGTATCAAAATATGTACTCTGTTATGAAAAATCGCAGTATTTGCATAGATTTGAATATTGGAATGAAACACAGGAGAGAAAACTATTATGAGTATACAAGATATGATTAAGAAGTCGGTGCTGGAATCCGGCGTATTTGACAGCTTTAATGCACCGAAGATGGCAATTTCGCTGATCATGGCGTTGCTTCTCGGAGCAGTGATCTATATGGTTTACAGCAAGTTTTATGTAGGGGTGATCTTCTCTCGGAGCTTTGCAGTTACGTTGGTCGGCATGACACTTCTCACTTGCATGGTTACTCTGGCAATCAGTACGAATATCGTGATTTCCCTTGGGATGGTCGGTGCATTGTCTATCGTACGTTTCCGTACGGCGGTGAAGGATCCGATGGATCTGCTCTATCTTTTCTGGGCGATCACGACAGGTATCACGACTGGAGCGGGAATGTATCCGTTGGCACTGATTGCAGCAGCGGTTATGATCATTATGATTTATCTGTTTTATCATAAGCAGCAGAAAGGCAAAATCTATATCGCTGTGATCCATTATCAGGGGGATGAAGCCGGTGATGAGATCATCCGCAGCTTTGGCAGAATGAAATACTTCATAAAGTCAAAGACGATGCGTGGGGAGAAAACAGAGATGGCAGTTGAGGTATTCTGTCGGCAGAATGATCTCGATTTCACAGAGAAGATCCGGAAGATCACAAATGTAGAAGATATTACATTGATCCAGTATAATGGAGAGTATCACGGATAAAATGAAAAGATTATAACTGGTTGATTCATTAAGAATATATATTCCCTTTCATGGACAGAATGGATGGAAGAGAAAATACAAAAAATCCAGGAAATATTGGAAATAAAGAATCCAAAAGAGAATCTGTATGCAGATCTGTTAAAGACAATGGGAGAAGAGTATTGAGAAGGCACCAGAGACAAAGAAGGTGCGTGGAAATCCGTATGACCGATGGTATTGAACGGATGGTAAAGTAAATAAATGCATCAGGGGAAACCTGTTGTTGTCTGTGGAGAGATCTGCAGATGACAGCGGGTTTATTTTTGTCTGGAAAGTCAAAAAATCAGAGACCAGGACTCCTTGG
>OGJI01003378.1_pt1 | contig 12356 bp, 10 predicted proteins | sample 1572031 | NCBI WGS metagenome assembly OGJI01 (sample SAMEA2582119, study PRJEB24529) | metagenome | biome: Human gut stool | place: China | collected 2011
AGATCAATGAAAGCCGTTTTGATCTCTCAGAGATGGAACACAATGCCGTCAATATGCCCGACGCAGAAGCAGCTGAACAGGCGATGGCTTATCTGGATGCCTGCCGTACAAAAGAAGATTCCTGCGGCGGTGTGGTGGAATGTGTGGTCAAGGGCGTCCCTGCAGGCGTGGGCGATCCCTGCTTTGATAAATTAAGCGCAAATCTGGCAAAATCCATCTGTTCCATCGGCGCAGTCAAGGGCTTTGAGATCGGTGGCGGTTTTGCCGCAACAAAGGCATGCGGATCTGAGAATAACGATGAGTTCCGAATGGACGGGGACAAGATCGTAAAGGAGACGAACCATGCTGGCGGCGTTCTCGGAGGAATCAGCGACGGGAGCGATGTGGTATTCCGGGCGGCCTTCAAACCGACCCCGTCTATCGCAAAGTCCCAGGAGACCGTCACAAAGGACGGCGCGAATATCGATCTCGTGATCCACGGGCGCCACGACCCGGTGGTTGTTCCGAGAGCTGTCGTTGTGGTGGAATCCATGGCCGCTATCACCGCTATGGACATGCTCTTAGTGTCCATGACATCCAGACTCGACCTGATCCAGATATTCTTTCAGGTTGAGAATGCGGATGACGGCGATAATTAAATATTCGCATGAAGCCGGACAGTTTTCTGGACGGATTCAAAATATTATGATACCAGGGTCAAAAGGTCAGAAGTTCGACGCAAGCTTGCTTGCAGGAGAATTTTTGACCTTGGGACCCGCCAAAAACATGAATAAGTAGCCATTTTTCGCAGAAAAATGAGCGAATTATGAATGTTTTTGATGATTGCGGGAGTACGAAGTACGGAGCAATCCGGTATCATAGGGGTCAAAATACCTTTTGACCCCAACATCATATTATAAAACTGGCAAAATAATTTCCGGTTACACTATCACAATCATAGGAGAAGAAAGAAATGAAAATCGCAATCGCAAATGACCATTCTGCAGTAGAGCTGAAGAACATCATCAAAGAGCATCTTGAGAGCAAAGGCTACGAAGTATTAAACCTCGGAACCGACTCCACGGAGAGCTGTGACTATCCGGTATACGGTGAGAAAGTCGGCCGTGCTGTCGCTGACGGAGAGGCAGACCTCGGAATCGCTATCTGCGGAACAGGCGTTGGTATCTCCCTGGCAGCAAACAAGGTAAAAGGCATCCGCGCATGTGTCTGCAGCGAGCCGTACACAGCAAAGCTTTCCAGAATGCACAACAACTCCAACATCCTCGCGTTTGGTGCACGCGTCGTTGGAAGCGAACTGGCAAAGATGATCGTCGACGAGTGGCTTGGCGCAAGCTTCGAGGGCGGACGTCATCAGAGACGTGTTGATATGATCATGGATATTGAGAACAAGTAACTGAATCGTAACTGTGAGGGTACTGAACAGTTACACGGAATCTTATTTTATATAGAAGAAAGATCCTGTCTGGAAGCAGCAATGCCTCCGGTCAGGATCTTTTTTGGATATGACCTCAAGAGAGAAGATCATGACAGAACTGACTCTTGCCACGCATTTTAACATGTGTTAAGATTACACCACAAAGGATCATATCCCAAATGACCCAACAGGATAAAGGTCAGAGATAAAGGACATAGATAAAGGAGAATTACGATGGGAATTGTAGTAATCGGAGATGTGTTTATAGATATTAAGGGGTATTCCCTGTCCCCTTATATTCCGCAGGGAAGAAATGCCGGAACTGTGATCCAGATCCACGGCGGCGTTGCGAGAAACGTGGCGGAGAACATCGCAAATATCGAGCTGAAACCGACATTTATCAGTGCGGTGGATGACAACGCCATGGGAGACGATGTGATCCAGAAGCTGAAACGCCATAAAGTCGAAACGAAGTATATGAAGAAGGTCAAGGACGGCATGGGAACCTGGCTGGCCGTCTTTGATCATGAGGGAGACGTGGTGGCATCCATCTCAAAGAGACCGGACCACAAGCCCATCGAGCAGATCTTAGATGAGCACGGGGACGAGATCTTTAAGGATGCGGACAGCATTGCGATCGAGATCGATACGGACAAGGAGATCGTGAAAAAGACCTTCATGTATGCGGAAAAGTATCACAAAGAGGTCTATGCGCTTGTATCCAATATGACGATCGCTGTGGAGAGAAGAGATTTTATCCGCAGAACCGCATGTTTTGTATGCAATCAGCAGGAGGCGGGAATCCTGTTCTCGGAAGATTATGACCATATGACTCCGGCAGAGTTAGCGGCAATTCTTCCGGACCGGATCCGTTCCGCCAAGATCTCCCGCATGGTGGTCACCATGGGAGGAGACGGATCTGTCTTTGTTGATTCGGACGGGCACACCGGAATTTATCCGGGACGTAAGGTAGATATCGTGGACACGACGGGAGCCGGGGATGCGTTCTTTTCCGGCGTCTGCATCGGACTTACCTACGGCAAGACGCTGCAGGAGGCATGCAGAATCGGTACAAGACTTGCGGCAACGGTGATCTGCACGACAGAGAATATCTGTCCGAGATTCATGCCGGAAGAATTTGGACTTACGAGGTAATCGATATGGAACCTATTATTATCGGAATTGCCGGGGGGTCTGGCTCAGGAAAATCGACATTTACGAACAGGCTCAGGCAGTACTTCGGGGATGATGTTGTCGTGATCTACCACGACAACTATTACCGCAGACAGGACGGGATCCCGTTTGAGCAGCGTGTGAAGGTCAACTATGACCATCCGGATTCCCTGGAGACAGATCTTTTGGTGGAGCACCTAAAGGAGCTGAAAGCCGGAAAGACCATCGAGTGTCAGGTCTACGACTACAGCGAGATCATCAAGATCGAGCCGAGACCGATCATCCTCGTTGAGGGCATCCTGCTTCTCGCCGACGAGCGGATCCGCAGCCTCCTGGACATCAAAGTCTATGTGGAAGCCGACGCTGACGAGCGGATCCTCCGCCGCATCGTCCGCGACGTAGAGGAGCGCGGCCGCGACCTGAAAGGAATCATCACTCAGTACTTAACAACCGTAAAACCCATGCACTACATGTATGTAGAGCCCACGAGGGCTCTCGCCGATATCGTTATCAACAGCGGAAAGAACGATGTTGCGTTCGATCTGTTTGTTTCGAAGATCGGGCAGCTGCTGGAGAGTGCGGGGAATAAAATATGAATATGTGAAGACCGCCTGTTGTCAGTGTTGTGCTGGTGATGGGCGGTCTTCTTTCGCTTTGCGCGGACGCACGAGCCAATTCTGCGTTGACGCACTGGCGCACAAAAATATTAAACCTTACAACGATTGTACAGTTAATGTTTTTCCGCAGAATTTAACTGGAAAAGCATTTACAAATACGTTATACTGAGTCGGGTAAATTTTTAGAGATTTGAAAGGATCACAACTATCATGGAACCATTTTATTATAATCACATGGACAAAGAGCGACAGGCTGTTTACCGTGCCATGCAGCAGGGACTGTTAAGCCTTGCTGACTCTTTCCAGATCCCCCGGATCGACGGTCACGCCTTAAGCGATATTTTTTTTGAGCTCCGCCTTGACCACCCGGAGATTTTCTGGGTGTCCAGCTTTAAATACCGGTATTTCGCGGATTCCCCGAATCTGATCTTCATCCCGGAATACCTTTTTGAGAAGAGCAAAATCAAAGACCACCAGAAAGCCATGAATGCCCGGGTGGAAAAGCTCGCAAGACCGGCGGCAAAGCTCCCGGAGCTGGAAAAGGAAAAGTATATCCACGATTTTATCTGTGAGAATATCCACTACGATAAACTGAAAAAGCCCTATTCCCATGAAATTATCGGACCGTTGGGTCATGGTGTCGGCGTCTGCGAGGGGATCGCAAAGTCGGTCAAGATCCTCTGCGACGCGCTTGGAATCTGGTGTATGATCGCCTTATGCGGAAACAATCCGGAAAAAGGGATCAAGTACCGCCATACATGGAATATCGTGAAGATCGGTAAGACTTGCTATCACCTGGATGCCACCTTCGACAACAGCCTTGGAAAATGCGTTGAGACCGGCGGTGAGATCCGCTACGACTACTTCAATCTGGACGATAAGGCGGTCTTCCGCGACCATGAGCCGTTGATCGCCCCCGCCCCGGCCTGTACGGACGGTGATCACTTTTACTATAAAGAGAAAAAACTTTCCTTCACAAAGACGGAGGAAGTTTACAAGCGCTCCCTGCAGACTGCAAAGAAGAATAAAACACTTACATTCCACTGGCGCGGCGGCTACCTGACCCGTGAGGTTCTGAAAGAACTCATTGAACTTATCGAAAAAGCCGGAGCCGAGCAGAACAAGACCGCTCATATCCAGCTCAACTGGCCTCAGGCAGTTCTGCGGATCCATTATACGGATGAAAGATCCCAGGCTGTCGTCACCATGGAAGAAGCCAATGAGGGGGAAGAGTCCTGATCTCGTTACTCCACATAGATAAGGATTTCCGAACTGAAAAGCCTGCATGCTGCAGCGGAGGCATCCGGCACTGACGATCCAGAACGAAAAAAGAACATATAAATTTTCGACAGCATATTTACATGCTGTCTTTTTTTGCTTATAATGACGGTACAAAAAATAATCACTGTTAATAAGTGAACCTGTCGATGGCAATCGTGCCGGAATTCAGATGGGACAGTGGAAAATTACGGCTGTACATACACAGGCAGCTGAAAAAATTTACATCAGGGGAGAAAAACGTATGGGAAAAGAAAAGATAACGGATCAGGCGATGTATGATTTCTATGGAAAAATGCCGTTGAAACGTGCGATTCCACTTGGACTCCAGCATGTATTGGCGATGTTTGTCGGAAACCTGACCCCGCTTCTTATTATCTGCGGCGCATGCGGAATCAGTGGAAGCGAGGAGTTCGCCCATCTTCAGGTCTGTCTTTTACAGAACGCGATGTTTGTAGCGGGAGTTGTGACTCTGGTCCAGCTCTATGCGATTGGTCCGATCGGAGGTAAAGTTCCGATCATCATGGGAACCAGCTCCGGTTTTATCGGAGTTTTCAAGAGTGTGGCGGACACTATGGGCGGCGGACTCGCCACCTATGGCGCGATCATGGGAGCGTCAATTCTCGGCGGTCTTTTTGAGAGTGTTCTCGGATTCTTTATCAAGCCGCTGCGTAAATTTTTCCCGGCAGTTGTAACGGGAACGGTTGTATTGTCCATCGGACTGTCCCTGATCTCCGTAGGGATCAATTCTTTCGGAGGCGGAAGCGGCGCGAAGGACTTTGGCTCTATGGAGAACCTTCTCCTGGCGATCTTTGTCCTTGTGGTGATCCTTACTGTGAAACACTGGACCAACGGAATGGCAAGCAACTCCGCAATTCTCATCGGAATCATTGCGGGATATATTGCGGCATTTGTTATGAGCCTGGTTCTTCCGACAACGGGAATCACGGCAGACGGAGCCGAGTACACGAAAGCATGGGTACTGAGCTGGGATAAAGTCGCCCAGGCAAGCTGGATCAGCATTCCGGAATTTCTTCCGGTGAAGCCGGTGTTTGATGCCCGTGCCATCGCGCCGATCCTCATCATGTTTATCGTAACAGCTGTTGAGACGGTCGGAGATATCTCCGGTGTTATTGAAGGCGGAATGAACCGTGAGGCGACAGACAAGGAGCTTTCCGGCGGCGTGATCTGCGACGGTATCGGATCTTCTTTCGCGGCACTGTTTGGAATTCTTCCGAATACCTCCTTCAGCCAGAACGTCGGACTGGTTACGATGACAAAAGTAGTGAACCGTACCGCTCTCGCGACAGGCGCAGTATTCCTGATCCTCTGCGGTCTTGTTCCGAAGCTGGGCGCCATCGTTTCTATTATGCCGCAGGCTGTTCTCGGCGGCGCAGCCGTTATGATGTTCTCATCCATCGTGATCAGCGGAATCCAGCTGGTCACAAAGGAGAAGATGACAGCAAAGAACCTGACTATCGTTTCTGTAGCGCTTGGAGTTGGTTATGGAATGGGAGCGAACACGGCAATCTTAGCTCAGACCCCGCAGGCGATCCAGCTGATCTTCGGCGGCTCCGGAATTGTTCCGGCGGCTATGGTTGCGATTTTGTTGAATATTGTGCTTCCAAATGATAAAAAATGATGGGATTTGCGCTGAACGATTATAAAATACTTGAAATCGTTAAAATGACCCGATCAAGTACGTTGAAAATTTTTTGATAAGAAATCTGTGCGCAGGGTTAATAAAAAAGCGGAATTTATCCGGGCGATACCGAGGTGTCGCTTACCGGTTAAATTCCGCTTTTTTTAGTTGCTCCAGTTCTGCCGGGGTGTCCGCGTCAGCGAGTTCCAGAGGATCACCTGCGGGGAAATACCGGACAACGTCGGGATATTTTTTCAGCAGAACATTGCCGCCGTGATTGTCCGGGAGTGTGAGAAGCTCCTCAAAATATCGGTTCCCGAAAAGAATTGGGTTTCCAGGAATTATAGAATCATCCTCAGCGATAGCTGCCAGGCGGAAAATCGGAGAGGCAGTTTGATAATACTGAGAAAATGTTATTACCATAGCTTCAAGTGTCTCTTTTGTTAACAGCGGCTGATCCCCCAGCGCAAACATACACCCCGCAAGTTCCGGATATTCCTTCAATAAGGCAGACAGTCCAAGAAGGACCGTGTGATTTCTGTAGGGCATTGCATGCAGAAGGACCGGAATCTTTCGCTCTCGACAAAATGCTTCAACTTCCCTGGATCTCGTCACAACGATCCGGGCAGCAAAAAGTGCACCGTCGGTGGCGGATAAGATCCGGTAGATCATTGGCTTTCCATTGAAATCTGCCATAAGTTTATTGGAACCAAATCTTTTTCCAAGCCCGGACGCCATGATCACGCATCCGATGGGCAGAAGCGGATGATCCAGGTCGTAAAGGAACACGTCGTTCCGTGCCCGCAGTGCATCGAGAAACGGTGTGGATTGGCTGCGGAGAACAGCGATGACCTGTTTCTGGTCAAAAAGACGGAAAACAGCATCGCAGAATTCCGGGCAGGAGCTTTCCAGATAGCCGAGTTCGTCGATTACCGCCCATTGGGAAGCGGACTCAATGGCGCGGGTTATAGAAGTGATGCCGAGCCCAAGGAAGCCATCCATAGCCGGTGTCATTTGGTTGCCGGATCGTTGAGCATCAGGATGCGCAGAATCAGCAGTACAAGCTTTTTGTACAAAACTATCTGCAGGGAAATTTGGAACAGCGAAGGACTTAGGTGGATGGTAGGATCCGATTCTCGCAGTTTCACCAGTAAGATTATCTGTCAATTCCACACGGTCGCGCGGAAACGCCTGTGTTGTAAATCCTGGAAATGGTCCTAAATCAGAAAAGTACGGCAGTGCCAGAATTTCTCTCAGCAGCGTGCTCTTCCCGATTCCCCGGCTGCCAGTTATGACCAAATGCCGTTTTTTATGAATCCCTGCAGCTGCCGCTGTTTCAGACACAAATTTATTCCCCGTCTTCTCCCCCATCTGCATATTTAGAAAAGATCTGAGTATAGAGCTCGCGGCTGCTCTGAATACAGGCGTCACGGTAGGCTTCATAGTCATGTAAAAACTCCTTTGCTTTCGGCGTCAGTACACTTCCTCCGCCGCCTTTTCCGCCGATCCGGCGGGCCGTGAGCGGAAAACCGAGATTCTTTTCAGCTCGCCTCGTGATGGCAAGTGCCTTCGTATACGCCATCCCCATAGACATCGCCGCCGCCCGCAGCGAACCGGTCTCCTCGATCAGATGGAGCAGACGGCAGGGACCTTCACCAAAGAATCGGAGGTGGTCATCGTCGCAGAGAAAAACTCGGATGTCGGATATCATGGAGAACACCTTCTTTCAAGAATTATTATGATCATAATATGTGACTGTGAGGATACTGAACAGTTACCATAATATCATAAATGCCAATCTGGAAACAGTAAAATTATTCAGCACTGCGGGAGAAAGATCCGCAGCAGAATAATTACAGAAGGGGAAGCAGGATGAGCCGCTTATGGTTCGAGATTTCCGGATCCGCAACAGCAACAAGTCTTACCGCCCCATAAATTTCAGAAAACGCCTTTTCCATATCATGGACAGAGTCAGTTTTTGGCTGCAGCGTGCAGATCAGGCGGCCATCTTTTAAAAGCATCAGCGTGTCACAGCAGGCAAGCGCCAGAACCGGGTCATGAAGGCAGATCAGACCAGCTTTTCCAGGACGCCCATGCACTAATTCCATGATCATCCGCACCATCCGGTACTTATTTCCGAGATCCAGCGAGCTGTCCGGCTCGTCGAAGAGCAGTAGCTTCGTGTCTTCCACCAGCGTCCGGGCCAGGATCACAAGCTGCTTTTCTCCACCGCTGAGCGTCAGATAATCCCGGTCTGCGAGACCAGCCATCCCGACCTGTTCCAGAGCCCGGAGTGCCGCCGCTCTCATATCCGCGGACGGCTGGCTGAGCAGCTTTAATTTTGGATAAAATCCCATCAGCACCACATCTATGGCACTCATGGAGATCGAGATCCCGCTCTGCTGCGGAATATAGCTGACCCGCCGTGCCAGTTCCTTTGAACGCAGTCCGGCGAGCTCAGCACCTTCAAGAAAAACATGCCCGTCATGGAGCAATTCCCCGCAGATGGCCCGGAGAAGTGTGGTCTTTCCACCTCCGTTTGGCCCCAGAAGTCCGATCACGCGTCCTGGTGTGTCAACAGAAAAGGAGACATGATCCAGGATCTGCCGTCCGCCGAGACAGAGGGAGATATCCTGAACAGAAAAAAAATCAGCCATTTTGACTCAGCTCCTCCTTTCCGAGAGAATCAGATAGATCAAAAACGGTGCACCGAGAAGCGATGTGAAGATACTCACAGGCAATTCCACCGCAGTCAGGGACTTCGCCAATACGTCCGCAGTGAGCAGCAGGACACTTCCGATGATCCCGCTCAAAAGACAGGATGACCGCCTGTTGTGCCCGGTGAGAAGTCTCGCCGTGTGCGGGGCGAGAAGACCGATAAAACTGATAAGCCCCGTGACGCTGACTGCGGCAGCCACCGTGAGTGTCGCGAGGAAAAGCACGAAAAACCTGGTCTTCTGGACAGAGACACCCAGCATTCGTGCCTCGTCCTCCTGCACCGACAGCGCCAGTATATGGCGGTGGAGCAGGAAAATAACGGCGGAGCTAAACAGAATGATCACAACAGGGAACGGGATCTTCGAGGCAGTGACGCCCGCAAGACTTCCCATGATCCAGTATTCGATGGAAGCCAGCTGTTTTTCCGGGTCAGCCATGAGCTTCAGCACCATGAGAAATGTCTGCGCCAGGGAGTGGACCGCGATCCCCGCGAGAACAATGGAAGAGTGTTCCTTTACTGGGGAAAGGGCGGTGAGTCCAAGGGACAGACAAACTGCGAGAAGTCCGCCGACAAACGCGAAGACCGTGGTGGACGGCGATGCAGCGGAGGTAAAAAGGATTGCGAAGGCGGCACCTGCGCTGGCACCGGAAGAGACGCCGATGATATCGGGGGACGCCAGCGGGTTCCGGAAGACCGTCTGGTAGACGAACCCGGCCACACCGGGGCCAAAGCCGCCGACGAGTCCCATGAGGGCGCGGGGCAGGCGGAGTATGGTAAAAGTGCGGACCGCCATTGGTTCCCCTGCGCAAAGATCCGCCAGGGAGATCGGGTACTTTCCGGTAGTCAGTGCTGAAACAAAGGCGATGACAAGAAATGTCATCGCCAGAGTTGAAATTGCCATTGTCCGGTTGGAATCAGTTTGCGCTTTCCGGAGTGAAGCCATAGAATGTTTCATAGAAATTCTTTTCTGTAGTCTTGAAATCGTCTTCAGTTACAACGTCCGGGTGAAGAATGGAAGCGACATAGTAGCTGCCTAAAAAGCTTGCCGGTACCGGGGAATCGAGAGCTTCGATGTCGCTCGGGATCTGGGCAATGCGTCCTTCTTTTACAGCTGTGCAGTCAGCGAGAGCGGAATCGTTCAGAACAGAGTCAACATCGTAGTCAGCGTCAGCAGCGAGTACGATGTAGTCTGGGTTCCAGGAGAGAATCTGCTCGTAGGAAGTATCTGCCCAGTATGTATCAGTGATGTCGGAAGCCGCGTTCACGCCGCCGGCGTTCTCGATCAGGGTGGACTGATACATCTCCGGACCAGCGGTCTGTAACAGAGCGCTGTTGCCTGCAAGGTATACGGACGGAGTCTCAACGCCGTCGAGGGATTTCTTTAAGCTCTCAAGAGCGTCGGAGATCCAGTACTCCAGCTCCTGGCCTTTCTCAACTACGTCTGCGGCTGTGGAGATCATGTCGATGGTCTCGAATAACTTTGTCTGGTCTTCCGGATTTACAGCGATTACGGTGAGACCAAGCTCTTCCATAGCCGGGATGGAATCTTTTAACTTTGTCGGAACGATCACAAGGTCCGGCTTTAATGCGGCACAGCCCTCAAGGTCAAACTCTTTCGCTGTTCCGACAGACGGGAGTTCTGTGAGTTCCGGAGCGCTTAATTTGTAGATGTTTCTCTTGTCGGCCTTTGCCTCAACGCCGACTAACTGGTCATCGAGACCAAGGGCGATCATCAGGCTTGTGGAGATATAGTAGCCGCTGACGAAGGATTCCGGCTGTTTCTCGATCGTAACCTCACGGCCAAGATGGTCAGTGATGGTGACTGGATAGGTGACAGTCATTTCGTCGCCGGCCGCCGCAGATGTCTCAGCTGCGGATTCGGATGTGGCTTCTGTGGTAACTTCAGCAGCTGTCTCAGCCGCGGTCGTCGTGGATGCAGTGCTGTTTCCACATGCAGTTGTGCTCACGGATAATGCGAGAGCTAAGAGCAGGGCGGAAAGCTTCTTGAGATTTTTTTTCATGATCTTTTGTCCTCTTTCAATATTTTTGTGTTGAAATTTCGTTATGTTTTTTTAACTACAACGGAATTATAACAGAAAGTATGTTAAAATTAAAGTATATTTTACAACTGTTCGATAGGGATTACACGCTTGTCTGCGCAGGCTGTGAAAATGCTGGACAGATATGAAGTTTTTGTAGCGACAAGGAGCAAAGAATGAGAGTTATCAGGGAATATAAACGTGCGGAAAGCCTGGAAGAGGCATGGCAGTTAAATCAGAAGAAGAGCAACCGCGTGCTCGGCGGTATGGTCTGGCTGAAAATGGGAAAGATGCAGATCGGTACGGCGATCGACCTCTCCAGTCTCGGACTTGACACCATCGAGGAGACGGGGGAGGAATTCCGGATCGGCTGCATGGTGACACTGAGAGACCTGGAGCTTGATCCGGGACTCAATTCATACACGGACGGCGCGGCGAGGGAGTCCGTGCGCCATATCGTCGGGGTCCAGTTCCGGAATCTCGCGACAGTGGGTGGAAGTATTTATGGAAGATACGGATTTTCCGATGTGCTGACGATGTTTTTGACCATGGACAGCTATGTGGAGCTTTATAAAGGCGGGATCATTCCGTTAAAGGAGTATGCGAAGATGCCGTATGACAGGGACATCCTGGTGCGGCTCATCGTGAAGAAAGAAAAGGCAGCGTTCGATTACCAGTCTGTCCGCAACAGCCAGACAGACTTTCCGGTACTGACCTGCGCGGCGGCAAAGACGGAGGCAGGATACCGGTTTTCCATCGGGGCGAGACCTGGAAAGGCAGTACTTTTTGAACTTGCAGACGCGGATATTCAAGCCGCAGATGTGGAAAACATGGCAGAAAATGCGGCGAAATGTGTAAAAGAACAGGTCGAGACCGGCTCCAACACGAGAGGAAGCGCGGAGTACCGGAAACACCTGGCGGGAGTTCTGGTAAGGAGAGCTGTCTGTAAGCTGGCGGGAAAATAAGAAAGAATTCCAGCCGGATCAATCAGATGAAAGTGAAAAAAATTTATAGAGGAATTATATCATGAACATTACCATGACATTAAACGGAAAGAAGATCTCCGCCGACATCGACGCGGACATGCTTTTGATCGATTTTGTGCGGGATCACGGATGCTACAGCGTGAAGCGCGGCTGTGAGACATCAAACTGTGGTCTCTGCACCGTATTTTTAGACGAAAAACCTGTTCTCTCCTGCTCTGTGCTGGCGGCGAGAGCGGATGGAAGAACGGTTACAACACTGGAAGGCCTCCAGGAAGAGGCGGCAGAATTCGGTGCGTTTATCGCCGACCAGGGAGCGGAACAATGCGGATTCTGCAACCCGGGATTTATCATGAACGCCCTGGCGCTGTTCCGGGAAATAGAATATCCGAATGAGGACGAAATCAAGGAATATCTGGCGGGCAACTTATGCCGCTGTTCCGGCTACGAGGGACAGCTCCGCGGCATCCAGGCGTTCCTGGAATGGAAGA
>OGJI01003387.1_pt1 | contig 12331 bp, 12 predicted proteins | sample 1572031 | NCBI WGS metagenome assembly OGJI01 (sample SAMEA2582119, study PRJEB24529) | metagenome | biome: Human gut stool | place: China | collected 2011
CCGCCGGATAATATCACTGCCGCCGCCACAATCAGTATGGTTACCGGAAGGATTCGTCTCCGCTTTTTTCTCTTATCATGACTTCTATTATAATTTTTATATTGGTATCGATAAACATGCATAATTTACTTTATGCACCGGCAATTTCTTTTATGCCGCCCTTCTGCTCTCTTTAAAGCGCATGCAGGCACCCGCCCGCAAAAGCGAGATTCAGCCCTTCCGAGATGGTGTAGCAGAGTCTCTTGACCGACTCGTCAATATCCTTCGGCGTCACAAACATGGCATTTAAATTCGGCGACAGCAGTTCGCGGATGAGTTCATATTTTTCCGCATCATTTAATTTTTCTAATGAATTTCCCATCGCTGCAAACGCCTGGCTCTGTGTGAGCGCGGTAACCAGATTGTACATCGTATCGTTCACGATTGTCGCGGCGTCGACCACGGTCGGTACGCCAATGGAAATGACCGGAACGCCAAGACTTTTTTCATCCAGCGCATGTCTGTGATTTCCCACTCCGCTTCCCGGATTGATACCGGTATCCGTCACCTGGATCGTACGGTTCAGCCGTTTCGTGCTCCTCGCTGCCAGCGCATCCACCGCGACCACCAGATCCGGCTTTGTCTCCTTTACAATGCTGTGAATGATCTCCTGCGTCTCCATGCCGGTCTGCGCCATCACGCCCGGCACAATGCTGCTGATCCGGTTCACCGTCTGTTTGCCAAATGCATATTTTCCATACTCTTTCACACATACAAGATGTGTGTGTCCACCAGATGCAACAAGGCATACAAACGGTGGTTCAAGATCCGGATGTTCGATATAATTTGCAGAAATATGTCCCTCAATATGATGCACTCCAACCAGTGGAATATCTTTCGCCCATGCGATTGCTTTTGCTTCAGCCACGCCAACAAGCAGAGCTCCTACAAGCCCCGGTCCATAAGTTACACCGATTGCGTCAATCTCATCTAATGTTGTCCCTGCTTCACTAAGCGCCTCTTCAATCACCTGATTAATCTTCTCAATATGCTTTCTTGATGCAATTTCCGGCACAACACCACCGTATAATTTGTGCAGATCAATCTGAGAAGAAATGATATTTGAGCGCACTTCTCGCCCGTTTCGTACTACTGCTGCCGCTGTCTCATCACAGGAACTTTCGATCGCCAGTATATTAATCTCTTTGCTTTCACTCATTTTCTATCCCTCTCAATCTTCAAACATCAGATCAACAGACATTCCATCCTTTCCAGCTTTCGCCCGAGGGAATATCTTTTTCACATCATTCATATAATGTTCCGGCTTTGTAAGTGACGGGCTATAATGTGTCAGCCACATCTCGCCAACATTCGCTTCTTTCGCCAGTTCCGCCGCTTCATAAAATGTCATATGCTTATACTCTACTGCCTTCGCTGCTTTCTCTTTCTCTCCATACATGCCTTCACAGATGAAAAGATCAGAATCTTTCGCATTCTCACGAATCGAATCTGTCGGCCTTGTATCTGTTGTATAAGTCAGCTTAATTCCTTTTCTCTGTGGACCGAGCACCATATCCGGTGTCAAAATTCCCATTTCACTTTCTACAGTTTCTCCGTTCTGTAAGCGACTCCAGTATTTCTGCGGAATCTCATTTGCACGGGCACGCTCCACATCAAACTTACCGGCGCGGTCAATTTCAATCGTATAACCATAGCAAAGTACATTATGGTTCACACGAAATGCTTTCAACCGGTATCCATTTAACTCAAATGTCTGCTCCGCTCCCTGAATCTCCTGATAAATGATTGGAAATGGCAGTTCCGGCGCAATTACGCGCAGGCAACTGACAACCCTTTCAAGACCTTTCGGTCCGATCAGTGTCAACGGTTCCCTACGGTCTGCATTTCCCATTGTAAGTAGAAGACCCGGAAGTCCACTGATATGATCCCCATGATAATGAGTAAAACAGATCACATCGATTGGTTTAAAACTCCAGCCCTTCTCTTTTACAGCTACCTGTGTTCCTTCTCCGCAGTCAATCATCAGACTGCTTCCGTTAAACCTTGTCATTAAGGAAGTAAGGAAACGATAAGGAAGCGGCATCATCCCACCACTTCCAAGCAAACATACATCTAACATAATATTCCTCTATCTTCTGGTCCATTACGGTTTGCCCGAAACTGCAAACCAGACTCTTTCATTCATCTTTACATTCGGTTGGAATGAGGAACCCCTTTGTAATTTCATCAAAACACTCCTCGCACAGATCAAAACTGCAGCTTTCTCCATCTTTTCCAGAAAAATAGCCCCAGGTATGCTCTACATGAAGCATCTCTCTTTTCGGAATTCCACTCACAACTTTTGTTTCTTTTCCACACCGGTTACAAATAATTTTCGTAATTTCTTTTGTTTCTTTCAACTGATACTGGCGCATACGTTTTCCTCCTGTGAGCAGCAATTATGTTGTTACTCATCATTGTAATTTACAAAAACGGAATATTCCTGTTTTCTTCCTTTGTTACGCCTCAATTATACAAAACAGTTTTCGCAATTTCCACTGGAAACTGCTGGTTATTTATCTATTTCCAGACTCATCAGTACTGCATCTTCCTTCGGATCCTGATAGAATGCTTTGCGGACTCCATCGTTTACGAATCCTTCTCTCGCATAAAATGCTCCTGCTGCCTGATTACTTTCTCTTACATCCAGCAGAACCTTTGCAATCTGATGTTCTTTACTCCACGCCTTCAAAGCTAGCATTAATGCATGACCAACCCCCTGACGTTTCATCTCATCAATCACTGCGATTCTTGCAATCTCCACTTCATCAACTGCAGTATAGCCAAGCAGATATCCTACTCTTTTCCCTGCTTTTTCCGCAACAAAGCAGACACTATTGTTCTGTTCCAGCGTCTCTAGAATCGCCTTCTCGCTCCAGGCATCAGAAAATGACTGGTGCTCAATCTCAGCAACTACAGCACCGTCTTCAATCGTCATCTCACGCACTTCTGTCTTTGCTTCCTTTTCACGCTGCGCACGTTCGCGCTCTGCCTGAGACACACGCAGATAATCCGGCTTATGTGCCTCTGCTGTCTCATATTTTCCTGCATAATAATACGCAATACCAAGTGCTCCTACTACAGCCGCTCTCTGACGGTTCATGTATGATGGGGCAAATGAATACGGGACTTCAAGTCCCTCTTCAAGCATCTGACGATACACTGGTACTCCGTCTCCCAAAAATACAACCGGACGTTTATACGCATTCAGCTTACCGATCAACTCTTCTACTGCAATCGCCATCTGCTGTTCTTCCACATGAAATGCAGACTCTGTCAGATGTGTTCCATCTTTCACTTCATGTGAAAATGAATACAATCCTGTATAAACCTGTTTTCTTCTGGCATCCATGATCGGGCAGATCAAGTCGCCACATCCATAAACATTATAGGCCAGTGCATCCACTGTCGGAACATGGATCAGAGGTTTTCCGAGAGCAAGTCCCAGTCCTTTCGCAGTAGCAGATCCGATTCTAAGCCCGGTAAAAGAGCCCGGTCCTCCTGACACAGCAATGGCATCAATGCTGGACAGATCCAGATCGATCATCTTCTTTACCTCATCAATCATCGGCAGAAGTGTCTGCGAATGTGTCTTCTTATAATTCACGGTATACTCCGCAATTGTCTGTTCATCCTCAACGACTGCAACCGTTGCTGTCAGTCCTGAGCTGTCTATCGCCAATACTCTCATGGTCTTGTTTCCTTCCTCTGTCAGCTGCTGTAAGAATGTTCTCTGTATCAACAGCCTTCTCTTTGTTCCATTCTTCTAATTTTTTATCGTTATTGTTCCTCGATTGTGATCCGACGATAATCAAATCCCTGTGTCAGATCCTTCTCGATCAGAATATTTGTCCGATGTTCCGGAAGAATCTCTTCTATCAGATTCGCCCACTCGATCAGTGAGACACCTTCTCCCATCACGTATTCTTCAAATCCCACCTCGTCCATCTCTTCAATGTCACCGATTCTGTAGACATCAAAATGATAGAAGGGCAGACGCCCTTCTTCATAAATCTGAACGATGGTAAATGTCGGACTATTCACCGGTTCTTCAATCCCAAGTCCTTCTGCAAGTCCCTGAGTAAAGACCGTTTTCCCAACTCCAAGATCCCCTGTCAGGGTTAACACCTGACCTGGGAATGCTTTTTCACCAAGACTTTTACCGACTGCAAATGTCTCTTCCGGGCTTCTTGTCTCTATTACCATAATATTTCAGCCTTTCTATACCGCCGGTTCTTCACCAAAAGTCCCGGTTCTTTTATCATCTTATCTTAAGTTTCTAATGATGGAACAGACGGATTCCTGTAAATGCCATTGCCATGCCGTATTTGTTACATGTAGCAATTACATTATCATCACGCACAGATCCACCTGGCTGTGCAATATAAGTTACACCACTCTTATGTGCACGCTCAATATTATCACCGAATGGGAAGAATGCATCAGAACCAAGCGCAACACCTGTCAGCTGGTCCAACCATGCTCTCTTCTCTTCTCTTGTAAATACTTCCGGTTTTACCTTAAATGTATTCTCCCAGACACCATCTGCGAGAACATCCATATATTCCTCTCCGATGTAAAGATCGATCGCATTATCTCTGTCTGCACGTCCGATTCCATCCTTGAACTGAAGTCCAAGCACCTTCGGATTCTGACGTAACCACCAGTTATCTGCCTTCTGTCCGGCAAGACGTGTACAGTGGATTCTTGACTGCTGTCCGGCACCGATTCCGATTGCCTGTCCATCTTTTACATAACATACAGAGTTAGACTGTGTATATTTCAGTGTAATCATTGAAATAGCAAGATCGATCTTCGCTGCATCCGGGATCTCTTTCACATCTGTCACAACATTTGAGAAGAAATCTTTATCAATATTCAGTTCATTTCTTCCCTGCTCAAATGTAATTCCGAATACTTCCTTGTGCTCTAACGGTGCAGGCACATAATCCGGATCGATCTGAATAATATTGTAATTTCCTTTTTTCTTCTGTTTCAGAAGTTCAAGTGCCTCCGGCTCATATCCCGGTGCGATCACTCCATCAGATACCTCTCTCTTGATCAGGCGCGCTGTATCAACGTCACAGACGTCAGACAGAGAAATAAAGTCACCGAAAGAAGACATACGGTCTGCGCCACGCGCTCTTGCATAAGCACATGCAAGTGGAGAAAGTTCTCCAAGATCATCTACCCAGTAAATCTTCGCCAGTGTCTCTGACAGTGGAAGACCAACAGCCGCTCCGGCCGGTGATACATGCTTGAATGAAGTTGCGGCTGGAAGTCCTGTTGCTTTCTTCAGTTCTGATACCAACTGCCATCCATTGAACGCATCCAGGAAGTTAATATATCCTGGACGTCCGCTGAGCACCTTGATTGGAAGCTCTCTGTCGTCGTTCATGTAAATTCTTGAAGGTTTCTGGTTTGGGTTACATCCGTATTTCAATTCTAATTCTTTCATCTGTCTTTACGCTCCTTATTTGTTCTTATTCACGATCTTTGTCTCATAGTTACCTGTCTCGATATCAATGTAACGGACAAATAATGACACTTTATTTTCCTCATTCAGGCTGTTCCACAGAAGGTCTGCAAACTCTTCCATGTTGTCTATCGCCTCTACCAACTTCGGTTCTCCCTCAAAGCTTGGAAGCGGGTTGCCATCATGCATATAAGTGTGAATAAAATGAGCTTCACCGGCTGCCGGATTCTCGTATGCAAAAGTATATCTGTTGCAACTGTCCGGGTTTCCGTTATTGCTCTTCAGGATTGACATTGCATAATTGAAATTGCCATTCTCAATATGCATCACACCAGAAATACGTGGTGTGTAGTTCGGACCATCCGGCTCGAATTCTCTAGAACGAAGAGACTGCTCAAAAGTAAGCTGCTTATCCATTCCTTCATAAATCGTATCTGTCTGATCTCCGTTTGTTACGATCGTCTTATTCCCCAATACTCTGACCGGTGCGTAAATAATCAGACTTGGGTCTGTAAGCTTCGATGGATCAAATGCCTGTGTACGGATTCCCTCTCCGTCCTCTACAAACACACGGTTTCTACTGTTCTCACTGCGTCCCATAATAAAATAGGCAGTGACAGCCTTCTTTCCATCCGGGCTTTTACCAATAATAATTCCTCTTCCTGGATAAGAGTTACTCTTAAGTTCCTGCTCAATCGACAGCATCTTCATTGTTGTTCTCCTTTCGGTACGTTCGCTTTCTTGACAATCTACTAGAAAAAAACGAAAAACTTCTCCTAAAATAATAGATTCAGGAGAAGTATATCATGCACATGCTTTTTTCGCAAGTCCAGGCCCGACAGCTATTGAATGAAAAATCCTGATTTTCCGTAGCTTCAGACCTCTTTCTATTAAATTCTAGTAACTATTCACTCTTTTTGATCAGTTCTGTCATCTCGCCTGCCGGAATTCCAAGAACATAATTCATTTCACTCGAAAGCGCATGTTCCAAAAGCATCTGATATTTCTTATCCATGCTTGTCATGCTGCCTCTTCGTTTTGTTCGGCTATACAATGTCTTCAGCACTTTGACCCAGTTCTCAGGACAGAAGCTTGAAATACAATCCTTATATTCCTGTTCTCTGTACTTTTCATTCTTTACATTCAGTATACCAACCTCTGCAAGATGATCCAGCAGTTCCTTCGCTTTCTGCTCACTTACCGGACGACGGATGTTCTTATCGTCATCAATCGGAACATACGCCTTATCTCTCTGATTGTCTATGGATTGTAATGTATAATAATCTTTCTTGCCATCCACAAATGAAAAATCCAGTTTTCCTACTTCTTCTACCTTGTACACTCCTCTGCACTTATATACAACTGCGTCTCCTCTGCTGAGCATTTTCAAAACCTCCTGTTCTTTTTATTTACACTGTTGTTGTCCACAATGTACTGCCCTTTTTATAACAGACTCTACATGTGTAGTATAACATTTTTTCAGTATTATTTTAAGAGATTTTTAAATTTTCAAACATTTTCGTGATTATTGCATAATTCACATGCAGCTCTATTTGTGCAATTTTTAGAATACTTTTGTTGTCCACTGGCTCATATCCCACACTTCATCAACCACATCCTGATAAAATTCAGGTTCGTGGCAGATCAGAAGGATACTTCCCTTGTACTCCTGTAATGCCTGCTTGAGAGAGTCCTTTGCATCCACATCAAGATGATTCGTCGGCTCGTCAAGGAGAAGGAAATTCGTATCTCTGTTTAACAACTTACAGAGACGCACCTTTGCCTGCTCTCCACCGCTGAGTACACGCACCTGACTTTCGATATGCTTCGTTGTAAGTCCGCATTTTGCAAGCGCGGAACGCACCTGATACTGTGTATAAGAAGGAAATTCCTGCCACAGTTCCTCAATACAACTATTACGATTTTCTCCTTTTACTTCCTGCTCAAAATAACCAAGTTCAAGGTTATCACCAAGTTCAACACTTCCTGATAAAGAAGGAATCAATCCAAGAATACTCTTTAGCAATGTAGTTTTTCCAATTCCATTTGTTCCAACAAGTGCGATTTTCTGTCCACGTTCCATAGAGAAATTCAACGGTTTAGATAATGGTTCCTCATATCCTGTCACAAGATCCTTCGTCTCAAAAAGCATCTTACCAGGAGTTCTTCCATATTTGAAATGGAATTCCGGCTTTGGTCTTTCTGCCGCAAGCTCGATCACATCCATCTTATCCAGCTTTTTCTGACGGGACATCGCCATATTTCTTGTAGACACACGAGCTTTATTTCTTGCAACGAAATCCTTCAGCTCGCTGATTTCCTGCTGCTGACGACGGTAAGCCGCTTCCAACTGTGCTTTCTTCACCGCATAAACTTCCTGGAAATGATCATAATCGCCCACATAACGGTTCAATTCCTGATTTTCCATATGATAAATAATATTCACGACTTCATTTAAGAACGGAATATCATGTGAAATAAGGATAAATGCATTCTCGTAGTCCAGAAGATAACGCTTCAGCCATGCAATATGCTCCTCATCCAGATAGTTTGTCGGCTCGTCAAGAAGCAGGATATCCGGCTTCTCAAGGAGAAGTTTCGCAAGAAGCACTTTTGTTCTCTGTCCACCACTTAAGTCTGTCACATCTCTGTCCAATCCAAGATCAAGTAATCCAAGTGCACGCGCAACCTCTTCTACCTTCGCATCAATCGTATAGAAATCATGCAGTGTCAGTTCATCCTGGATCGTACCAAGTTCTTCCATCAACGCATTCATTTCTTCCTCATCTGCTGTTCCAAGCATATCACAGATTTCATTCATTCTCTGCTCCTTCTGAAGAAGTGGATCAAACGCGGATTTCAAAGCCTGACGGATCGTCATTCCTTTCTCAAGAACTGCATGCTGATCCAGATAACCTGCATGCACATTCTTTGACCACTCAACCTTCCCTTCATCCGGTAACATTTTCCCTGTAACAATACTCATAAAGGTGGATTTTCCTTCTCCGTTGGCTCCGACAAGACCAATGTGCTCTCCTTTCAAAAGTCGGAATGACACATCATTGAAGATTGCACGGTCTCCAAATCCATGTGTCAGGTGTTCTACATTTAATATGCTCATATCGCTCTCCAATCGTATTCTTGTTTCTTCTCTTGATTTTGTATTTTACTTCTTATTCCTGATGACTCTCCAGCCATTTCACTGCACACTGTGCCAGACATGCCACACCGATCGGGCAGACATCTTCATTAAACTGTACCTTCGGATTGTGTGCCGGATAAGTTCCCCGCTCGTCCGTATAACCTGCTGAGAGATACATAAATGTACTCGGAACTTTCTCTGCGATCACTGCAAAATCTTCCGATGCACTTGCACTCACATCCGGAACCGGAGTAAGGCCCGGAATATCCATCTCTTTCATATATCCAATCATTTCGTCCGTCAATGCCGGATTGCAGATCAGCGGCGGGACTTCGGAGATCATCTCGATTTTCACACTGCCATTATACACAGCTGCGGTCTTCTCTGCCACTTCTTTCATTCGGCGAACAAGAAGTTCGCGCTCTTTCGTATTGTTTGTACGGATCGTTCCCTGAAGAACTGCTGTCTCCGGGATGATATTTGCCGCCTCGCCGGCCTTAAACTGTCCAATTGTCAGAACGCATGCGTGCGCCGGATCAGTCTCTCTTGCGATCAACTCCTGCAATGCAAGATGAATGTGTACTCCGATATTAATCGGATCCACACCCGCATGAGGATAGGCTCCGTGAGAACCTTTCCCTTTGACCGTGATTTTAAATCCATCAACAGAATACATCATTGTGCCTTTATCATTATACATAAAAAGTCCGACCGGCATCTTTCCCGGAGATACATGATACGCAAGTGCTGCATCTACCTTCGGATTCTCAAGAATCCCATGCTCAATCATATTCTTACTTCCCTGAAAGGTCTCTTCCGCCGGCTGGAACATGAATTTCACTGTTCCTTTCAGCTTACTTTCCTGTTCTTTCAAAATCCTTGCCGCACTCAAAAGCCTTTGTAAATCTTTTCTGTTTTTCATTTTGGTGGCTGATTTGCCTTTGTCACTGTATATGCGAATGAGCGTGTCGTTACGATTGCCAACGTATTTTTCAAAAAATTCACGCTGATTTTCCAGACTTAGCTCTTGTTCTTCCTTGTTTGTAGAAACCCTGATGTATGCCACTGCGTCCATTTAAACACCCTCTCTGTTAATTCTAAAATATCTTAAAAGAAGTATATCATAGAATTATTTGAAATACAATAGTACAATGTAAATTTGTAAATAATATTAGATAAAGTATCGCCAAACATTAAAAATGGTGAGGACGTACCTCACCATTTTGTGTTTATTATGATACCGCTATGTATTTATTCCGCTTTCAGAAGCGATATAGTCGTCTACGGCTTTCTTGGGGATTTTCCAACACGAGCCGATTTTAAAGCCTTTGATTTTACCGTTCCTCAGCAGGTTATACAAAGTGTTTCTTCCGACAAGAAGATAATCCATAACTTCATCAGTGGTCCATATTTCATAATTATCTGACATTATGCGTCAACTCCATTCGTAAAATATTAATAGCCACGTGCAAAGCTCTAAAAACATAGAGTTTATGCAATTTTACGGATGTGGCAAATCCGTTTTGTCACTATAAATTTAATATTTAATGTATAGAAAAAACCACTCTGATTTGGTATAATATAGTTGAAATCAAAATCCCACAAAGGAGAGTGGTTTTTATCTATCGTCAAGAAATTTTAAAAGACATCAGTCTTTTCACTTCACAACCAAAAGCTAAATTTTACGATGAACTATTCATTAATTTAGATTTAAGCTGTATTCCGGCTCAAAACTCAAAATTCGGTCGTGCAAGTTATAGCAATCATTCTATGATTTGTGCCTTTATCGTTATGAAATGCGAAGGTTTCTCTCAAATTTCGGACTTACACGATTATCTGTCAAACAACTTAATTATTGCCCATTACTGTGGCTTTGACATTTCTCATGAATTACCTTCTTATGCAAAATTCACACGCTTTATCCGTGAATTTGATAACGATATACTTCAAACTGTTATGCAATCACAGGTCTTGAAAGCTGCCGATTTATCTTTGATTGATTCATCTTTTATCGCTTTGGATGCTACTCCTGTTAAGGCTAATGTTTCAAACAACAATCCCAAGTCCTTTAAAAAGAATAAGTTCTCCAAAGCCTCTCCTCCAAAGTCTGATAAAGATTGCAGGCTTGGTGTTCAAACTGCTTCAAATCAGCATAACGAAAAGAATTATGAATTCTATTGGGGTTACAAAAATCATATTCTTGTCGACTGCATATCGGGCTTACCCGTTTGTGAATTAACAACCGGTGCCAATGTTTCCGACAGTTCTGTAACACTCGAAATACTCAAAAGAGCAAATTCTTATCTTCCTATGTCTGAATGCTCATTTTTAGCTGATAAAGCCTATGATGTTAAGGCTATTTACAACACTGTGCATGACACATACAATGGCGATTGCTTTATTGCCTTAAACAAACGAAATACCAAAAGCCCTAAAAAGTTACCGTCAGGGAATATCATTTGCGAAGCAGGACTCGCAATGCATAAAGACGGCAAGTTTTCAGATAGCGGTCGAACACGTCAGAAATACTGCTGTCCGTTGAAACGCTCTAAAAATGGCAATTGCCCTTGTAATCACAAATGTTGGAATAATGGCAAGAAAAATCGCGGTTGTACTAAATACATAACTCTTCCCGATGATTACAGGCTTTCTATCGATAGAAGCTCAATAGCCTTTAAATCCGTTTATGCTCTCAGAACCGAAGCCGAAAGATACAATTCACGATTTAAGCAAGCAGGCTGTGAAAGAGTTTTTGTTCGTAATGGCAATTCTGTAAAAAATCTTAATACAATTGCTCATATATCACTTTTATCGATTGCAATTGCCGCCGTTATTACTAAGAAAGACGTTTCTTATCGCAGCGTAAAAACTTTAAAACGACTTAGCTGACAATGTTTAAAACCAAATATTTTTGTTCCTTGCCGTTAGGTTTGTTTGCTATGCACTTTTTTAACTATTATTCGCTTTTGTTGCTTCGCTTAGCTTTATTTATGATTTATTTACTTTTTATTTCTTGTGTTTTGCACCTCTCTATTATTTTAATATAATTTGTTGTTCATTGACACAATATACAAGACGTAAATCTTGACAAATAGACACAATATGATATAATACTTATAGAAATATTAAAATTAGGGGGGATAACGATGAGCAAATTTTGCACAAAGTGCGGAAAAGAATTGGTTGAGGGTACAAAGTTTTGTACAAATTGCGGTGCTGAAATTGTAAACGAAAATACGCAACCGGAGAGTACCAATCAAGAAAAGGTGGCAAATGAGGTAAATCAGCAGGTAAATCAACAAGTGAATCAACAGCAAAATTACAATCAAAATTTTAATTACCAAACAAACTCATATTCACAGAATGACACGGAAGAAAAAGTTAGGGCTACGGTAAAGAAAATATTTGGTTGTGAGATTAATAATAATGACGATTACTTCAAGGCTGAAAAGAAACGTTTGTCATGTATTTATGCAATTATCGGTGCTATATCTGTTGCACTTGTAATGATTCCGGTTTATGATAAGTGGTATTGGTTTGAAGATGGATTCATAAAAACATTACTGCATATAATGTCAGTGTTGTCGGTTGTAGCCATAATAGCGGCAGTGCTGATTTGTATATTTTCGCTAATAAAATATTTTTCATACAATAAAGAAGTAAAAATGTACAGA
>OGJI01003400.1_pt1 | contig 12292 bp, 16 predicted proteins | sample 1572031 | NCBI WGS metagenome assembly OGJI01 (sample SAMEA2582119, study PRJEB24529) | metagenome | biome: Human gut stool | place: China | collected 2011
TTAATATATCTTCCCAAAAAGCAAGGTGCAATTTCGTGCCTTGCTTTCTTTTTATGCAATTGTGACAATTACAAAGCTAATAATATGTAATTTGTTACAATAAATCTATATTGTAATTGTGTAAAAATAAAAATTATGGTATATTAGGGGTACATTTTAAAGGAGATTATTATGAAAAAACAACTTATGATTTTTGATTTTGTGTACACGGGTATCGCAGCTATCTTGCTTTTGACAATTGCCATACTCCAAAATTGCGGCATTAATATTACACACGAAAATGTAATAGGCATTATTGTTCTGATAATCCTGTTTGTCTTAATTTTGCTCAGTACGGTTAATGTTTTGGGATGTAACTACCCCACCTCAAAAATAACTTTTCTCAGACCGATATTGCTGTTCATTGCACTGTACATATTCTATTGTTTGCCGTTTATGGGCTTTATCGGCAAGGCGGGAAATGTGTGGAACAGTATAATGTTCGCCCACTTCGGCATTACAGTATCAAGACAATTCTACTACATCTCCAAATCACCCATAGCCGAAAAATTTGTAAAATCACCTTTTGTCTATACCAAAGGCACTGAATTTTTTTCCAGTGCGGGATCATTCTTTAAATTTCTTTCAGTCATAATCATCCCGATGACCGTAATCGGAATAATATTAAACATAACCACAAACGGAATCAATGTGGCAAGCATATTTTCCTAACAAACACGGAGCAGAAATCAAAATCTGCTCCGTTAATTTTTTATTCAAAAAACAATTCAATTGACAACCAAATCATTATGCAGTATGATTGTATTGACAGATAAACTTGGCTTTAGGTCAAGACCTTTTAGAATGTTTTGGAGTGATTTTATGTACACAATCGGTCAGGTATCTCAGATGTGCGGTATTCCTGTTTCAACCCTGCGTTACTACGATAAAGAGGGACTTTTTCCGCATATGGAGAGGGTTTCGGGTATCCGCAGATTTTCCGACAGAGAGCTTGAAACACTCCGCATAATTGACTGCCTCAAAAAATCGGGACTTGAAATCAGGGAAATAAGAAAATTTATGCAATGGTGCGCCGAGGGCAGTTCGTCCTATCCGCAAAGGCGAGAGCTTTTTGAAAATCAGAAAAAAACCGTAGAAAAGGAAATTGAGCGTCTTCAAAAGACGCTTGATATGCTCCGCTTTAAGTGCTGGTACTACGATACTGCCATTGCTGACGGCAACGAGGACAGAATCAACGAAATGCTCCCGAACAATCTTCCCGAGGATATTCAAAAGCTGTATGACCATGCACACAGCGATGACGAAGATTAATTTTGATAATTTGTAAATTCACAGAATTACGCTCTCCAAACGGAGGGCGTTTTATTTTGTGCTATTTTATTTTGTTCCGAAATATTTTATGTAGCTTTCAATGTTGCAGTTGATTTCTTCAAAAATTTTTCGCACCCCGTCAATTCTTAAATTTTCATGATAAACCTTTGCTCTGCCCTCTCTGTCAATCTCAATCAGCAAAACATTCTCACCGTCAACCTCAGCATAAACATTGCACGATAACTCCGGATATTTCACCTAACCACCTCGGTAATTTATATGTAGACAAGAGGTTGTCTGTTGCAAAACATTGAACAGAAAAAATTTTTATGATAAAATTTCAATATACCGTAACAAAACAGCAATTTGCGGATTTAATATACGGGAGGTGACAAAGTGCCATTTGAAGAATTTTACAGACAAAACTTTAAAACAGTTTACGGATTTCTGATTAATCTCTGTAAAAACAGCGACCTTGCAGAGGAATTGACTGCCGAAACTTTTCTTAAAGCATTTGAACATTACAAAAGCTACAACAAAAAGTACAAGCCCTCAACATGGCTTTGTGCCATTGCCAAAAACGAATATTTAAAATACCTGCGTAAGCAAAAGAAAATTGATGGTTTTGACAATGCAGAAATTGCCGACATCAGCAATTTAGAAGAAAAGCTTTCGGATAAAGACACGGCATTGCGAATACATAAATATCTGCATATTCTTGATGAACCGTATCGTGAGGTCTTTATTTTAAAAGTTTTTGCAGAGCTGTCATATAAGGAAATTGCCGAAATTTTCGGCAAAAAAGAAACGTGGGTACGAGTCACCTATTACCGTGCAAAAGTCAGATTATTGGAAAGGCTTGGTGATGATAATGAATAAGAACTGCAACATAGTGCGTGATTTAATTCCTTTGTATTCCGATAATACCGCAAGTGATGAAAGTAGAAAATTTATTGAGGAGCATTGCCGTACTTGCGATAAATGCAATCGTATTTTATCCCTTTCAAAAACCGAAATTGACAAAACTACATACCTTGACGATGAAATTAACAGCGTATGGAAAAGTATTGAAAAGCAGAACAAAAAGAAAAGAATAATTAAAGTTGCAATTGCGGCTATTTTGGTTGCTGTTCTTATCCCCTTAATTATTATCGGGGCAAATTATATGTACGGTGCTGACAACACAGATACAGCGAAAAGCCCATATTTCAGCGATGAAATACTAAATGAATTTGACAAGGGATATTCACAATCGGACCAAAAACAGCTTGAACCGCTTTTGAATGATATAAAAAATGTTATTGATTTCAACGGTGAATATGAAACCGCCAAAGGAAAATTCGGAGAACTTGCGTATTATTCATATGACCGTGTTGAAGGCGATTACACAGTCAAAGCTAAGGTTGAATTGAACTCCGCAAAGCTTTACACAGACACGGGATATATGTGGATTGAATACACAAAGGATTTATACACAGAGGACGGAACTTTTTGGATGACAACCGAACCCGTAAAATCACGAATTACCGTAATCAATAAAGATGGTGAATGGACAGCGGTCAATATTCAGTCGGAACAGTAAGACTTGTTTTAAATACACCGATGTGTTATACTCGGGTTAGAAACTGAAAGAGGCAGAGTTATGGTAAGAGAAATTGTACATGATCCTATGTTTTTACAGAGAAAGTCGGAGGATGCAACACAGGCTGATTTGCAGACGGCACAGGATTTGCTTGACACACTCAGGGCAAATTTTGACCGTTGTGTGGGCATGGCGGCTAACATGATAGGCGTTGCAAAGAGGATAATCGCAATTAATGACAACGGAAAATATCTTGTTATGTTCAATCCCGAAATCATTAGCAAATTCGGTGAATTTGAAACCGAGGAGGGCTGTCTTTCGCTTGACGGCGAACGCAAAACAGTTCGTTACAAAACGATAAAAGTAAAATATCTCAACGAAAATTTCAAACCCGTTAAACGCAGTTTTTCAGACTTTACCGCTCAAATTATTCAGCATGAAATTGACCATTGCAACGGGATTTTGATTTAAAGTTAATACAAAGCCTTCTCTCCCCGACAGTCACACGGTACAATGTGCGGCTGTCGGGTTTTATTTTGCACATTTATTTTGCACAAAAGTTTTACTGCAATTTATTCATTGCAACTAATTTTACCGTCAATCTGAACCTTTTTTGGATTATTGTTTTGTAAAAATCTCACGAAATTGCATGGCAGATTATTTTGCAATTGCACTTTGAATTACATTGTGCTATAATATTAATACAATAGAAACACACGAAAATTGTAATTAATCAAAAGGTGGTAAGATTATGAAAAACAATAAAACTCTCAAATACACAGGAATTATACAAGGTGTACTCATTGCAACTCTGTTACTGCTTGCCATTTCGATTCAAGTGGTATTTATGTATAACACATACTATTGTGAAGATTATACTTTTGATTTTCTTAGAAATATGGGCATTGGTTATTGGGATTTACGGAATAATTCTTCAGCGTTTTTTCTCATAAATTCCATTGCGGAAGCCATAGCTTATTTTTTAGGTTTGATGCGTCTTTATGTTCTTAAAATAATTTTTCAGATTATTGCCGCTGCAGCGTTAACCTTGCCTGTTATTTTAGGCTATCTGTCAATATTCCGCAAAAACATAGTTGCAAACGGATTGATTATTGCAGGATCGGCATTGACTTTGTTATCCGCATGTCGGAGTCTTTTCTCTACCCTATTTGAACTTGCCCGTGGATTTGGCGAATTTACTTTGGTTCAAGTAGTTTTAATAATTGTGATACTGATAAAAATAGAATTGATTGCCGTTTCAATACTGCGGATAAAACAGATTAAAAAATCAAATCAGTTACAGTAAATAACGAAGCGGTGATTTTATGAAAACAAATAAAATCCTTAAAGTTACGGGAATTATGCAGAGTGTTCTCATCGGCATATTGCTGTTGTTTGCGATTTGCATTGAAGTAATGAGCCGTATGAATTTTTATACATACGACTATTCACTCAATTTTGATTATTCTTCTTTTTGGGCAATCCACGGCGACTACCCGGTCCTATTCATTTTCAACACTCTTTTTACAACCTTTGCATCTTTCTCAAGCTTGTCAGGAAATTATGTTTTATATGTTATTTTTGAAATTATGGATATTGCATCGTTGGTATTGCCCGTATATCTCGTTTACAAATCCATACGCAGTAAAAGCACGATGGCAAACGGATTGATTATTATATCATCTGCTGTTACTTTTATGATTATGGTTGCTTACGGAGTTTATACCCTTCTTGACATAATTCGCGGTGCTGAAACATTCAATATTTACAGCATAATTTTCATCTTCATAATGTTGATAAAAGTTACATTGTGCATTATTTCACCGCTCAGAATACGGGCAATTAACAACGCTGACGAATAGTATTACATATAAACAAGACAGTTTACGGCTGTCTTGTTTTGTTATTTATTAAAATTTCTTCATTGTATAACCCTTTCCCTACAAAATCTACAGGGACAGTTGCTGTGAACATTGACATATATTGCTGATTTAATATTGCTAATTTGGAATTATAATGGTATAATTCGTGTAGATATTGCGGAGGTGTTGTCGTGAAAAAATTAGTATCGTTTTTGCTTGCTCTTATGATGATTTTCGGGAGCAGTACCCTTGCTTTTGCAACTGACAAAACAGACACACAAGGCAACTCCACCTCCGATGAATCGGACGGCGGTTCAATGCCTACGGATTTTGCGATAATTCTTCTGCTTATCGCCGGCGGTACGGCAGTCGCAAGCTTTAAACGCCACAGAAATGACCGTGACGATTACGATGACCCCGATGATAATTCGGAAGAAGAAATCTGATTTTACATTATTAAAAACAACAAAGCCGACAGAATACAATCGCTGTATCTGTCGGCTTGCTTATTTTATTGAACCTCAAGAAGTTTTTTATTTACTCTGTTTGTAACATCAAGATAATATGCAAGGTCAGCCGATGAAAGTTCGTCCTCATCAATTTTTGAAACCTTATCCATATATGTGGTGTACTGACTCAAAAGTTCGGTATATTCGGAAAGCATTGTTACATCATTCGCATCATAGCTTTTCATAAAATCAACATACTTGTCCATAAACTCTTCGTACTCGTCCATTGTTTCTTTGAATGATGAAGAAACTTCTTCACTTTCGGAGCTTTCTTCCTTTGAACTCTCTTTTTTGGAGCTTTGCTCTTTCTTTGAACTTTCTTCCTTTTTAGGCTTTTCGGTTTCGGGTTCGGACTCAACATCACTTGATTCATCTGAAATTTCCGACACTACGGATGTTGACTCCTACACATCATCTTCTGAACTGCTGTCTTTTCCGCAGCCTGACAATGATGCAGTCATAAGGATTGCAAGCGACATTGCCGCAACGGCAAATAATTTTTTCTTTTTCATGGTTTTACTCTCCTTTATAATAACAGAATAATTCTGTTTATTTGCTTAAAATTAAAAAGGGAATTATCAACAATAAACCTATAGTTGTCAATAAGGCAGGTATTCCTCTGTTTGAGCATTTTATTATATCTTTTCTGATAAAAACTGAGGCAACAAACAGTAAAAGCTGAATTGCCGTTACAACAACATTGCCCCATCTGTTAATACTGTATGAACCGATTAAAAAGAGCGCAGAAACAATAGCACCGATTATTGCAACAATGCCAAATCCGCTTTTTCTGTACGCTTCATCAGCTTTTTCCTTTTCTTTTTTACGCTCCTTTTCGTCTGCTCTCTCCCATTTTTTGTATTCCATTTCCTTATAGGTATCGTTTTTTATTCGTTCAACCTCAACTGCATCACCGTACACTATAACTTCGTCTGAACCGCAATACGGGCAATGCAAGGTTTTGTTACTGCTGTCGGCTGTCATCACGCCGCCGCATTCCTTGCACTTAAGCTGAACTCTCTCGGTTTTGTCAGTATTTGTAATCTTTGCACCGCAGTTTTTACAAAAAGAAAAACTGTCATCAATTTTCTCGCCGCAATTACTGCAAAACACAACATATCACCCTCAGTAATAATTTGTATTTATTATAGCATACTATCCTTTTAAAAGCAATACTATCTTTAATAATTTATTTATTTTTATCCTTTTAAAAGATAATATTTACTTGGTGATAAACAATGCTAAACCTTAAAGAAATAGGTAACAGAATTAAAAAATACAGAAAGCAAAAAGGGTTCACGCAGGCACAGCTTGCTGAAATTATTGATATTTCAACAATTCATATGTCACACCTTGAAACAGGTTCTGTTGCAATGTCACTTGAATGTATGATAAAGGTATGCAATGCCCTTGAAGTTTCTCCCGATGATTTGCTGATTGGTGAATTTGAACTTAACAATAACGCCACAATAAAACAGCTTACAGAAATAACCAAAAATCTTTCTTCGGACGAAAACAAACTGCTGATAGATTTTGCACTTTTGCTTGAAAAAAACAAACCTAACAGAAATTAAAAAAACCGACAGAATACAATCGCTGTATCTGTCGGCTTTTTATGTAGCGGCGAACCGTGTTCGCCATTCGAAACGATTGTAAAATCGGTTCGACCTAATAAATATTTTTATCCAAAATGATTAGAATATTAAGATGAAATCGTTGTTAGTTCATTTCGTGTTTACACACGAAATGATTGGCGAACACGGTTCGCCGCTACTAATCAATACCCCGTTTTCATCACATCAAAACATATGAAAATAAACAAAATGTATCATCAAGGCGGGCGTCCAATGAACGCCCCTACAGGCTATCCATAAACTAATTCATATTATTGTTTAATTCGTTTGAAGAATTTATTATTTCTCTGATTTCATTTTCGGCTTGTCTGACTTCTTCTAAAAATGCTCTTGATGAAACACGCAACGCACCGTTGCCCAGAATTATCATCTGTTCGAGTGCATCGGATGTTACGACACGCACCTTGTTGGTTTTGGCAAGCTTGTGAGAGGTTTTCTCAATAAACATATCGGCGGTTTCTGCCTCTTTGGTATATACAATGCTGATATTATTCACGGTTTCAACCTCTCTGTGTTCGCCCTTTACCTTGTACGCATCAAACACGAGAATAAGGTTGCACTTGCTGTAGCCCTGATAGTTGCAGAGAATGTTTATCAGAGCGTGCCTTGCACCGTCAAGACTTCTTTCGGAAAGCTCTTTGAGGTGTTCCCACGCAAAAATAACATTGTAGCCGTCAACAAGCAGATACTCCGTGCCGTCATACACGGGGGATTTTTTATACTTTTCAGCCGCCTTGTCAATAGATGAAACCGCTTTGACATGACGCTTTTCGGGAGCGTGTTTTCTGCGTGTCACAGGACCGTAGGTCTGTTCAAAAATCTGCATAAGCTCCTTGTCGAGAGCAAAAATATCGTCCTGAGTTTTGCACTTTGCAAAAGCGTTTTCGCTGTTTGTGCCGATTTCATCGTCTTTCGGAGCATTGAGAATACTCGGCAGATGCATATGCTCGCCGACCTCATTCCACGGCACATTGTAGCCTGCTCCGTGAGAACAGAACACAGAACCGCACGGATTGTCAACATCGGCATCGCAATCGTAGCCGATTTGTGCAATAACTTCATCACTGTTGTGACACGGCTCATAGCCTTTAAGACTGCACGAAAGTCTGCCTCTGCCGTGAGTGTACTGCATAACTTCTTTTGTGTAGTTGCCCATTTCGGACACGGGTGCAGTACCTGTGAGAACGGAATTTTCTCCCTTGGCTTCGGGAGAATTGAAAGTACCGCTCATCCGCTGAATATCTGACATTGCCCGTCCCACATTTTCGTTAGGCACTTCAAGCGTAAAATCATAAACAGGCTCAAGCAGAATGCTCTTTGCCGAGCGCAGTCCCTGTCTTACGGCACGGTAGGTTGCCTGTCTGAAATCTCCGCCCTCGGTATGCTTTGCGTGAGCTTTTCCCGAAACAAGCGTGATTTCAATATCTGTAATCGGCGAGCCTGTCAGCACGCCGAGATGTGTTTTTTCACAGAGGTGAGTAAGAATCAGTCTTTGCCAGTTGCGGTCGAGCAAGTCCTCTTTGCAACGAGAATTAATTGTAATTCCGCTGCCACGCTTTGCAGGTTTCAAAAGGAGATGAACCTCTGCATAGTGTCTTAACGGCTCAAAATGACCGACACCCTCAACCGTATTTTCAATTGTCTCTTTATAGATTATACTGCCTGTGCTGAACGATACATTCATACCGAAACGCTCTTTTATTATGCACCTCAGCACCTCAAGCTGAATTTCACCCATAAGTCGGATGTGGATTTCACCGAGTCTGCTGTTCCACACAACATTCAGCTGAGGATCTTCGTTTTCAAGCGTTTTCAGCTTTGTGAGAGCCGTGTGGGCGTCTGTCCCATCCTCTAATTCAACCTTGTAAGTAAGGACAGGTTCGAGTACGGGAACTCCGGAATTTTTCTCAACACCCAAGCCGTCACCCGATGAAGTGAATGTTATTCCCGTTACCGCACAAACGGTTCCTGCAACAGCCTCCTCAACGGCTGTGAATTTCTCGCCTGAATAAATTCTTATTCTGTTTACCTTTTCGGCATTGGTATTTTTTTCGCTTTGGAGAACCTCACGCACTTTAAGACTTCCGCCCGTAATTTTCATAAATGTAAGGCGGTTGCCCTGATTGTCCTCTGCAATTTTATAGACCTTTGCACCGAACTCAGTACCGTAAGAGGGCATAATCGTGTATTCGTCAAGCAGATTCAAAAATGCCTTTACACCGTCAAGTTTGAGTGCCGAACCGAACATACACGGAAAGATTTTGCGTTCCTTAATCGCATCTGTTATGTCGGTCTTTTCAACGAAATCTGTTTCATAATATTTTTCAAGAATTTTTTCATCACATACGGCAACACTTTCACGAAAGCCGTCGGAGTTCGGATAGGTGAAATCAACGCAGTTTTCGTCAAGCCCTGTACGCAGCTGTGCCATAACGGAAAGCTTGTCCGCACCGTCAAGATCCATTTTGTTGACGAAGATAAAACACGGCACATCGTACTTTTTGAGCAGTTTCCAAAGTGTGCAGGTGTGACTCTGAACACCGTCAGTTCCGCTGATTACAAGAATTGCGTAGTCAAGCACCTGAAGTGTACGCTCTGCTTCTGCCGAAAAATCAACATGACCGGGTGTGTCAAGCAGAGTAAATTCCGTGTTGTTGTACTTCATAACCGCCTGCTTTGAAAAAATTGTAATTCCACGGTCACGCTCAAGCGAAAAAGTGTCGAGAAACGAATCCCTGTGGTCAACCCGACCAAGCTTTGTTATGTTGCCCGAGGAGTACATCAGAGCCTCTGAAAGCGTAGTCTTTCCCGAATCGACATGAGCCAGAATACCGACTGCAATTTTTTTCATCTTATCACCATACCCGAAAATTTATATATTTCTTTTAGAGAATTGTTTCCATACCGATTTTTTGAACCTTAAAACCGATACGCTCGTAAAATTTCATTGCACCGTCATTGCCTGCCCACACATTTAGCGTAACATTATAACAACCGCTTTTTCGGGCAAAATCAATAACATGGTTATACAGCTTTGTTCCTATATGCATCCCTCTTGTATCCTCGTCAACACACAAATCATCAATATACAGGGTTTTTATATTTGTGACCGACTTGCTTTCAAGATTCTGCTTAAAAATACAAAAAGCATATCCTTTTACTTTTCCGTTATGTTCTGCAACAAAAATCGGCTTTTGCTCATCAACAATTATTCGCTCAAGCTCCTCGTCTGTGTATTTCTTCTCACCGACTGTAAAAAGGTCGGGGCGGATATCGCTGTGAATCTTGTGAACCTCAAAAAGGAGCTTGTCAAGCTGTGGTATGTCTTTAAAATTTGCCCGTCTTATTGTTACTTCACACATAATTCCATCTTCCAATCATATAAAAAATACCTTGTGCAATTTCGTTTTGCCGAAACCTTTAACATTTATTTTACCACATTAAAAAATTAATGTAAACAAAGCAAAAAGGCTTGCGACCAAAATCGACCGCAAACCTTTTAGGTAGGAATATAAGAACAATAAAGAATAAATCGAATTAAATTATAATAGGCTCTTGTAGAGTTCTGCAATTTCTTCAACGCTGGTATCTCTCGGGTTACCGGGACGGCAAGCGTCATCATATGCAGACTGTGAAAGGAACGGAATATCCTCAGGCTTTACAATCTCTTTGAGGTCAGCAGGAATACCGACATCCTTTGAGAGCTGTTTTACCGCATCAATTGCAGCCTTGCGATACTCTTCAACGCTCATATTTTCTGTACCCTCAACACCCATTGCAGCGGCAATGTATTTATACTTATCGCCTGTTGCAGGTGCATTGTATTCCATAACTGTCGGGAGAATAATTGCGTTTGCAACACCGTGAGGTGTATCATAAAGTGCACCGAGCGGATGAGCCATTGAGTGAACAATGCCAAGACCAACATTCGAGAAACCCATACCTGCAACATACTGACCGAGAGCCATACCCTCTCTGCCCTCGGGAGTATTCTCAACAGCACCACGAAGTGACTTTGAGATAATTTCAATAGCTTTGAGGTGGAACATATCGGAAAGCTCCCATGCGCCCTTTGTGATGTAACCCTCAATAGCGTGAGTGAGTGCGTCCATACCTGTTGCGGCAGTAAGCCCCTTTGGCATTGTTGACATCATATCAGGGTCAACAACTGCGACTACCGGAATATCATGAACATCAACGCAAACCATCTTTCTGTTCTTTTCAACATCTGTAATTACATAGTTGATTGTTACCTCTGCGGCAGTACCTGCTGTTGTGGGAACTGCGATAATCGGCACAGCCTTGTTCTTTGTGGGAGCAACTCCCTCAAGTGAACGAACATCGGCAAATTCGGGGTTGTTGATGATAATGCCGACAGCCTTTGCTGTATCCATTGAAGAACCGCCGCCGATTGCAACGATACAATCAGCACCGCTTTCCTTAAACACCTCAACACCGTGCTGAACATTTTCAATTGTCGGGTTCGGCTTGATATCCGAGTAAAGTGTATATTCAATGCCTGCATTTTCAAGCACATCAGTAACTTTTTTGGTAACTCCGAATTTTACAAGGTCAGGGTCTGAAGCAACAAGAACCTTTTTAAAACCTCTGCCGTTTATTTCATCAGGAATGGAGTTAATAGCTCCTGCTCCGTGATATGATGTTTCATTAAGTACAAATCTGTTCATTATAACCATCCTTTGCAAAAATATCAGAATAAATCTGCTGGTTATATTGTACACCCGTATAGCTAAAATTTCAAGAATCATTTTGACATTTTTGTGCCTTTTGCTGTCATTTGCATTAAAAACTTGTACTTTGCAAAAAGAATGGTATAATATAATCAGAATAAAATTTACATAACCAAGGAGTTGACATATATGTATGAAGAAATTTATGCTCAGGCAAAACAGGCTTGTAATGAGCTTTGCGATGTTGCCAAGCTTAAAGAGGGCAGTATTGTTGTAATCGGCTGTTCTTCAAGCGAGGTTGCAGGCGGAACTATCGGACACAATTCAAGTCTTGAAACCGCTCAGGCTGTTTTCAAGGGTATATACGAAGTGCTTTGCGAAAGAAAGATTTACCTTGCCGCACAATGCTGTGAACACCTCAATCGTGCAATAATCGTTGAGCGTGAGGCTGTTCCGAACGCTGAAATCGTGAATGTTGTTCCACAGCCAAAGGCAGGCGGTTCGTTTGCCACAACAGCATACAAAACATTCAAAGATCCCGTTGCGCTTGAAGAAATCAAGGCTGACGCAGGTCTTGACATCGGCGGAACACTTATCGGTATGCACCTTAAAAGAGTTGCCGTCCCCGTAAGACTCGGCATTGACCATATCGGACAGGCAATTCTGCTTGCCGCAAGAACCCGTCCTAAATTCATCGGCGGGT
>OGJI01003408.1_pt1 | contig 12262 bp, 8 predicted proteins | sample 1572031 | NCBI WGS metagenome assembly OGJI01 (sample SAMEA2582119, study PRJEB24529) | metagenome | biome: Human gut stool | place: China | collected 2011
CGCTCCTGTTTATTTGCTTACTACCGAAATTTCTCGAATCCGGGAAGATACTTGGTCGGTTCGAACTCGACGATCGTATAATCTGCGATCTCATGCCGGAAGAACGGATCTTCCCGCGTAAAGGCTTCGGCTTCCGCACGATTCGCGGCTTTCGAAACGATCACACCGCCCGTACGGGGATTCTGCGGCCCGGTGCAAAGCAATTTGCCCTGAGCGAAATAACGGTCGAGAAAAGCCCAATGCTCCGCCAGGTAGCGCTCCACCTCTTCGAGCGGCTTCTTGTAATCGACGATAATCAGAAACATAGTTTTCAAAGTTTTATGTCGTAAATCTGGATCACACCGACAAGTTTGCCTTCGTCGTCGGTCACCAGCAACGAATTGATCTTATGCTGGGTCATTTTCTTCTCCGCAGCGATCAGCTTCTCATCGGGCCCGATGGTCTTGGGGTTGAGCGTGGCGATGTCCATGGCCCGGATCGAGAAAAACTCCGATTCGCGGCGTTCCATCGCCCGGCGGATATCCCCGTCGGTGACGATCCCCAGCACTTTGTCCCCCTCGCAAATGACGATTAGACCCAGACCGCCTTTGCTGACGGCGTGGATCATATCCTTGGCCGAACAGTCCGGAGCCACTACGGGCAAACCCTCCTTGTGCATCACATTGCCGACAGTCATCAGCAGACGGCGGCCCAGGCTGCCGCCCGGGTGCAGCCGCGCGAAGTCGATGCTCGTGAAATTGCGCAGCTTCATCAGCGCTACGGCCATAGCGTCGCCCATGGCGATCTGTGCCGTAGTCGAAGTGGTAGGCGCCAGGTGCAGGATGCAGGCCTCGTGGCGTACGGCCACGTCGAGGTGCACGTCCGAATTGCGGGCCAACGTCGATTCGGGATTGCCCGTCATCGAAATCAGCTTGTTGCCGTTGGTATGGATGAACGGCACGATCTTGAGAATTTCATCCGTTTCGCCCGAATAAGAAAGCGCCAGCACGGTATCTTCCGGAGAGATCATTCCCAGATCGCCATGAAAAGCCTCGCCCGGATGCAGGAAGAAACTCGGCGTACCGGTGCTCGCCAGCGTCGCGGCGATCTTGCGGCCGATCAGCCCCGATTTTCCCATTCCGGTCACCACGAGCTTGCCCCGGCTGTGCAGGATAAGTTCGACAGCGCACACGAAATCATCGCCCAGCGTCTGTTCGAGATGCTTGAGCGCCAGCGCTTCGGTATGGATCGTCTTTCGGGCCAGCGAGAGGATATCGGCCCGCTTGTCTGCGGTCATATTATAGCAAAGATTTTATTACGTTTTCCAAATCATTCAGATAAAGCATGTTCGGGCCGTCACTCAAGGCATGATCGGGATCAGGATGCACCTCGAAGAAGAAACCGTTGGCACCGAACGCCCGGGCTGCCCGGGCCATGGCAGGCACGAACTCGCGGTTACCGCCCGTCTTGCCGCCGGCGGCACCGGGGCGCTGTACGGAATGCGTGCAGTCCATGACGACCGTCGAAGCGATACCGAGCATGTCGGGAATGTTGCGGAAATCGACCACCAGGTTGTTGTAGCCGTACATATTGCCACGTTCGGTAAGCCAAACCTCACCGGCACCGGCCTTCATCGCCTTTTCATAAGGGTATCGCATATCTTCACCCGAAAGGAACTGCGCTTTCTTGATATTGACCGTACGTCCCGTACGGGCCGCAGCGACCAACAGATCGGTCTGGCGGCAAAGGAATGCCGGAATCTGGATCACATCGACGACTTCGCCGACCGGAGCGGCCTGACAGGATTCGTGAATGTCGGTCAGCAGCCGCAGCCCCCACTTCGACCGAACGTCGGCGAGCATCCGAAGGCCCTTTTCCAACCCCGGCCCCCGGAACGACGAAATCGACGTGCGGTTGGCCTTGTCGAACGAAGCCTTGAAAATGATTTCGACGCCCAGCCGACGATTGATGTCCGCCAGCGTCGCAGCGACCGTATCGAGCAATTCCGCCGATTCGATCACGCAGGGACCGGCTATAAAGAGAGGTTTTTTATCCATGATTCTATCGCTTCATTCGTTTCAAAAATTCCTCGGCGGCCGCCAGATCTTCGGGCGTGTCGATGCCGATGGTCTCCACGTCGGAGATACCCACGCCGATCCTGTAGCCGTTCTCCAGCCAGCGCAACTGTTCGAGCGACTCGGCCTTCTCCAGCGAAGATGGCGGCAAGGCCGTCACCTCGGCGAGCACCTTCGTACGAAAGGCATACATACCGATATGTTTATAGAAAGTATGTTTCGCCAGCCACTCCGACCGCTCCACACCCCGCAGGTAGGGAATCACCGAGCGCGAAAAGTAGATCGCCCGCGACTCGCCGTCGAGCACCACTTTCGGCGAATTGGGATTTTCGAGCGCCGCCAGTCCGTCTGACTCGGCGAAGGGACGCACCAGGGTAGCGATGTCCGTACCCGGCACGTCGAAGCAGCGCATGATCGCCCGAAGCTGTTCCGGACGGATAAAAGGCTCGTCGCCCTGCACGTTGATTACGGCGTCGTACTCCCGGCCGAGCTTTCCATAAGCCTCCCAGCAACGGTCGGTGCCGCTGCGGTGCTCGGACGAAGTCATCACGGCACGACCGCCGAACTCCTCGACGGCACGCAGGATCCGTTCGTCGTCGGTCGCCACGACCGCATCGGGCAGCACGCCGGTCACCTGTTCATACACCCGGCGGATGACGGGCTTTCCCCCGAGCATCGCCAGCGGCTTGCCCGGGAAGCGGGTCGATGCATAGCGGGCGGGAATGATCGCAACAAACTCCATAACTCGTGACTCTATCTGTTTCAAGTCGCTAAAATACGAAAAAAGCGGGACATTGCGTCCCGCTTTTCAAATTAACACGGATTATTTCTTCTCCTCGAGAGCCAAACGCAACACATCCTCGTTCGTCCGCACGTAGTGGAACGTCAGACCGTCGATGTACTCCGCCTTGATCTCCGAGATGTCCTTGCGGTTGTCTTCCGAAAGGATCAGCTCCTTGATACCGGCACGCTTGGCCGCCAGGATCTTCTCCTTGATACCGCCTACCGGCATTACACGTCCCCGCAGGGTCGTCTCTCCGGTCATGGCGATACGCTCGCGCACCTTGCGCCCCGTATAGGTCGAAACGATCGAGGTGACCATCGTGATACCCGCCGAAGGACCGTCCTTGGGAATGGCTCCCTCCGGTACGTGGATGTTGATGTCGTTCTTCTCGAACATTTCGGGATCGATACCCAACTCCTTGTGGTGCGCCATCACCCACTCGTGGGCGATCGTCGCCGACTCCTTCATCACCTCACCCAGGTTACCCGTCAGGCTCACTTTGCCCTTGCCGGGGGTCAGCACCGACTCGATGTAGAGGATATCGCCGCCGACCTCGGTCCAAGCCAGGCCGGTGACTACGCCGACCATATCCCCGACCTCGTACTCTTCGCGCAGGAATTTCGGGATGCCGAGAATCTTCTCGACATCGGCCTGCGTAAGCTCCGGCGTATAAGCCTCCTCGAAAGCGATCTGCTTGGCCCGGTAGCGGGCGATCTTCGCCAAGTGCTTGTCCAGCGAACGGACACCCGACTCGCGGGTATAGCCCGCAATGACCTGCTCGACGACCTCGGGAGTCAGCACCAGTTGCCCCTCGGGAATGCCGTGCGCCGTCATCTGCTTGGGCAGCAGGTGGTCGAGGCCGATCCGCACCTTCTCTTCGAGAATGTAGCCCGGAATGTTAATCATCTCCATACGGTCGCGCAGCGCCGGATTGATGTTGCCGATGTTGTTGGCCGTGGCGATGAAAAGCACTTTCGAAAGGTCGTACTCCGTATCGAGGTAGTTGTCGTGGAATGTCGTATTCTGTTCAGGATCGAGCACTTCGAGCAGTGCGCTCGACGGGTCGCCGTGATTGCTTACGGTCACCTTGTCCACCTCGTCGAGGATGATGACCGGATTGGACGACCCGCAGCGTTTGATGGTCTGGATGATCCGGCCCGGCATCGCCCCGATGTAGGTGCGGCGGTGACCGCGTATCTCGGCCTCGTCGTGCAGACCGCCCAGCGAAATACGGCCGAACTTACGTCCCAGCGCCGCCGCCACGGACTTGCCCAGCGAGGTCTTGCCTACGCCCGGAGGGCCGTACAGACAGAGGATCGGGGATTTCAAGTCGCCTTTCAGCTTGATGACGGCCAAATGCTCCAACAGACGCTCTTTCACTTCGTCCAGCCCGAAATGGTCGTGGTCGAGCTGCTCGCGTGCGCATTTCAGATCGAGATTATCCTGCGTCACATCGTTCCAGGGCAGCTCGAGCATCAGTTGCAGATAGGTAACTTGCACCGAATATTCGGCCACGGCGGGATTGAGCCGTTCGAGCTTGGTGATCTCCTTCTCGAAAAGTTCGGCCACCTCCTTGGGCCAGTTCTTCTTGGACGCCTTCTCGCGCAATCCCTCCAGCTCGCTGTCGGCACCTTCGCCCAGCTCGTCCTGAATCGTGCGCATCTGCTGCTGCAGGTAGTAATCGCGCTGCTGCTTGTCGATCTCCTGCTTGACACGGCTCTGGATCTCGTTCTTCAGCTCGACGAGCTGCTGCTCGCGCACCAGAATCTCCAACAACTTGCGGGCACGGGCCAGCAGACCGGGAGACTCCAGCAGCGACTGGCGGTCTTCGTCCGAAAGCTCGAGGTTCGAACAGATGAAGTTGATGATTCCCCGCTTGGAGTCGATATTCTTGATGGCGAACGCCGCCTCCTTGGGCATGTCCGGCGAAATAGCGATGATACCCAGCGCAATGTCGCGGATCGAATCCACGAGAGCCTCGAACTCCAGGCTCTTTACATCGGGAGAAGAGTCGCGCAACGGCGTCACGCTGGCCTGGAAATAAGGTTCCGTGGAGACATACTCCTTCACCTCGATTTTCTCCAGTCCGTTTAGAATCACCGTCAGGTTGCCGTTGGGCATCTCCAGAATCTTGATAATACGAGCCGCAGTGCCGACCTTGTACATATCGTCCGGCGCCGGATCTTCGACTTCGCTTTCGCGTTGCAGCACGGCCCCCAGCAATCCGTTGCGCTCGTTCACTTCGCGCACCAGCCGGATGCTCTTCTCTCGGCCGACCGTAATCGGCGTGATCGCTCCGGGAAACAGCACCGAACTGCGCAAGGTCAATATCGGCAATATTTCGGGCACGTTGACCTCTTCCAACACCTCGTCCCCGCCCGTTACGATGGGAATGACGTGATGGCGTCCGTCCAGGACATCGGGCAGTGCCTTCAGATCGTCCATGTCGATATTCTTTATTTTATCCTTCTTACTCATATTCTTTTTATTATGTGGCTAAAAATCGAAGTGTTTTCCGTATCGTCGGATAAATTCTCCCTTCGGAAACTCCCGACCCCGACCGCTTTCCCCTCGCTCCTCCTTTCCTTGACCGGGAAAGTTTTGAGTACGAAAAACATCTACTTTTTTTAAAAAATTACAGATTTTGCAAAGATAACGATTTTCCTCCTAATTTTATTTCATATTAGCAGAATGTTCATAACTTTGCAAATCCTGTACAAATTATTATAAATACCGCATACAATATCATGCAAATCGCCGACAAATACTCCCCGCAGGAGATCGAATCCAAATGGTACGACTACTGGATGGAGCACCGCCTTTTCCATTCCGAACCCGATGAACGGGAACCCTATACGATCGTCATCCCGCCACCCAACGTCACGGGTATGCTCCACATGGGACATATGCTCAACAACACGTTGCAGGACGTACTGGTGCGCCGCGCCCGCATGCAGGGCAAGAACGCCTGCTGGGTCCCGGGCACCGACCACGCCTCGATCGCCACGGAAGCCAAGGTGGTGGCCAAACTCAAGGCCGAGGGGATCGAGAAATCGTCGCTCTCGCGCGAAGAGTTCCTGCGTCATGCCTGGGACTGGAAAGAGAAATACGGCGGCGTGATCCTGCAACAGCTGCGCAAGCTGGGCGCCTCGTGCGACTGGGAGCGCACCTGCTTCACGATGGACGAAGCCCGTACCGAAAGCGTCCTGCGGGTCTTCTGCGACCTCTATGAAAAGGGGCTGATTTACCGGGGCGTACGCATGGTCAATTGGGACCCGTCGGCCCAGACCGCCCTTTCGGACGAAGAGGTAGTGTTCAAAGAGTCGCACGGCAAGCTCTACTACCTGCGCTACCGGGTCGAAGGCACCGACCGCACGATCATCGTCGCCACGACCCGGCCCGAAACGATCCTCGGCGATACGGCCCTCTGCGTCAATCCCGACGACGAACGCTACGCCTGGCTGCCCGAAGACGCCCGGGTCATCGTCCCGCTGGTGGGCCGGTCGGTGCCCGTGATCCGCGATACGTACGTGGACATCGCTTTCGGCACGGGTGCCCTGAAGGTTACTCCGGCGCACGACGTGAACGACTATATGCTCGGTGAAAAATACGGGCTCGAATCGATAGACATCTTCAACGACGACGGCACGATCAACGACAAGGTAGGGCTTTATGCCGGTATGGAGCGCTTCGCCCTGCGCAAACAGATCGAAAAGGATCTCGACGCGGCCGGCCTGTTGGAGAAAACCGAAGACTACACCAATAACGTGGGTTATTCCGAACGTACCGGCGTAGCGATCGAACCCAAGCTCTCGATGCAGTGGTTCCTCTCGATGGAGAAGCTCGCCGGACCGGCGACGCGGGCCGTTCTGGAGGACGAAATCAAGCTCGTTCCCGAAAAATACAAGAACACCTACCGTCACTGGATGGAGAATATCAAGGACTGGTGCATCTCGCGCCAGCTCTGGTGGGGCCAGCGCATTCCGGCCTGGTATCTGCCCCAAGGCGGCTACGTAGTGGCCCTCAACGCAGACGAGGCACTGGAGAAAGCCCGGGCCAAGAGCGGCGACGCCTCGCTGACGCTCGCCGATCTGCGGCAGGACGAGGACGTGCTCGACACCTGGTTCTCGTCGTGGCTGTGGCCCATCTCGGTATTCGACGGCATCCGCCGCCCGAATAACAAAGACATCGAATACTACTATCCGACCAACGATCTGGTAACCGGTCCCGACATCATCTTCTTCTGGGTGGCCCGCATGATCATGGCCGGTTACGAATACCGGGGTGAGAAGCCTTTCGGTCACGTCTATTTCACGGGGATCGTGCGCGATAAAATCGGCCGCAAGATGTCCAAACAGCTCGGCAACTCGCCCGATCCGCTCGACCTGATCGCCCAGTTCGGCGCCGACGGCATGCGCGTAGCGATGCTGTTGAGCTCCTCAGCGGGCAACGACGTAATGTTCGACGAGGCTCTCTGCGAACAGGGACGCAATTTCGGCAACAAAATCTGGAATGCCTACCGACTGGTCAACGGCTGGACGATCGACGACACCCTGGCACAAAGCGAAAACAACCGCCTGGCAATCGAATGGTTCCGTCAAGCGCTCGCCAAGACGCTGCGTCAGGTCGAATCGGACTTCGCCTCCTATCGTATCTCGGAAGCCTTCATGAATCTGTATAAACTCTTCTGGGACGACTTCAGCGGCTGGTACCTCGAAATGATCAAACCGGCCTACCAATGCCCGATCGACCGGCCGACACTGGAAGCCACGTGCGGTTTCTTCGACGACCTGCTGCGTCTGCTACACCCCTTCATGCCGTTCGTCACGGAAGAGATCTGGCAGGACCTGGCACCCCGCAAGGCAGGCGAGTCGATCATGGTCCAGCGCATGCCCGAAGCACGGGAGATAGACGAGGCGCTGCTGGGCCGGTTCGAACTGACGAAAGAGGTCGTAACGGCCGTCCGCAACGTCCGCAAGCAGAAAAACATTCCGCAGAAAGACCCCCTGACGCTCCGGGTGATCGCCGACGAGAACTACCCGGCGGAATACGCTCCCGTCCTGCAGAAAATGGGCAACCTCTCGCAGATCGAAACCACCCGGGAGAAAGATCCTTCGGCCGTCGGATTCCTCGTAAAGACCACGCAATACTTCGTACCGATGGAGGGCATGATCGACATCGAGGCCGAACGCAAAAAACTCGCAGGCGAACTGGAATACCTCGAAGGATTCCTCGCCAGCGTGCAAAAAAAGCTCTCGAACGAAAGATTCGTTTCGTCGGCTCCCGAGAAAGTCGTGGCCAACGAACGGACCAAACAGGCTGACGCCGAAGCCAAGATCGCCGCGCTTCGGGAACAACTGGCGGCCTTGAAATAACTCATCACGAAACATTCAACTCCTCTCTCCGGCTTACAACAGCAGAGAGAGGAGTTTATACCCGACTATGCCGGAAATCACCATCTATACCGACGGCTCGGCCCTGGGCAATCCCGGTCCGGGTGGTTACGGAGCGGTCCTGATATCGGGACGGTTCCGCAAGGAGGTGTCGCAGGGTTACCGCCTGACGACCAACAACCGCATGGAGCTGCTGGCCGTCTGCGTAGCCCTCGAAATGCTGAAATTCGAAGGCAGCGACGTGACGATCTACTCCGATTCGAAATACGTGGTCGATGCCGTGGAGAAACGCTGGGTATTCGGCTGGGAGAAGAAAGGGTTCGCCGGCAAGAAGAACCCCGATCTATGGTCCCGCTTCCTGCGCTCCTACCGCCGTCACAAGGTCCGTTTCGTCTGGGTCAAGGGTCATGCCGATACGGTCGAAAACAACCGCTGCGACCAACTGGCCGTAGCCGCAGCCAACGACAGGGCGCACCTGCTGGAAGATACCGGGTATGTTCCGGGCAGTGGAGAGTAAGCCATATAAAGAGAATAAAAAGCCCCGAAACACGACGAAATGTCCCGAGACTTTTTAAAAAACTATCCGGTCACACGGCCGCCCGAACTCGGGACGGCATTGCCCTACTCACCTCCTGCTCCTATCTCTACTTAACTTACTTCCGCACGTAAGCTCGCTCGATTTCGGCAATATAGACCTCGTGATAATCGTGCTGGGGATACCATTTCGTATCGCAACTGCGATCGACGAACCCTTCGGGCCGGATTCTTCCGACATAGAGCTTGCGGCATTGCAGGATCAGGCGTGCTTCGGCCGGCGCAGGCACTCCGTCGTCCGTACAGGCAACCGTCAGTCCGGCATTGCGGATCTTATCCTCCGTACGGCCGGTACGACTGCCGCAATATTCGAGAGCCGCATGGTACTCAGGTGCGAAAAACGAGAGGGTCACCCGCTCCTCGCGATCGACGAATTCCCGCGTATAACGCTGCGGACGTATCACGAACTGTGCCACAGGACGTCCCCAGATGAAGCCGATCATACCCCAACTGGCGGTCATCGCATTGCAACTTTCTCTATTCCCGGCCGTGATGAGCATCCACTCCCGGCCGATGGCCCGGATAAAATTATCGGTAATTTCAGCGGGATCGATCTGTTTGAAATTTTCCATAATCTATTTGTTCCTTTTTGTGATTCCAACCTGTTACAAAAATAACATTCTTTTCCTAAAATCGGATCGCCGGATTGCACATCCTGATTAATTTGCTATATTTGCCCCTACTTTACCCCGAAACAATAACCGATCCGGAATCTATGTTCAAAACATACATGCGCCTGCTGGGATTCGTCAGCCCGATCTCGAAATACGCCGTTCCCTACTTCTTTTACGCGCTGCTGTACGCCCTGTTCAACACGCTCACCTACGCCATGATCCTCCCGATCATGAACACGTTGTTCGACGACAAGAACTCCTATGTCTTCCAACCCGTTTACGACTTTCCCGTGCACGGGCTCTCGTTCTCGGATATCGACGCCTCGCAGATGTTGAGCTACGTCTATACGCAACTGTTCGGGACGGATTTCACGATGTCGAAAATGCTTCTCCTGCTCGCCTGCGGTACGATCGTAATGAACCTGTTGAGCAATTTCTTCCGCTACATGAGCGCCTGGACGGTCGAAAACATGCGTGTCAGATCGCTGCAACGCATGCGCAACGATCTGTTCAACAAAATAATGGGGATGAACGCCGGATATTTCAGCGATCAGCGCAAGGGCGATCTCATGTCGCGCATCACACAGGACGTCATGGTGGTCCAGTACTGCATCACCAATACGCTGCAAGTCGCCTTCCGCGATCCGCTGCTTATTATCGGTTACGTGATCTACATGCTCCTCGTATCGTGGCAGTTGTCCCTGTTCGCCATCCTGTTCCTGCCCGTAGTGGCGCTCATCATCGGACGGATCGTCAAAAAACTGCGCCACCCGGCCCTCAAAGGGCAGGAACGCATGGGCGACATGGTAAGCGTGCTCGACGAATCGCTTTCGGGCATCAAGGTCATCAAAAGCTACAACGCCACCGACTATATCCGCCGCAAGTTCTCCGAGTTCAACGCCGAATTTTCGCGCCTGATGCTCTCGATGGCCCGCCGCCAGCAACTAGCCTCGCCGATGAGCGAATTCCTCGGCCTGACGGCCGTCGCGGTACTGATCGTCTTCGGCGGTTCGCTCGTCATGAACGGATCGCTTTCGGCCGGCGGATTCGTCGGCTTCATCGCCGTATTCTCGCAGATCACCCGCCCCGTGCGCTCGTTCATCGACCAGTTCGCCAACATCAATCAGGGTATCGCCGCAGGCGAGCGCATCTTCGACGTGCTCGATTCCGAACCGGAAATCCAGGACAAGCCCGACGCCAAGACGTTGGACGGCCTGCACGAGAAGATCGAATTGTGGAATGCGAAAGACTATGCACAGGAGAACCCGTTGACTACCGATGAGAACGGTATGTATGCTTGGGATGTACCCGTCGGGCAGTGGCAAGTGAAGTACGAAAAAGAGGGTTATCAGACCGCTTATAGCGAATGGCTGCCCGTGCCTCCTCCTCAGCTTGATGTAAATATTGGCTTGGTGCAGAATGCACAACCGTATGTGGCGGCAGGGCATGGTTATGAAACCGGTATCGAAATAGAGTTCAGCAAGTTTATGCAACCCGCTACTGTGACTGCCGAACAGATTCTCGTTACCCGGAACGGAGTTGCCGAAAATGGTGAAGTGCAGCTGAATGCAGATGATATACTAAAATGCTATGATACCTTTGAATGGCTTGTGGAACGATTGTTTGATACAATGCAGTCTGTTTTTTACCGTGTGTCGCAGATCGATGATGCTTTGCGGATCTCGGTTCATATTGTAGCAGAAGCAGATCTTCGGGGATTAATGTCAGAAAGACCGGAATTAAATGTGCAGCAGGAAGATGAAAACGAATGGTTTATCGGATGTATCGTATTCAGAAAGAGAGGCGGAAGATGACTGATTTTGCGGAATGCAGTATGGCAATGCAGGATTTTTTGATGATCCTTCTTGAAATCTGCCTGATTCTGGAATTGATCCTTCTGTTGATCAGGATAACCTGTTTTTACGGGAAAAAGAAAATTATAACAGCAGTGACTGTTTTTGCAGTTTCTTTTATGCTTATGGGGTTCCTGATGAATGATCACAGATATTGCCAGGGGGAAAGCGCATATCAGCTAATGCTCCGAATGTGTCCGGTCAGTGTTTTGATGGCAGCGATGGTGGTATTGTTGCTTTATCTTTGCTGGGCAATCTGGAGAGAGAGACGCAGATATCATCATTCTCTGTCTTACTGGTCTGTGAATGAAGCTGTTGATGATGTTCCCTGTGGGGTGTGTTTTTCGGATCCTCTTGGAAGGATCGTTTTATGCAACACTAAGATGCATGAACTGAGCAGGATAATGACAGGCTCCTATCTGCAGGATTTTGAGGCATTGCGGAAAGTAATAAATGGAGGATCCGAAGCAGAGGGACTTCGCAGATTAAACAGTGACAGTAATGTATTTTATTTTCCGGATGATTCCGTCTGGATGTTTCAGGAATATCGTCTGCAGGAGCCGGATTGTGCAGGATATCTGCAGACAGTGGCAGTTAATGTATCAGAAATTTATTACAATGGTGAAAAGATCAGAGCAAATAATGAAAAGCTGGAAATCCTGAATCATAAGCTGGAGGAAATGTATGAAAAAATCGGAGATAAAATAAGAGAGCAGGAGACACTTGCCATGAAAATGCAGGTTCATGACAATTTTGGCCGAAGCCTTCTGTCAATACGCAGGATATTGGAAAGAAAAGAAAATCAGGATAAAATGGATGAACAGCTATCTGCACTAAAGCATCTGGTCTATATTCTTACAGATTCTTCTGTTGAGAATATGGAAGAATTATGCGCGGATACGATCAGGCATGCAGAAGAACTTGGAATTTATGTTCAGATCAGCGGGAATTTTCCTCAACATCCCTCCTA
>OGJI01003410.1_pt1 | contig 12257 bp, 9 predicted proteins | sample 1572031 | NCBI WGS metagenome assembly OGJI01 (sample SAMEA2582119, study PRJEB24529) | metagenome | biome: Human gut stool | place: China | collected 2011
TAGATTGGCTTTTCCCTTTTTCAGTCAATGTTTTATTCACGCTTAAAAGAGAAAACACAGTTGTGAACAATGGTTCACAACTGTGTCAAAAATCTTTTTACCCCACTCTTGACAAAGAGCCCTTTTAAACATACCCTATTTTTTAAGTTTATTCTTTTATTTAGTTACCAATTGTTTTAAGACCTCGCCTTTATTACATGTAACCTGATCTAACAACTTAGACAAAATCTCAACATCAAAATTCTTATTCTCTATTTCAATGTTGTTAATCGCTACTGCACGCTTTTCTACTATGTTACGTTCTTTTTCATCTATCTTAATTTCATTTCCATATGTTATATAACTATTTTCATCTATAGTTTTAACTGTTTTAGGTATAAATAGCTTATCTATGTTTTTGTTTAATTGTGCTTCCCAATTTTTTCTGTCTATAGTAGTGTAACGGAATGCAGAAGTGCAAATATTTTCACATCCGTCAGCAATTCTAACATTCTTCTTTAATGCAGGTACCCTTACAAGTGTTCTTCCATTCTTTGTATAAATGTTTCCATCTATAGTTGTATAATTGGGATCATTTTTTGACACTTCAAAATTTTCCGCTTCTAAATGTTGCATTAATTCGATGTTCAAATTTGTTGTAAATGTTATTTTTCCTGCGTCATAGATTGCTACATTATAATTTATTTGGGATGTAACATTTCCAGGCATTATTACATTTATTTTTATCTTGTTACTATTAAAGGCTGCTAACCCCATTACTTTTACACTATTAGGTATTTTTATTTTTTTGATGGCTGTCGTTTGAAAAGCAGTACTGCCTATAAATTTAACCTTCTTCCCCAGTTTTACAGATTTGAGCTTTTTACATCTGAAAAAAGCTCCTCTTCCAATTATTTTTACACTGTTGGGAATTTTTACCTTTGTTATTTTTCTGCATTCTGCAAACGCTCTTACATCTATTGTATTAACTTTTGTGCCTATCTTAACTTTTTTTAGTTCCTTGCAGTTTTCAAATGCTCCTGCACCTATTACTTTCACTTTATTTGGTATTTTTACACTTGTTATTTTAGTATAAGAAAATGCTCCATTTCCAATTTTTCTTACATCTTTTCCTATAACAACAGTTTTTAAATTTTTGCAAAACGAAAAACTATGCTTGGAAATTGAAGTAATTCCATCTTCAATAACAACTTTTTTAATTTTTCCGTTTCTTTCAAATGTCATTTTTTTTGGCATATCACCTTTTCCTGAAATTGTAAGTGTACCTTTCTTTAGTTTATACGTTACTTCAGATTTAGTTGCTGCTTTTACTTCATTAACATGGTTAGACGCAGTAAAAACAAATGCTAATAACAGGACTATACACAAGCTTTTTACAATCTTTTTCATGGTCATACCTCCTGATTTTTTAATTTTTCTATATTATTTATACATAAAGAATTACAATTTTATTGCATATTTTATCATTTACTAATCTAGATTACTCTTTAATATTCTTCCTATTTTGCAATTTTTATCTGATACTTTTGCTGCAAAATACAAGTAATCTCCTCTTATTTTTATCCCTTCCATTTCGAAAGCATTTATTTTATTAAAACATACTTTCACTGTGCTCTTCCACGTACCACTCTTTGTAACATTACATATCCAAGGTTCATCTGTTGTACCTCCCGATGCAATATACATATTCATATTATTAGTTACTTCTATTCCTTGAAATGAACTTTGTGGAAATATTTTTTTATCCCCTTTCTGTATAATTGAATATTTACATGCATTCCTTAATGTTTTATTTGCCTTAAAAGATACTTTTGTTGCTTTATCTAATTCTTGATTTATCACGTTAAAATCATAACAGCTATATTGTATTGGCTCACTTTTATCTTTTGATAACTTTGACCAAATCAACAAATAGTTATTATTAGAGGATATTGCTGCATCACACCTTTTAACTGAGCCGTCACTTGTCATACTCTTGTTTGCATATGACAAATAATTTAATCTGTTAATGTTTAATGCATTTATTGTTGTATTTGCTTTGTATTGTATTCTGCCTATCTGCGTTGACCAATACTTGTTTCCTGCAAAATTAGATTCTGTTGATATTAAAAAATATGATTTAGACTTATATGTATAATTTTCTAAAGTTTGTCCGTGTCCTACTCCTTTTAAAATCATGCTGTCAATTACACTTATACTTTCTCCTTTTAATTCACATCTTGATAAAATAACATCACCTGCCACTGCTGTTTTATTATACCCCTCATTAGAGCTTGCATTTTGTGTAATATACATATAACCATCACTTGCAAAACAAAAATTCTGAATTGCATTAGAACTTGTAGCCTTTCCATAATCGAATTTATATGTTATATCCGATTGTACGGTCTTTTTAGGTTTTAAATCCGGCATTGAAAGTGTTGAAATTTTATCTGTCCAGTCTAATGTTTGAAAATATTTTTGATAGTTTTCATCTGAATCGAAATCATCTCTATCCAAATATCCACTTGAATAAGTATAATTTTCAACATTTTCAACATATAAACTATTTTCTTCTGCCAATACATTTACATTAAACAATACAGTAGCACTCATTAACAATGCTGTTATTTTACTCATCTTCTTTTTCATACGCTTGTCTCCTTTTTGTTCTTTTGATTGTTTTTATTTAGAATTAAATTACTTTTGCATCTCTTCGTTTTTTCACTCCTTCCTATCATTTTTATAATTTAACCTTCTCATTAAATATAACGAACCAGGAAGAAAAAAGTTACAAACCAATTCATTTTAATGCTAAAGAATTTAATACTAAAAAAGTTTTTAATACTAAACTTTATCGTCATTTCCACGTTCCCCAAAGGAGCAGATTCTCCTTAATCTGCTCCTTTTTACCATACCCTATTTTTTAAGTTTATTATATTTTACTTAAGTTGTTTTCTGTCCCTTTACTTTTGTGAAAAGGAAAGCTTTCTTTCCGACCTTTACCTTTTTATTAAGCTTTACTTTTTTCAATTTTTTATCTCCGCAAAAAGCTCTTCTTTCGATACTAGTTACAGATTTCATATTAACTTTCTTTAAATTTACGCAATCTTCAAATGTTGCAAACTTTATAGTTTTAACCTTTTTAGGTACATTAACAGTTTTTAAGCTGTAGTTCCATCTAAATGCACATTTACCTATACTCTTTACTGTTTTTGGAAGATTATACTTTTTCATCCTTGCACAATTACTAAATGCATAGTCTCCAATCTTTGTAAGTTTCTTAGAAAATTTAATCTCAGTAAGTCTTTCACATGAATAAAAAGCTTCTTTTCCAATTGTTCTTACAGTATTAGGCATTACGATTTTTCTAATTTTATTTTCATCACGAAAAACTATATCATCTATAACTTTAACTCCTTTTGGAATTTTAACAACTTCACTATTTCCTGTGTACTCAATGAGTTTTTTATTTTCAATAAGAAACTTTCCAAATTTCTTCATTTCAGATGACACGGTTATTTTATTATTTTTTAATTTCTTACAATACTCTTTCAAATTTCCCTGAATTGCTTTTGATGTATTTACAGCTCTTAAATTTTTAAGTTTTCTTAAGTCAGTTGCTTTTATTTCTGCATAGTTTCCTGTTAATGACATCATTGTTATTTTCCTGCATTCACTAAATAATCCCTTTGGTATATTTTTAACTCCCGCAAGTTCTAAAACTCTCAAATTCTTTGTATACCTAAAAGTTCTGTCTGCTAATTCTACTTCTTTACAATTTCCTGTTATCTTTTTTACAGTAAGTGAAAACGCATCATTACCTATCTTTTTTAATGTAGACGGTATCTCTAATATAGTGGCTGATACATTGTATAAAGCTGCATCATCAAGAATTTCCAGTCCTTCGTTCAAAACCAACTCTTCTGTATTCTGAGGAATAGCAAAACTTTCTATTTCTTTTACAGTTGATGATAGAACTATTTTTCTTGCATAGAATTTATCTTTAAGCATAAAACTGTTATCTCTTTCAGTCATATCTCCACTGTACATACCCCATTTTTCATAGTCACTATATTCTCTTTTAAATGCATATGTAGCAATCTTTGTTACTCCTTCAGGTATGTAAACAGTATCATCATTACCTTTGTACTGCTTTAAGACACCATTTTCAATTACAAAATCACTATCTTTTGTTTCTGCATTAACTACAAGCGTACCTAATGATAATGTAAGTAAAGTAAGTAACACCAATCCTATTCTTTTAATATTTCCTTTCATTTTTTGCACCTCCATTCTTTAATAATTGTACGAATAATTTTCCAATTTTATTGCATGATTTTTAAAAATTATTCGTACAATTTAAAATCAAATCACTATTTTACTGTAGCACTAAATCATCATTACAAATGCTAATATTATGGTAAATAATTACTTTTTCATTTCGCACCTCCTATTTTCACTGTTTTCGTCACCAATTTGGCTCTCTTATTAAATACAACGAACCAGAAAGAAAAAAGTGACAATTTATTTTAAATTTTTTCAAAAAATTTTTTTAATAAAAAAACTCTTCGAATCTTTTCACTTATTCGAAGAGTTTTTGTATATATTATTCTATTTTACTTTTTCAACACTTCTTGCAACTTTTATTATTTCTTCCTTAGAAACATCAATTCCTGAAACAGTAATAATATTCTCATCTACACGCCATACCATATTAACAAGATTTTCCTTTTCAGTCATAAAAGCCTGCTGTCAATTTATATCTACATATGTGTTTTTTGTATTTTCAGTATCAATGGATAAATCTGTTCCATTAAGTGATGACTGGCTAAACGTAATCAGTTTATCTTCATTATAGTAATTAGCCTCCCATCCTATTTCATCTTTATGCATATCTCTCAGTTTAAACCCTTTCGGCAGATATGTGATTTCATATTCCTTGCTTAACTTTATTGTAAACCTGTCATCTGATACATTTTTAACATCTTCTACTTTTTCTCCCGGATATTTTCCAATATCAGTATGGTCATCATATGTTTTCATAAAAAATTCCAAGGTTTTCTCTTTCATTGCCGGCACTGATACAACTGAGATGTTGAAAATTAACAAAAGTACTCCAAGAGCTGTTGCTGTTCTATATACTTTTAATTTAAAGCTCAATGATTTAATTTTCTTTTTGCGCAGCTGATTTTTGCTGATTTTTTCAAATTCTTTTATTTGCTGTTTTGTTGGAGCATACTCATCTGTTTTGTTTAATTCTTCTGCCTCTTTTAATATCTTTCGTCCTTCTTCTTCCTGATACTCTGACAACATTGTTTTAAGTACACTATCCATCATTTCATCATTTATTTGTCTTTTCTTCATGCCTTATACCTCCCCATTAAATATTTTTAGAAGTTTTTCTCTCGCTCTTCTAATATAAGAATTAACATTGCTTTCCTTAATCCCTGTTATTTGGGAAATTTCTTTTGAGGACATTTCCATTGTGTAGCGATAAGTTAGAAGCTCCTTGTCTCTTTCTGACATTTTCAAAAGAGCATTGCTTAAATCAATATACATTTCACTTTTTTCAAATTCATTAATATGTCCTTTTTCTGACATATTAGTATTGCTAACCTGTTCTTCTGTGACGTATTCATCTAAATACTTTGATTTAATTTTGTTCTTCCTTAAATAGTCTATACAAACGCTTCTAATAGTTATAACGAAATAATAAGACCTTGCGTGACAATTTAATTTATTTATTTTTTCAAAATTCTGAATTATTTTTATAAAAGCCTCATTTACCATATCATTTGCAGTGTGATAATCACCTATTATATCGTAGGCTTTTTTCCTCATTATGCGGTTATACTTCTTATACCAATCTGAAAGTATACTTTTCTTATCTTCGTTCTCTATGTCTTCGATTATTGCAAGCATAATCTCCCTCCATTTTTTATTAAGTGTCTTTTATATCTTTGGTTATCTTCATACATTCTAGCAAAATTCTATAGTGTATTCAATCCTAACGTCTATCTACTAAATACAATACAAAGCATTATTTCAATCCATTTTCAAATATGCGTAAAGATTTTTAATTAATAGGATTTTTTAGTTAGTCAAAAAAGAGCTGCTACCTTAAGTAACAACTCTTTTTATTCTTTAATTCAATTATCTGATTAGTTTTATCCAATTAAATCATCATATAACTGCTGATATTTCTTTGCTGATGTTTTCCATGAGAAGTCAACTGACATTGCTCTTTCAACCATCTTATTCCAATCACGTTTCTTGTCATAATATACGTGTTCAGCGTATCTTACTGTACCCATCATTTCGTGAGCATTGTAATTACAAAATGAGAAACCTGTTCCTGTGTTCTCATATTCGTTATATGGTTCTACTGTATCCTTTAATCCACCTGTCTCTCTTACGATAGGTAATGTACCATATCTTAAACTCATAAGTTGGCTTAAGCCACATGGTTCAAATAATGATGGCATTAAAAATGCATCACAAGCTGCGTATACTTTGTGTGAACGTTCTTCTGAATAGTAAATGTTAGCTGATACGCTCTTGCCATATTTCCAGTCAAAGTGTCTGAACATATTTTCATAACGTTCTTCACCTGTTCCTAATATAACAAACTGAACTGCATCCTGACACATTTCATCCATTACACATGAGATAAGGTCAAATCCCTTCTGGTCTGTAAGTCGGCTTACAATACCAATCATCATCTTCTTTGGATTAACTTCCAAGCCTAATTCTTTCTGAAGTGCTGTTTTGTTTTTAACCTTTTCTTTTCTGAAATTAGCCTTTGAGAAGTTCTTGTCAATGTACTTGTCTGTAGCCGGATTATATTCATCGTAATCAATACCGTTAACAATACCCCTCAGACAATTAGATCTTGCTCTAAGTAATCCGTCTAATCCTTCTCCAAAGAATGGTGTCTTAATCTCTTCTGCATATGTATCACTAACTGTAGTTACCATATCAGCGTAAACTATACCACCCTTTAAGTAGTTACCATTGTCATAATCTTTAAGCTTATCAGATGTAAAATAGTAATCTGACAATCCTGCAATATCCTTAATAGTGTCAATGTCCCATACTCCCTGGAATTTAAGATTGTGAATAGTCATTATAGTCTTAATTCCCTGATAGAACTCTCCGCTTGCAAAACTGTCTTTTAAGTATACTGGAATTAAACCAGTATGCCAGTCATGGCAATGTATTACGTCCGGTCTGAAATCTATAACTGGCAAAGCTGAAAGGACTGCTCTTGAAAAGAATGCAAACTTCTCTAAGTCATATCTTGCATCACTGTATGGCTTTTCTCCGCCGAAGTAATATTCATTATCAATAAAATAAATCTTTACTCCTTCGTATTCAAGTTCCATAATTCCAACATACTGTTTTCTCCAACATAAGTCCATATAAAAATGGTCAATGTATGTCATCTGGTCTTTCCATTTCTGGTCAATGCACATATATTTAGGAATAATAACACGTACATCATATTCTTCTTTGTCAAAACTCTTAGGCAATGAACCAACTCCGTCTGCCAACCCCCCTGTCTTAATAAAAGGTACGCATTCTGACGCTGCAAATAATATTTTTTTCATATATTTTTCCTCCAAGTCGTCTCTTTTTTGGATTTTGTTTCTTACGTATATAATACTAGAAAATCAGCTTAAATTAAAGTACTAATTATCTGCATTTGTATTCTAATCTGATTTTATCTGCAATTAATGCAATAAATTCTGAATTTGTAGGCTTTCCTTTCTCTGCATTTATGGTATAACCGAACAATTCGTCTATTGTGTCCATTTTTCCTCTGTTCCATGCCACCTCAATTGCATGTCTTATTGCACGCTCTACCCTGCTTGATGTTGTCTGGAATGTTTTTGCAATTGTAGGATACAAAATCTTTGTAATGGAATTAAGCATTTCAGGATCATTGACCGACATAATAATTGCTTCTCTTAAATACTGGTAACCTTTAATATGAGCCGGCACACCTACGTCGTGGATTATGTTTGTTACATCACTTTCAATGTTTCTGTCCATAAATTTCTTCTTGTCCTCGTAGGCTGCAACAAACTTCTTGTTATCAGGCAAACGTTTGTTATAACTTTTTGCTGTTTTTACCCTTTCAACTATCATTTCTGTTTCAAAAGGTTTAAGCATATAATAACCTGCCCCGTAACCGAAAGCATCCTGAATTACTGTTTCATTGCTTATTGCTGATGTAATTATAAAAAAAGGAAGCTTTATAATTGAACCGTCCTTATGTATCTTGTTCATTAATGATAATCCGTCCATCTTTGGCATTATCAAATCCAAGACCACAACATCAGGATTGGTTTTCTTTATTATATCAAAAGCCTCCTCGCCATTTTTTGCTTTTCCGACTATGTTAATTTCCTCGTCCCTCTCTAATTCATTACAAATAGTCTCTACTATCTTCTCATTATCATCTACCACTGCCACACTAATTTTATTCATACTATCCTCCTGTCAATTTCTTTTATTATTTTAATCTGCATAACTATATAACTTTCAACAACAGTACTGTTATATTTTGTTGACAGAGAAGATTATAGTTTGAATTTTCCCGTTATTCAACTTAAAGAAATCGCATAAAATGCCATTATTCGACAATGTGGTTTACATATATTTTTTAATGTAACAATAATAGATAGTTTTATCTGTTTTTTTCAAAAATTCAGGTCGATAAAACACTTTTTGCGTCGGCAAAAAATTAATTTATGTAAACAATCATTTTTTCTTTTTCTGACAATTCTATTTCATATCCGTCACGGATTTCATAATAAACTTTTGGTCTTAATTTTGTTCCGTTAACTTTTGTTCCATTGGTTGAATCGTAATCTGCGATTCTGTATTTACCATCCTTATATGAAATAATTACGTGAATCTTTGAAATATAAGTTTCCGGTATTGTAATATCCGCATTTTCACGTCCGATTACAAAAGGACTTTTGTTTATTACAAACTTCTGATTATTGTATATGATTAAGGCTTCTCCCTGATTTACAACAGGTTTTTCTTCTCTTTTAGGCTGAATTGTGTTGCCAAAATTTCTTGTTGCATCAGAATTAGGATTTGTCATTCTCTTCTTGCGAAGTTCCAAATTAGCCTCTGTAAAAGGATTAATTACTAATCCGTTAAGTTCTTCACAATCGTTCATATAAGTGTATGCTGCTGAAGCAGACATTCTTATAAGCGAAAAATTATCCATATATTCTACAGGTATCTGTTCAAATGTTGTAAAAACAGGCATTAATCTTGTTCTTTTGCCATCTTTTACAACATCAGGTTTAAGAGATGCATTTTCAATAAATTCGCCCATAATCTGACAGTCGCTGTAATCAACTTTTGCAGCAACAATTACTTCACATTGCTGGAAAAGTTCTATAATATCTCTTTTTTTAATCTTTTTCTCAGGTTTCTTATTGTATTTCTTAATTAATTCTTCTATTTCATGTGCTAAATCTGCATTATTTCTTGCCATAAATTCCTCCTGTAACTTCTCTTACTTAAATATCATAGAAGTTTATTTTTCATATTCTCTACATTAAATATTAGTATACTACATTTTTCTACTTATTTCTTGATTTTTTTGCGAATTCTTTTTTCAATATTATAAGGCACTATTATAATCTATTTACAAGTACCTTTTATTCTATTCATTTACTTATATGGACATTCTATTTTTATCTGATTTTTTATTATTCCTTTTTCCTCCTATTTTTCCGCCAGTTACATTTTTAAAGCAGAATTAATCTGCCTTTTTTTGTAATTTCAGATTTAAAAATCATCTATTACAAAAAAATAGCTTTGCAAAACGCAAAGCTATAATCAATCCATATTTTTATACACTTTTCAACATATTTTCAGCTAATATACCATATCCTCTTGTTGGATCATTTATCATAACATGAGTTACAGCTCCTATTACTTTTCCATTTTGAATTATTGGACTGCCACTCATTCCCTGAACAATTCCTCCTGTTTTATTTAGCAGTCTCTTATCTGTTATTTTTATTACCATATTCTTTTCTTTTGCATTGGCATATATATTCTCTATTTCTATTTTATAAATATTTACTTTTCCATCTGCTATAAACTGTATAGATGCCTCACCTTTTTTTATTTCAGATTGTAGCCCTATTTCTTTTTCAGATATGTTATATCCTGATATAATTTTCTTATCCATATTTCCATGCAAACCGCATACACAGTTTTTTGTAATATCGCCAATAATGTTTTTATTATTGTATTCTATTGAGCCACATAAACCTCCTGGTTTTCCAGACTCTCCTTTTCTAATTCCCCATATATTTGCCTTAAATATTGTTCCATTATTAGAGGACAGCAATTCTCCTGTATCAATATCACTTATCCCATGTCCTAAAGCACAATATTTATTATCCTTTGTTATAAATGTAACAGTTCCTATTCCCTGAGAATCATCTCTAACCCAAATTCCTAACATATAATTTCCATTTTTATCAGACACAGGCTTAATAGATATCTTTTTTGTAATATTATTATTTTTTACTGTTAATGTTACTATTTTTTCTTTGTTTTCATTTATAAGATATGACAATTGAGACTTATTACTTACTGTTTTTCCATTAAATTCCGTAATATAGTCCCCTTTTTTCACAAGACCTTTTGCAGGACATAATTTTTCGCCATTTTTTGATATAACCTGACCTTCGTCTATAATCATTACTCCTTGAGTTTTCAGATACAGGCCCACCGGCAAACCTACAGGGTAAACTTTTCTTTTATCTACTACTTTTACTTTTGTATTTTTAATTGGAACTATGCCAAACATTTTGTATTTCCCGCTATATTCACCTTTTTCTCCTGAATATATAGTATTTTTTCCATTCAGCCTTATACTTGTTTTATTTTCAACATTTAGTGAAACAGGCATGGAAAAATTATATTTGGTACTGGTATTTGTATTTATAAATATTGTATTAGGCAATCTATCCTTAACATACATAACTGTAGATACTACAATTATTACAATTGCTGTCATAATGGATGTAATTAAAAAGTTCCTATATTTTTGTTTGTTCATTTCCATACCCCTTTCGATTATTTTTGTGAAAAAAATAGAAGGAAGACTTTTGTCCTCCTTCTTAATATGTGTAATATTCTTTAATTAAAACAAGTTACTTTTTGTTCTATCTGCCATATCTTTCATTTCAGTTGCATGAATAAGTCCGGCCTCTGTTATTCCACTGCCTCCATTTATTCTTACAAGTTCTTCTATTGACTGTTGTCTTGTAAGTTTCTTAATTGATGTTGTTGTAGAATTTTCATCTGCTGTCTTTTTAATTAAATAATGACTATCCGCCATTGCAGCAATCTGTGACAAATGTGAAATGCATATAACCTGATGATTTCTACTGATTTTAGCCATTTTTTCTGCCACTTTCATAGCCGTCTGACCACTTATTCCAGTATCAATTTCATCAAAAATCAATGTGTCAATATCATCTTCTGTTGCAAGAATTGACTTAATCGCAAGCATAATTCTTGATAACTCACCACCTGATGCAACCTTTACCAATGGTTTAACAGATTCTCCCGGATTAGTTGAAATCATAAATTCAACATTATCAAACCCGTTTTCTCCAATGCTTTCTTTTCTTGTAATCTGAATTTCAAATTCAACAGCAATAAAATTAAGATCAACCAAAGCCTGTTTTACAAGAACTTCCAGCTCCTTTGCAGCTTTTTTTCTTTGTTCAGATAACTTTGTGCAGAGATTATTTAATGTTCCTTCCAATTCTGAAATCTGATTTTTAACGCTTTCCATTTCATCTGTCATATTGTTAAGTTTTTCCAGATATTCTTCTTTTTCTTCTTTATATCTAAGAATCTCTTCTATACTATTACCATATTTTAATTTTAAATGATTAATAACATCAAGTCTTTCTTCAACTTCCCTAACATATTCAGGATTAAAATCCATTCCACTGTTATAATCATAAATCTGAGATGTAAGCTCTCTGCAAAGATTATCAATATCATATAGTTCTGTCTGGAACTGGCTTATTTTTTCATCCATTCCCTTAATACTATTAATATCCATTACAGCCTTATTAATTATATCCCCAAGACCGCCTGCTGTTTCATAACTTAAGGCGTTGTAAATTTCTGACAACGCTGAAACTATTTCCTTGCTATTAGATAACTTCTTAAATTCTTCTTCTACCTGAACATCTTCTTCCTGTTTAAGATTA
>OGJI01003416.1_pt1 | contig 12243 bp, 17 predicted proteins | sample 1572031 | NCBI WGS metagenome assembly OGJI01 (sample SAMEA2582119, study PRJEB24529) | metagenome | biome: Human gut stool | place: China | collected 2011
GTTCTATTCCGTTGCTGTCCGGTTCATGCTTTTTTACAAGTCATTTCGCATTTCTGTTTGACTTGATGAAGTCATTATATAACGCTTTTTTGGTTGTGTCAAGTCATTTTTGGAAAGTTTTTGAATTATTTTGACTTGACTAAACCATTTTTACGGTATATACTATAATCATCCTTTACAGAAAGGGGGTTAAGTCAAATATGGAAATGCACGAAAGAATTAAAGAGTTGCGAAAAGAATATCTTCATTTATCGCAAACTGAATTCGGTGAAAGGTTAGGGGTTAGCCGTTCCGTAATAAACAATATAGAAAGAAACGCCCTTGCGCGGCCGGATCAGAAACTTTCTTTAATCAAGTTAATGTGTAGTGTTTTCGATGTAAACGAAGAATGGATCGTGAACGGCACTGAACCGATGTTTGTTGAAACGCCTTCTTCCACAATGGAACAATTAAAAAAGGAATTCGGGCTTGATGATTTTAGTTATAATCTGGTTTATCAGTATTTGAAATTAGACGCTGAACAGCGCCAGACGGTACGGGATTTCTTTTATGACGTGGTAGAAACCGGAGTAATGGACGAAGACTTGTTCGGCGATGTGCCGAAGACACCGGAAGACTTGGAAAAGGAATTTCCGCCAGTCGAACCAGAACGGAACAAAGAAACGGGCTAGGTGTAAAACCACCCGGCCTTTACTTAAAAAGCTACCAGATCAACAAGTATATCTTCGTCCTTCCGTTAAACCTTAAATTATAATACATTGCTTGACAACTTGCGTAATATATCGCGTAGACGCGACGACTCTTGTACTCTATGTATTTAATTTTCTTCATTAGCACCACCCCTTTTCCTGAAAAGGCCGGGCTAAGTCATTATAAGTTTAACGGAATCGAAGGTATAGCGGCAAATTATAGAAGGGGTGATTGAATGATCGTGAAGATCGCCGTCGGTGCTGTGGTCGTCTTTCTGGCCGTGTGGGCCTGGAAGATCCACATATACTTGAAATGGCAAAAAAGAAAGGAACGCGACGAAGCGCCGTTTCACCGGTGGGCCGATGAAGTCCACCAGCGACCGGGCCAGAAAGAAAAACTTCGCCAGGCGAAGGAAGAAGATATTTCCGTTCACTTCGAAAGTGAGAAGAAGTGTTTCGCCAGGATGAAGGCGCCGGACGACCAGGAAGAAGTCTGGTGTGGCCTGGGAATGTGCCAGTGTGGCACGTTCAAGGCTGATCACTTACCTTGTAAGCATATTTATAAACTTGCACTGATAAGGGGGATGATCGAATGATTATATTTATTGTATTGCTCATTCTGTTATTTGTGTTGTTTCTGAAATCCGGTGAAAAGACGGTGAAGAAGGCTCTGGAAAGCGATCGGATATTTCTTCCGTTCGACGACTCTATCCATCAAACGCCGCCGCAACAAGACCGGATCAAACGCGCGGTTGAACAGAATTTGAAGGTGAAGACGCTTTTGTCCAACGGGTACAGTGGAAAGATTATCGGGACGACCGGAAATGTGTATCTTGTGACACTTAAAAATTGTACGTGCCAGGATTTTAAGCGCCGACAGAAGCCTTGTAAACATATGTATTTTCTGGTCGCTCAAACAATGCGTTGTAACATTTCGGAAGTAAACGGAAGATATGAACTAGAGAAATTAAACTAACTGAATAATAAAACAGCCGGTCAGCGACTGCAATCACTGACCGGCTTTAATACCAGGCAACCGAAAAAGGTCTTCTGATATTGGAAATAAGCACCCTATATTATAGCAAAGAAGGCCAGAAAATGCAATCGGCTTTCTTTTTTGTACCCTTTTTCGGTTCCTGGAGAAAGGGGCTTTTCATGGCTTATGTCAGGAATAAGAAAAAGATCCTGAAATTCTGGTCGAAAAAGAAAGCGGCTCTGTACGTCCGCGTCTCGACCAGGTATCAGGTTGATAAAGACAGCCTTCCTTTTCAGCGTAAAAAATTAAAGGAATACTGTAAATTTTTAGGGATTGAAGATTTTGTGATTTTTGAAGACGACGGATATTCGGCGAAGAATACTGATCGGCCGCATTTTCAAGAAATGATGTCGCGTGTCAGGGATGGGGAATTCTCCCACCTGATCGTCTGGAAGGTGGATCGCGTGTCCCGAAATCTTCTGGACTTCGCGGCGATGTATCAGGAATTGAAAGACCACAAGGTCACTTTTATTTCGATGAATGAACAGTTCGACACTTCGACCGCCATCGGCGAAGCTATGTTGAAAATTATTCTGATTTTCGCCGAACTTGAACGGAACATGACTTCCGAACGTGTAACCGGAATCATGCTGGATCGCGCGGAACAGGGCTTGTGGAACGGTGCGCGTATGCCGGTCGGCTATCGCTGGAACCCGGAAATTAAATTCCCGGAACCGGATCCAGAGGAAACGAAGATCGTTCAGTTCATTTTCGACGAATACGAACGGGTTCGTTCCACGACGAAGATCGCCCGGTATCTGAACCACAATCAGATCGCGTCGAAGCGTGGCGGCCAGTGGACTTCGAAGCTGATCCGTGATATTATCCGAAGCCCATTCTATATCGGGACATATAGGTATAATTTGCGTGAGTCAGGCCGCGGCCCATTGAAGCCGGAAAGCGAATGGATCGTCCGGGAAAATAACCACCCGGCCATTATCACAAAGGACCAGTTCGCCCGTTGCAACGCGATCATGGATGAAAACGGAACCAGCCGCGACACATCCGAACTTCGGGCCAGGAAGTACGTTCACACCTTTTCCGGCCGGCTGGTTTGCGGCAAGTGCGGCGCGAATATGATCGCGTCGAAGGACAGAGCCAGGGCGAACGGCTGGCGGCCGTCAATGTACCGTTGCGCCCAGCGGTCGCGAATGATGGATTGCGACAACTCGAAGACAGTAAACGAAAGTTATATCGGCCCGTTTGTTTTTAACTATGTGGCGAACCTGGCGCGGATCCAGAAGAATTTTAAGAACATTAAAACCCTGGAACAGTTGGAAAAGGAACTGTTGAAAGGGCCAGAATTCGAAAATATGAAGGTCAGCAAAGAAAGCCTTCGCCGGACGTTCGACGCCCTGGCCTTCCAGGAAGTCGGAAAAGGTGCGTATTTGCCGGATATCGACCTTTCAGACGACGACGATTACACGGCGGCCGAACAGCTTTCCATTCTGAAACGCGAACTTGACAAGTGCAAGACCGCGATTGACCGGTTGACGGATCTTTATCTTTACGATCCTGATTCCATGACGAAAGAAGAATTCGCGAAGAAGAAAAGGGATCTTGTGAATAAGATCGCCGGATATGAAAAACAGATTGAAGCCAGCCAGGCGACGGGCGACAAGGACGATCTGGCCGACCTGGAATTCATCAGGAAGGCGTCGGCGTTCCTGGTCGCTCAAAGGATCGTTTCGAAGAAACACGTCGATTATATCCAGATGGCCATTGACCTGGACAACGAAATCCTAAAAGATTTTGTCGATCAGGTAATCGACAGGATCGAAATTCTGGAAGGTCGCGTCCAGTCGATCCGGTTCGTGAACGGTCTTGTCCATGAATTCACATATTCAACCCCGGCGGATCTTCCAGTCTGCCAGAAGTGCGGCGGCCGTATCGGTTCGACGTGCGGATGTCGGACAAGAACCTTCGATTTTTCCGGCAAGCCATATCGCCGGATCAAAGTCGGGGATCCAGGCGACAAGTTCCAGGGCGTCTCCGGTGCTGTGTGTCCTGAATGTTCCGCCCAGGCCGGCCGCTGGCACCATTGGAAATGTGGAATTGAACGGTGTCCGATCTGCGGCGAACAGTTAATCACGTGTGAACACGGGCCGAATAAATCATAATATAACACAAGGGCGACCTTTGCGGCCGCCCTTTGCTTATTGTGTTTCAAGCGAAATATGTTCCACATATGGCGAAAGTTCGATTGAAAAATTGATCTTTCCTTCGCTTGCTTCTGTATCGTCTGTAATGTTCACATTCGTTTCAATTCCAGGGACAAAAATATCAATGTGCGCGTTTCCTTCTTGTTTTTTCATTTAAATTCCTTTCTTTTAGAAGTCCAGGCGGCGAAGAACCGAACCGGAATAAACTTTTGACATATCTTCTATTGTTTCGCATTGTGAATAATCGGCGCCAGCCAGAAGTTCTGTGATGGTCGTTTCAATAAAGGCCATTCGCCGATCGTAATCGCTGGATTCTGCTTCGATTATGTTTATCAGCTTATCGGAACCGGAAATTTGAATCAGGCGCGTTCTGGCGTGGTCGTAATTGATTTGAATTGAAGTCAGGTGTTGTGCTACCTTTGTGAACGGATCACCTAGCGGAAATTTTATTTTGTTGTTCATGCGCGGCACCACCTACGGAACAAAATTTTCACTTATCCAGCCGCAACGTTCACATCTGAAATTCCACATTTGCGCGTCGCATTGGCTCAAAGTGTAAAGCAGGGCTTTTTCTCTGTTGGAAATTCTTCGCGTCCATTTCCCGGTTTTGTGATCGCGAAATTTTTCGTTTCCGTCCAAGTCCTTACAAACATACAAAGGAAATTGATAATATACGTGTACTTTTACAGAACCGCAAGCCGGACAACAATTCCCTTCGCCGAATTCGTCGATTGGTATTCTGTCTTTTTTACTCATTCGAAGCACCGCCTTTCTTGATAAGAACACGGTTTCCACAATGCCAGCAATAAACAAGTTCCTGGTTCACGACATTTAATCTTTTGATCCAGGCTTCGTTGTGGGCGTTGCATACCGGGCAAGAACCGGTGACTTTACATTCTTTAATTTTGTTGTTTTTCAGTAAATCACCCATCAATTCAATGTCGATTTTTCGACTGTCTGAATTTCTCAAAGTTGAATCAATCTGGCTCAGTGTTTCGATCGCCAGGTCGATATTTTGGTTCTGAACGATATATTTTTCTTCCATTTTCGCTTGTTTCCTTTCTGGAAAAAGCCTTGTATATTCTAATAGATTGCAACGTCTTGTTTTCTCAAACAGTCGGACACCCGAATGTTTGAGTAAAAAAGGTCATGGGACGTCCTAATTCGGCGGACTTCCGCTTCACGTAGTCCCTGGCTTTTGCCATGAAATAGAACTGTCTGTTCGGTTCGAATTCTGGCGCCTTGGCGTCGATGTCTACCAGATCCAGACTAATTTCTTTCAGCTTTTCAGCCGGAACTTCGCGCAAATCTATTTTATTATACATAAACTTTTCCTTTCATGTCTTACTTTTTCGTTAAATTTCATCGCCTGTTTGTTTGTCTACAAATACAATTTTCAATTCACAACCCAGGACGCCGGCGATCTCCGCAAGTTCGGATTCTTTAAAATTGCACCGCGTCATTTTGTTGGAAAAATTCTGTCGCGTCTGGTTTGTTCCTTCTGCCAGGTCGCCCATTGTCATATTTCGCCGGCCGGCCAGGAAGCGGATCTTTTCCGCCGTGTTCATATCCATTCGATCAACCCCTTTCTGTTGTGTATGTTATTTTACTTTATACACTTTAGAATGTCAAGTTGAAAATATTTCTTTCTTTTTTAATCTTTTTCTTTACATTTATACTTGACATTTTACACTATATAGTGTATTATAATATCGTAAAGCAAAGGAAATAAACATCCAGTAGAAAGGTTAAAATGGTGGTAGATATGGAAATCAGAAGACTTAAAAATACAAAATTCGGAACAAACAAGATTGCTAGAGTCGTTACCGGTTGGGCGCTCTATGAAGCCGGTAAGGGTTGGATCGCTTTCAGTCACGACCGCGACCAGTTCGGGATCCTGGTTCCTTATATTCCGTGTGGCGGAAAGAAGGCGCTTCAATCCATCCTGGACGCCGGCGGCTTCGTCAGCTTCGACGGTATGGAGTATGTCACCGAATTATAAAGGGCCGGAAGGCCCTTTTATTTTACACTTTTTCGTGTATTATAGAAAATATTTCTTTCTGTTTTTAATCATTTTATTTACATTTATTCTTGACATATTACACTTTATAGTGTATAATGTAAACATAAGATAAAGAAAAGAGGTAATCAAAATGTTAGATAAAAACGGAATGGAAATCAAAACAGGAATGGTTGTGGAAATCAAGGACGCCTTCTTCAAGAACGACAACGGGCTTTACTTCGTGGAACACTCCGCCGGGGATCCTGACTGGTGCGGCTCCGATCATAGCCTTCGCAAGATTTCAAAGCGCGGCAAAATCAGCCAGGCGAAGCACAACCTTTGTTTCTGGCCGATCGGAATTTTCATCAGCGACCGATTCAAGGCCGCCGAAGCGCGAACCTGGAATAAAGAACACGCGACAATCGAAATCAGAACCGAAATCGACCGTTCAGAAGTTGCCGCCTACTTTAACCAGATGGCCGAAGACCTCACCGATCAGATCCAGCGTGAAGCCTGGGACTATGGCGAAGAAAGCCAGACTGTGAAGACATCGACCGCAATTCAGAAACATTATAGACAAGTAGCTTCTGAAATATCGGCATAATAGGAACAGGGCGGCCGGCATGGTCGCCCGGAAAGAAAGAATCATGGAATGGAAAGAAGCATTTGACGCCGCCGTCAAAAAGACGGTGGGTGCGTATGAGAAGATGGAAGAAGCGTTCCTGTCTGGTAGTAAGGAAGGCTTCGAACACTGGCACGATGAATATTGTCGGTATATCGACGTATTTACAGAAGCGACCGGAATCCCAGAATCGCAATTCATTGAAATTGTGAACGACGCCGCCCTGAAAAAGAAAGAACAGAATAAATCAGAATAAATCAGAGTTTGTCAGAGAATATCAGAATATATCCCATGAACGCATAAAAGCCCCGGAAATGGATTTTCCGGGGCTTATTGTGTATTTGTCCACTTACGGCATTAAAACGCAAATCTGGGCGGCTGGCGCGTTCAGACGGGCATTTCCGCGCCGCCTGTTCTGCCTGGGAATTGGTCGGGGATTTTGTTTCCCCCTTATACCCCCTTCCCTTGCGCCCATTGTATCACACATTTTATAAACTGTAAAGTGTAAGTTGTAAATATTTGTTATAAATTCAAAATTCTAAAGTGTATTACACCCGTGAACCGAATTCATCGTCAAGAGCGATCCAGCCGTCTTCGTTCGTCGCGTAGGACTTCAACAGGCCCCACAACTTCGCGCCTGGGCCTTCCTTCGTCTTTACGATGGTAAAGGATCCGACGCCAGTGTGTACCGCCTGACCGTTCTTCTTGTGGTAGTCGTAAGTTGTGCCAGGGCCTTTTCTGATCCGCAAATCAGGAATCTTCACGCGGAACACGAAGGATTCATTCGCGGCGGCAACGCAAGGATAAATTTCTTTTCCTGAATTGTCGAAGACTTTGTAACCGCTATTCTGTTTACAAAGTTCGATCGCGTTTTCCTTCTGCTTGAAGGCGCCGATCTGGGTGTCGGCCTTGTCCCAGGACTTACGAACGCGGAAATATCCGGTTCCGGCGGTGCTTTCCTTCTGTTCCTGGGTAGCCTTGAAGGAAACATAATCCGGGATCGTGGTAATGAACAGGCCGCTTTTCAGCTTATACCACTTTTCATCGGCGGAGATTCCGACAACGGTAAACACGCCTTCGTGTACAATCTGATCGACGGCGGCCGTGTAGCTAGGCGCCTTTCGGATATTCAGACCGTCTTCGCCCTTATAAATAACCGTAACGGTTCCGTTCATGGCGTTAATCTTCTGGTTGCTCTTGTCGTCGCTGGTATTGTCTACTGGCGCGGAAGGAACGGTTGTGACGGTCTGGCCGGACATTGCCTTTTTGACGTCCTTTCGGAACTGATCCATTGTCAGGCCGTACTTGTTCCAGATATGTTCGGGATCGCCATGGTTCGACGCGATTCCCTTCGCGTGGCCCTCGCGGTGGCTCATTAAAACATTGCTGTTTTCCGGGTTGAAACCGTACTTCTTGCAGATATACGCGAAGAACTGGACGGCGTTCGCGTAGGTTGCCAGGACATGGGCCTTCGTGTTACTTCCGTCGCCTGTTTCAATCCAGGAAGAGCCGCCCGTGTACTTAATAGTCGCCGGTTCTGTCATTTCAATGCTGATAAGTGAATTGTTTCCGCTTCCGTTTGAACCGGATCCGCAATGCCAGGCGCGGAAGTTCCACGGTAAAAGCTGTAAAACGACCGCGGCTTTTCCAACGACCGCATGAACGCACGCGCCCGTTGAAACGGAAAAGTTGTTCGCGATAACCTTCGGATCCGGCTGTGGACAACCGATACTGTGAAGCATACCGCCGGCCGATGTGATTCTGCGGCCACTCTTATAACAAGGGCTGTTTGTCAGAAGATATTCTTTGATTTCAATACTCATTTTGTCTTCACTCTCCTTTACATCGTACTTGTGAAGTTCCCATCGTTCAATGATGGAACAGATCTTTTCGACGTATGTTACGTCGGTGGCGTAGCCGCCGTTTTTGATGATCTGGATCGCCTTTCTGTAATCTGTTTCGCCTGAAAGTCCTTCATACCGTTTTACGGCTCCTTTCATGGCGCCCAGCAAGTAAAGCGAATGATCGTTTATGCTGGCCTGAATGTCCGGGTATGCGCGGAAATCGGCAACGACGGAATATTCTTCGCCGTTCTTCTTCTGTTCTTTTGTGGTCTTTGTATATTTCGAAGTGCCGTCCCAGACGCTTTTCCAGGTGTTCCCACTTAAAGAACACTTCATTCCGAAAATGTTGTTTGCGTTCACGGCCAGGTCAGTAGAGCCGTAACCGCTTTCTAAAATTGCCTGTGCCATTGTTACGGAAGCAAGTATTCCGCTTGCTTCCGCGTCTTTCATGGCATACGGCGCGATTTTGATAACAAAATCTTTTTCCGACATTGATTAGTCCTTCTTTCTGTAAAATCTGGCCCAGATCTCGAACAAATAGTCCCAGCCCTTACAACACACGATCGCCACGATGAACGCCGCGAAAATGACGGCTACCAGGTAATACCACACGAACGCGATTGACGCGTAAGACAGGTAAGCAAAGAAGCCGATCACGCAAATTACAAGGGACAGAATAAGAACCTGGAACTTTGTCGGGATCTTGTCCAGGAAGCCGATCCCCTTTGTAAACTCTGTGATAACCGAAATCAATGTACAGATTGCAGCCACAATCAGGATGATTTTTGAAGCGTTTTCAATGATAAATTCAATGTTCATGTTGTTTTCTCCCTTCTGGTGTAAAAATAGTTTTCAGTTATAATCCGAAGCCGGTTCGAACAATGGTTGTTAAAAGCCCGATGGCCGCGACGATAATAGCCGCCACAACAGTTCGGAAAAGCCATTTATTCGATTCGGTGAGATCTGCGACGGTCTTCTGGACGTCTTCAAGATCGCTTTTGATTCGAAGAATTTCTTTTTCGTTTTCATAGGTCTTGATTTTGGCGTTGTTGTAACCGTCAAGTTTTCCTTCGATCTTGATAAGTCGATCAAGAACTTCTCTTTCAAATTCTGCTTCCATACCGTGAACCCCCTTTCCTGATTATTAGACAAAAATAACCTGGTAAAATGCCAGGCTATGAATTGTTATCTGGAACCCGGAAAGAAAATTCGTCGATAATCTTTCGGAGAAGGTTTCCGGCCGTGAAGTGGCTTATCAGGCCGAAATAACTTTGCATGGTGTTGTTGACTTTCTCCCATGTAAGCCGGCCCATTTCGAACATTTTCTGAATGAACCGGATCCGGCGATACATTCTTTGTCGTGTCGATTTTCGAACACGGATTGTCAGCGGCGTAATAAGGGCGCCGACAAATGTTACCGGAAGATAAGCCGGCCGGATTGATGTCTTGTTATTTAATTCAAGGTGCAATTCCTCATTCAGAAATCTTTCGATTTCATCCCTTGCCGCGAACGCCTTTTCCTTACTGTCAAAAAGTGCGATCACGTCGTCTACAAACCGAATATATTTTTCGATATGAAGAACGTGTTTACAAAACTGATCCAATTCGTTCAAGTAAATGTTCGCGAACATTTGACTTGTCAGGTTTCCGATCGGCATACCGCGATTGTATAACCAGTCTTCTTGTTTGCACAACTCCGGCTGGACGCCGGAAGGAAGGCCGAAGGCGGTATGTTCGCAATTTATCAGTTTATCCAGGTCGCGAAGAATCAGTTCGTCCTTGATGTGCTTTTTCAAGATCTTCATAAGGATTTCGTGATCGACGCGGTAAAAGTATTTTGCAATGTCAAGTTTTAAGACGTACCAGTGTTTCGGACTCCGGTTGACCTTCCGAAGCCAGATCTGTAACTGTTTTCTTGCCTTGACGGTTCCCTTGCCCTTCCGGCAACCGTAACTATGCGTTATATACTGCCGGTCGAATAAAGGGTTTAGTTTCTGGTAATACGCCCATTGAACGACACGATCCCGGTACTGTAAAGCCATGATAATTCGGGGCTTCGGCTCATAAATCTGTTTCATGCGGTACTTGCCGACACGATAGGACGATTCAAGCGGATTCCCTGGGATCCCGTCTTTCGGGTAGTATGTTAGTCGATTCGTGAGATCAATGATTTCTTCTTCCCTATGCGCGGAGAATTTCAAGTTTTCGTCGCGGTTGTGCTTGCCCTGGGAAGCGTTGCGATCCGCTTCAAGTAGGTTCGACTGGTCGATGATTTCTTCGTGCGTAATGTCGAAAGTCTTCATTGTGGTTAATTCCTTTCGTTGGAATTGTGCGCCCTTGCTTTCGGCGTGGGCGCGGCGCTGATCGTTACGCCCTTCACTGGCTTTCGCCAGGTACTAACCGCATTATCAGCAAATTTAATTTCTCCGGCGCTATGGCCGGAACTGAAACAGATCCCTTTTCCCTTTCTTGCACTGTGAAAAGTCCGTAAACTTTCCCGTCTGGCTAAAAGGATAAGCGGAGAAGAAGCCGATGTTCGTCCTGACGTTCGAACGTGGGTTGTTCAAGTTCAACGCGGAAGGGCCAGCGTTCGAAGTGTTGTTGTAACTGCCAGAGACAATCGGCAAGCGTTTTTGACCTGTTCCCTCTGCCGGAAATTATTTTCCGGCGGTTGTGCTGGTTTCCTTTTGTGATCGGATCCAGCCGCCGAGTAGCCGCCCGATTTCACATAACTTTTCTGAAACCAGTATGTAACGCTTTTCGTCTACAAATTTCATGTCATACGACAAATCATTGAACATTCGCAATAATTCAAGCTGAACGTCCGCGTCTTGAAGTGTCGTTTTCTTGAAATACTTCTTTTGTGCCGTGATTATAAGAATCAGGAATTGAAACAGACACTTTTTATAGTCCGCCACAAACCCCAGCTTTTCACTTCTGGGATATTTCACAAAAGAAGTGTACAGATATTTCATAAGGTCTTTTGACCTTTGAAGAATTATCAGGCCGCTTCGTTGTTCCCGTCCTTCGTCGGTTTCGGGATTTCCCGGCGCCCCGTATCTTCGCATATTTCCCATTGTTGCAATCCTTTCTTGTGTCTCAAAAATATAGGGGCTACTATCGTAGCCCCAAACAGAACACGGCTATCAGATTGCAGATTCCAACTCCATAAAAGCGGAGAAGAAGCCGACGTGCGTCCCGACGCCCGAACGCGGGTAGCTCAAGTGCAACGCGGAAGGGCCAGCGTCCGAAGTGCTGTGGTAACTGCCAGAGACAAGCGGCAAGCGTTCGTCTTCGTTGCTGATCCAAAAAGCGCCGGTATGTGTGACGCCGCTTACCGGTGCAAGGAATAATTCCTTCAAGATCTCCGGGATCGTTGTCACGCCGGTTCCGGCCACAAGATTTCCGAAGTTTGCCGTGTAGGTACTGCCGGCCGCGCCGGTATCGGTTGCGATCTTGAAATCCTTTGTATATTTCAAGGTGCCAGGTGTTCCAGGCTCTACCAGGCTACCATTCGGAAGAATGGCCTTCCAATATGTGGACGCGGCAAGGTGTGAAACCTGTTTTGCGGCCAGGTTGCCGACGAAGATCTGGATTTCGCCTTTGTAAATTCTAAGGCCGGACATCCATTTCCAGACGTCACCCACGTAGTCGGCGATACCGTTTCGCGTTCCGTCATGGAACCAGGTCGCCGGGCCGGATCCGGTCGCGGTTCTGGTTGTTCTTGTTCCGCCCGATCCGTCGCTTTCGGTTGCGGTTGTCTCGCCCACCTCATAGGTGTATGTGTGGTGTTTTCCGTACTGGGTGTTGCCGCGCGGAATAAAACCGGATTTATAGATCAAATGGTTAATGACCGCACGTTCCGGGATTGACGCTAAATGCCAGCCC
>OGJI01003417.1_pt1 | contig 12241 bp, 9 predicted proteins | sample 1572031 | NCBI WGS metagenome assembly OGJI01 (sample SAMEA2582119, study PRJEB24529) | metagenome | biome: Human gut stool | place: China | collected 2011
TGACCATTCACAAGACTCTTGGAACAGTCAACGATGGGACAGACACCACCGGTAATATTCAGATAACACTGTGCACATGCATCACAGCTCTTCTTGGTAAGTGCCATGCCATGATGACCTCTGTAGTTAAGGGTGTTGCTTGCAGCAACTACCGGCTTACCTGCCAGATCCGCAACGGTCTGAATACCAAGGCCACAGGAAATTACTACTACATTCTCTGTACCTTCCGGAATCAGATCCTGTAATTTTCTTTCTGTGTGCATCTTATTGCATAAGAAATCAAATTTTGCACTGCCTGTAACCTTCTTTCCCTGATCTGCAGCGAATTTCAGGAATTCGTCACAATCCGGTTCGTCAACAGTTTCAAATTCTTTGAAACATTTGTTGCAGGCAATCACAAACAGGTTGTCCTTACCGTCAAGCACTGATGCAAGTTCATCATTGCTTTTCAGTTTGTACTTAGTATAGTTTTCCAATTGCTCACCTTCCTCACGATAAAATTTTATCCTTATGATATCTGTTCTTATCCGTTCCCTCCATCTCTGCACTCAAAAAAGGGCTAATAAAACCAGATAAATAAGTTCAATACATATACCTTATTAAATGTAACATAAAATGCACATTTTATCCAGTTTTATTAGCAAATTTTATAAATTTCTTCTATGATTTCATCCTAAAATTCTATGAAGTGCAGATATTTGTACTGTAAAAGATATGAAATTAGCAAATTGTATACAATATACCATATTCTATAGCAACCATGACGATTTAACGCCTTCACACAGTTACGCTCTCAAACTCAAATCTTTAGAAATCGCCTTCGGCGATGGAATAGTGTTACTGTTCACTCCATTCACAGTAACTTAGCCAAAATTCATTCTCGTTTTTATGAACACTCCTGATCATCCTCTCTCACAGTACTTGTATCATGAGTTAAGACGCTGTCCGCAATATTCACAATTGCTCAGACGTCCTTTTATTACCTGATTCTTTGCACCGCAGCTGGTACAGGTAACTGTAATATAAATCTTTTCATTTACACGTCTGTTTGGTGCAGTAATCATAATATAATTTCCTTCTCTGTCTATCTGGATATTCCGGATATATCCCCTGGCAATAAATTTTTCCAGTTTTTTTACTGCGCCTTTTCCCAGTTCCTGCTCAAGTTTCTCAAATGAGACCGTATTCTGGGCATAAGATTCAAACCAGCAGGCAATTTCCCTGGCTTTTTTCTTCCGTAATGCTTTCTGAACTTCCCTGAAAGTCGGATATAAAAATAACAGACAGAGCAGGATCTCTGTTGCTGCCATTCCCCAGCGTCCTTCACCAATATACTTCTCCGATGCACCAATAGCTCCCAGGGATAAAAGTATGCAGAAGCCACAAAGAACCCACTTCAGTTTTCCCAACCCCCCTGCTTTTTTATTTTTTTCTGTCAAAAAATCATTCATGTCTGTTTCCTCTTTCTCTGATTAATCAAAATTCTATAATATATTGGTGAAGCTTCTGTCAGCCTGCCCCCAGCAGAAGCCATGCATCACCTGACGGATCATAATAATAAACCACATTGTCTCCTACTGCATAATAATGTTCTTTTGTAAAATGATCCTCATGATCCGTTCCCAGAACAAATACCGGACAATTTCTTCCTTCAATGTACTCCTCAGTGCCTGTATACCACAGAGACATCCCAAGACCAAGGTAATAGCTGACTTCATCTGTCTCAGAAAGCTGTTCTCTGGCAATCTTTATATTCAATGCTGAATCATGCTCCGGATTACACTCTTGGTCGTACTCTGACTCATACACGGGATTATATTCCGGATCATACTCATCCCAATTATAATATATGGAGAAATCATAGCAGTGGGTTTCTGCTGCAAGATGTCCATCCTTTAACGACACCATAGGATGGTATTGTATACTCATATTCTGCTTCTGTACAGAAACCATCACATTGGAATGAATCTCACTCACATTGCAGCGCAGGATAATGATTTCATTCTCCTTCCCTGTATAATATGGGGCGTTCAGATCATCCAGATATTCCCCTTCTTCCGTAGGCTGAGCCGGATAAACGCTGACCCTGCAATCATCCCCCGGGACAATGGCATAAATTTCATATCCCCCTGCATCAACCACTGTTCCATCCTGTAAAAAAGGATACGCAGCTGCCACTTCTCCCTGTCTGGTATATTCAAGTATCTCTGCTGCCTCTGCACCTTCATAGGTATATCCCAGAAATGCCATTCCGGCCTGACATTCATTTTCCCTGATAATGTCCTGCAGAATTGCCAGATTCTCATCTGCCCCAGGTGCTCTGGCAAATACTTCTCTCATACCTCCGCCATGGATACCAACAGAAAACAGTACCGCACAAACACATACAGCAATCGAATATTTTTTCATACTCTCATCTCCCTTCTTATCAAGCGGATATTTGCACTCCGCTTCGCTTTCTGCTCATAACAGAATAACTTCGCAGTTTATCAGCTTGCTATTTTAACGTAGTTACGATCAGTTTACTTTCCAGTGCAGCCGCTATCAAATCTTCTTTACAGCTGTATCCTGCCCTGGCGATCATTTCCTGAAAATTCCATCTCACCCCGGAGGTAGAGCATTTCATTTCCCGCGCAATTTCTGAATATGACATTCCACGGATATACAGGCGGAGCATCTCAAGCTGTCTCGGACTGATATCGCCACTTGTGATCCAATTAAGCTCCACCTTCGGTGTCACATCCGGAAATACATGCTCACTATTTAGCGTTCTGTGGATCACACTCCGTATTTCCTCTTCCCCGTGATCCTTATACCAGAGACTGTCTGCACATCCACTTTTTGCCCTTTCCAGCACCTTGGGATCGATCAGGGAAGTAACGATCAATACCTTTGTATAGGGATACTTTTCCCTGATCTCTTTTCCGGCACTGAGCCCATCATGATTATGAAACGTCTGCACATCCATGATCACAAGATCAATTGCCGAATAATCACAGATTTTTACAGCTTCACGTGCATCTGAAACTGTCTGGACATGTCGGAATTCCGGCTCCTGCATAATAATATATTCAAAATACTTCTGCATGATCTTCTGATCTTCTACTATCAGTATCCGTACCATCGAATCCCATCCTTTCTGTCAGTGGCATTTTCAATATCAGACAAAACTCAGGGGAAAAAGAAACCTGCATCCTGCATTTTCCTGATTCAGCTGCCTTTCTCAGTGCAGATAAACCACCGCCTTCTTCCGCATTTTTGTCAGGCACCTCTCCATCATTGGTAATCTGAACAGTATATTCATCTGCATTTTTGTCTATCTTCACCCAAACAGTACTGCCATGGGCATGTCTGGCACAGTTTGTCACACATTCACGGATTGCCCTGTCTGTCAGCAGCCTGTAAGATGGATGCAAAGGAAAATTCCCACTGATCTGAACTGAAATTCCAAGCTCTTCTGCATGTCTGACCGTATCTTTATATACTTCTTCCATACTCTCAACAGCAGAACCGGTAAGAATATAAACCAGATGTTTCAATACAGACAACTGTTTATCCATTTTATCCGGATCTTCTTTCCTTTCCAATATTCTGCGTATTGACAGAAGGCTTCGTCCAAAATTGTCATGAACCTGCATTTTCATGACAAGCGTCTCCTGCTCTCTGATTTTATCTCCGATTTTTTCGTACATTTCCTCCAGCTTATGATTCAGGATTTCCAGCTTTTCATTGTTTGCCCTAATTTTTTCACCATTGTAATAAATTTCTGATACATTAACTGCCACTGTCTGCAGATAACCTGCACAATCCGGCTCCTGCAGACTATATTCCTGAAACATCCAGACAGAACCATCAGGAAAATAAAACACATTGCTGTCTTTGCTCAATCTGCAAAGACCTTCCGATTCAGGTTCCCCACTCATTGCTTTCCTTAATGCTTCATAATCCTGCAGATAAGAACCTGTCATGATTCTGCTCAGTTCCTGCATCTTGGTATTACACAAAACAATCCTTCCAAGAGGATCCGAAAAACAGACTCCACAGGGAACGTCATTCACAGCCTCGTTCACAGACCAGTAAGACAGAGAATGATAATATCTGCGTTTCTCGCTCCGGATTGCCCAGCAAAGATAAAGCAATAATCCTATAACCACCGTCATTAAAACACTGACCGGATAACCCTGAAGCATTGGCTGATAGGAACTTTCTCCCAGGCAATATCTGTGATCATTCATCAGAACGCCCATAAATACAAAAGAAACAGCAAAGACAGCCACTGCCGTTACGATTTTCTTTTTCCCGGAAAAACAGGTGATTCTTACCAGCAGGAGAATTAATTCCAGAATCATACAGATTTCAAGAAGAATCATCAGAAAATCCTGCATTGCCATACTGCATTCCACAAAACTGATCATCTTCCGCCTCTCTTTCTGAAGACGATACATCTGATAAACCATTCGTTTTCATCTTCCTGCTGCACTTTTAATTCCGGCCTTTCCGACATGAATCCACGCAGATCCACCTCTGATACAATATGAACTGAAATCCGCAGAGCATCATCAATCTGCGACACACGGTAAAAAACAGACTGCATGATATCAACCAATCGTTCCACAAGCCATTCAAAGGTGTCATAGCATTTTAGTATATCCTCTGCATTCAGCTGCACATCCGCATTTTCCACGTAGTAAGCTGCCCGGATCCTGCATAATTTTAAACTGTCACAGGATTCCGCCAGGCTTTGTCTGAGATCTTCCATTGTAAGCAGATTTCCATCTGATGCATATTGTGTCAGCACCAGATTCTTTCTCCGCTTCAAATACGTACCAACAACTACAATTTTACCGAGAATCCGATCATATTGTTCCCTCGATTCTGTCCGCTCCAGCTCATTCATAAACTGTGACAGCAATTCCAGCTGACCTGCTGTCTGATTCTGTATCATATTTAACAGACGGTTCTGTTCTTCTGTCTTTCTCCGCTCAGCCTCTTTCTGATAAGCTTTCTGTAACAGACGGTTTCTGGCAGTCAGTTCCTCCTGCTGTTCCCGAATATCCTGATACTGATCCAGCAGTACCGAAATATCCTCTGACCAAAACAAATGTCCTCCCCTTATAGGAATATGGTTGATCCGGATTCCCTGTTCCTGTACGGATGATCTGTCTATTATGATTTTACGCAGTTCAGGCGACAACTCAGGAAAGTCACCGGAATGATAATAGCGCTGAAAAGAATGATCCGTAATCTCTGCATCCAGTCCTCCGGAAGTCTGGAATAATTCAAAATATCGATTATTGGTCTGTATCAATCCACATAATATACAACCCTGAAAAATTGCTGCCATTAAAAGGCAGCACACTGCCGTCATATCCCCTGCAATGATTTTGATGAAAGGCAGGCGGAGTATATTTCCGATATTCCATCCCAGAAGCAATATTCCCGGAATCACCGGCAGCCAGAACTGTTTCTTTCCCGGAATTCTGCTTTTTCTGATCAGAATAATTTCCATCCCTGTCAGACAGATCAAAATCCATCCCTGAATCACCATAAAAACAATGCCATAGCTGTAATCTTCATCCGAAAATGGGGGCTGTTTGGAAAAACGAAATACCAGCTGATGCAAATCATTTGTAAAAACACTTACGATCAATATCGCTGCCACGGTCAATAAAATTATAACCTTTCTGACCGTTTTCTCTTCCTCCTTTTCGCCCAAAAACATTGCTGCTGCCAAACCCAGAACCGGAATCAGGAGCATGGGAATATAATATAGATACCAGCAGATATGTTCTCCAAGAGGATCATGAAAAATATGAAATTTTACTGTCCGTACAAAAAACCAGAAGACCATCAGACAGCCAATTGCAGTCAGACATCTGCGCGTTTTTCTATGCACTACATGCTTTTCCAGATAAATCACCCAGGCACAGTACATTCCCAGATAAATACAGCTACGACACTGATCTGCCAGATTTCTCATAAAAACATTTTCCGTTCTCACCTGCCTGCAGAAATAAGCCAGCAACACACTTATCAGAATCACTCCATATGACAGAGTCCTCTTTTTACTGTATGTCATGAAAATTCCTCTCTTACCGGAGCGGGTTTGAAAAATGCTTTACGCAAGATGTGCGTCACAATTTGCAGGAATGATTTTTCAAACACACCCAACCTATTTTTGTAATAATTATACTATAAAGTACTATTTTATCATATAGTTTTCAGAAGAATCATCTATTTTCAGAGTTTTTATCACAAACAGAGTGAACAATCCTGTCCACTCTGTTTCCCATTGCTTAAAACGGTCTTGGCTGACCACAGTATTCACAAAACTTTCCGGTATTCTCTGCACCGCACTGACATTTCCACGAACTGTTATTCTGTTGCATTCCTCCAGTCATGTTCGTTTCTGACATTCCCGTCTGCTGCATTCCTCCGTTCATGTTCATTCCCGGCATCCCAGACTGCATCCCTCCATTCATATTCATTCCGGGCATCCCGGGCTGCATTCCCACATTCATGTTCATCCCGGACATCCCAGACTGCATCCCTCCGTTCATGTTCATCCCGGGCATTCCAGGCTGCATTCCCGCATTCATGTTCATTCCTGACATCCCGGGCTGCATTCCCGCATTCATATTCATCCCGGACATCCCAGACTGCATCCCTCCGTTCATGTTCATTCCTGGCATCCCAGGCTGCATTCCTCCGTTCATGTTCATTCCCGGCATTCCGGGCTGCATCCCTCCATTCATGTTCATTCCTGGCATTCCGGGCTGCATTCCCGCTGCATTTGGTGTCAGTGCCGCAATAATCTGATATGCGGTCTGCTCCACTTCCATCAATTCCCTTCTGTTATCACTGCTTATAGAGAAAGTATTCAAGCGAAAATCCATATCATCAAACCACTGGGTTCTCACTTTAATACGCATAGTATAATCAAATTCATATTTATATACCGGTGGCTGATAACTTACAGTTTCTCCATCCTTTGTATATGTTTCCTCTTGCTGCTGTTGGTCTACATCAACCCTGCACTGTACAATGGCTGATAAAGGAACTATGTCCGGGTTTTCATTAACATCCAGTTTCCGCGCAACAGTAAAATTCCCCTTATTATCATCAATAAAAACATTGTAATTTCTGGTATTGATCTGACGGGTTATACAAAAGTCCATTACCGCTTTTTTGTTTTTTTCACGATATTCCAGCTGGCGTTTGATATCCTCTACCGTACTATGCCGCCGCTCCTCAAACCATGGTGATAATTTTTTCGCACAATCCTTACACAGATTTCCGTCATCCAGTTTTCGATTTCCCAATAACCCAATTTTCTCTCCGCAGATGTCACAGATTTTCTTATCAAATAATCCCATACCCTATCCTCCTTTTTTATCTGAAATCCCATACTGCCGCACCGGAATGGTGCGGCAGTATTTTACCTTATTCTGTAACAATTATTTTTTCAAAATATGTCTTTACGGAAAAATCAACTTCACCTGTTTCAGAATCATCTGCTTCTTCGCCGTCATCAGATTCCTCTGCATCATCTTCTGCTATCAAACACAGTTTTCCATCATCCAGTAAATTGAACTTCATATTATCAAGACTGAAAAACATAGTTCCTGCCTCATCCTCTGTTACAGCCTTTAATACCAGTGCGTTTCCTTCCACGTCGCCCTGAAGTTCTACTTTTGTCTCTTCTCCGCTCTCTATTAAGATAATTTCAGCCTTTCCGTCTTCCACAGACATACTCATTTCAAATCCTGTAAAGTCAGCATTAACCGGCATCTGCATTCCAAATGCTTCCATCAGAGTACAGCTCCATTCTCCTTCAAAATCCTTCATGGTTGGATTTTCTACCGGTTTGCCCGGTACATAAGGCTCATACTCTTCCTTTTCCTGACTCAGGATCATTGTCGTTCCATCTGCTGTTAAGGTTATCTTACCGTCCTTGTACTCGCATTCCCCTGTCTGATCATTATGAGTCATCAAAATTTTATCATTTTCTATTTTCCACTCTGATTCATCTACTTCAGGCTCTTCCCCATAAACAGAACTTGTTGTTTCCATTTTACCGTCTTCTTTAATGTCCACGGTCACTTCCATTCCCATTGCCCCCGGATGAAAGGATGCACCTTCGCCCATAGAAAGCTCATTTACATACCAGGTTCCAATAACATCCTTTTCTTCAAGGGCATAAACACTTACGCTCATAAAGCCTGCCATTAAGACTCCTACTGTTCCTGCCATCCACAACCTCATTTTTTTACTCATACAAACATCTCCTTTCTTTTTTAATGTACTCCTCGGACTCTTTTTTACTTAATTTTGTGAGAAGATTTTTTGTTTATCTACATTATACGTGAACGCTCAGATATTTACACTAGCACTTCTGACAGTATGCATGTAATTTTTTGGATAAATTAAAACCTGCTGAAAAGTTTTTAACTTTTCTCAGCAGGTTCATTAAAATACTTTCTGTTTTAGCGCATTCTCTCCAGATTTTCCAGAATTATATCTGCGCTGATTGGTTTGGCAATATGAGCGTTCATACCCGCTTTGATTGCCTTTTTACGGTCTTCTTCAAAAGCATTGGCAGTCATCGCAATGATTGGTATATTTGCGCATTTCGGATCATTCAATGTACGGATTTCCCGGGTTGCGGTGTATCCATCCATCTTCGGCATCTGAATATCCATGAAGATCAGATCATATTTTCTGCCTTCTGCAGATGACATGATATTCACAGCATCTGTACCATCCTCAACGCAATCCACATCCAGACCAATTTCCTCCATGATCGCTGTTGCGATCTCCCGGTTCAGCTCATTATCCTCTACAAGAAGAACTTTCTTCCCTTCATAACGCCTCTGGATTTCTGCCCGGATTTTCTGCTTCTCATTCTTAAGGGGCTCTCTTTGCTCCGAATCAGGTTCCTCCTTCACAGTCGTCCCTGATATTTCACATTCAAGCATAACCGTAAACTCCGTTCCCCTTCCTACTTCGCTTTCAACCTGAATCGTACCGCCCAGCATATCCACAATGTTTTTGGTGATTGCCATTCCGAGACCGGTTCCTCCTATTCCATTCTCCGTAACGGTATGTTCTCTTGTAAATGAGTCAAACACCTGCTCCCTGAACTCCGGCGACATCCCAATTCCATTATCCTTCACACTGAATACCACTGTTGTACATCCGTCTCTTCTGCATGGTTTCTCAGAAACACGAATGTTAACCGTACCCCCGACCGGTGTAAATTTCACAGCATTACTGCTGATATTCAGAAGCACCTGCGTCAGGCGCAACTTGTCGGTAATGATATCTTCATGGAGTACATCCTGTGTATCAATATACAGCTCCTGCTGTTTAGAATGTACAGATTCCTGTATAATTGTATTTAAGTCATGCAAGATATCCGGCAGGTGTACAACTGTATATTCAATCCGTACGGAACCGTTCTCGATTCTGCTCATATCCAGCACATCATTGATTAGGCTGAGCAGATGCTGACCGGATATATGGATTTTTTTCAGATAATCCAGAACAAGCTCCTTATTGTCAATATGTGTTGTCGCAAGCGCAGTAAATCCAATGACCGCATTCATCGGCGTGCGGATATCATGAGACATATTATTCAGAAACACAGTCTTCGCCCTGTTCGCATGTTCTGCAGCCGCAAGTGCATTTCTCAGATTCCTATCCTGCGCAATCTCACGTTCTTTTTCTTCTGTCGCATCACGGATTGCAACCAGAACTGTACACAATTTCCCATCTTTATCATATCCCTGTGGCACAATGATCATTGTCATCCATCTTTCATCCACTGTCCGAGCTGTAAAACTCAGCGTTTCACGTTCTTCCAGACGTTTTGCCACCGTACTTATATCGACAAATTCCCAGTATGCCTTCTGAAATGGCTCTGCAATCACCTGCCTTATAAGTTCTTCCTGATGCGCTTTGAAAAGCATATCCCCTTTCTGATCTGGCTTCATATTTCCTGAAGATTTCAGGATTTCGATTTCCTCTGTTTTTAGATTCACAAGAGAAATAGAGGCATATGCATGCCCCAGTGCATTGATCACCCGAAGTCTTTTCTGGTCCTGAAGGATACTTCTCTTTTCTGTTCTGCTCCTGTTCACCCGATAAAGTAAGAAAAGGAGCAGTGCAAGCAGCACATAAATCACACATATAATATTTCGTGTGATGTACACCTGACTTTCCGGGAAAAAGATATATGCATCGTAGTCTTTGATCTTCTCCCGACGTCCGAACCAGTTTCCTGTCTCTGAACGAAGATGGACAATTCCATTCTCATCTACCTCAAATTTATTTTTATACTGACTTTTTGCTTCTTCTATAGAGCGGGCAGTCAGCTCCTGTCTGTTTGTACTGACAACCTTATCATCATCACAGATCACAACACTTCCATTCATCTCAAAAGGAAAGTCAGAAAATAACGATGCCATCGTCAGATCTCCGTTAAGCTCATTTACTTCCTCCTTCTGCGCATATGTGATCAGGATACCTGCTGCATCCTGTCTTGCCACTGCCGCAAAATCATAGATCTTTCCTTTATTTCTCAGACGAGTGGTATAAGTCTTTTCCGGATGCTCTGCAATATCACGTACATAATCACTTTTGATCAGCTTCTGCCACAGCGACATAGTATCTCCATCTTTTGCACTCTGTTCTGTCACCTTCAGATTCTGATCCAGTACAAGGATTCCTGTCAGGCGCTGTTCCCTGGCATATTCGTCTAGCATTTCTGTACTGAGATTTCCTTCCTGTTCTATGACTCTGCTTAATTCTGTTGTTTTGTCCAAAAGACGTACCAGGCTTTTCACCTGATCATTGGTGTTATAAATCTCATAACTTTCAATTCGGTTTTTTACAAAATCAAAGGTCTCATCCAGAGTACTGTTCAGCTTGCTATTATCTCTCGCTGTCAGCAGAAGAAAAGTCAGTATTCCGGAAAAAATCAGAATAAACACAAGCAAACACGCATTTCTGTCGACCCTCTTTTTCTTCTGTTTCTGCGGTATCTGCCTTCTTATCTGTCTGCTCATTTACTTTCTCCTCCCGGCAGAGTTTCGTCCGCATCCAATCCGTATTTTGTAACTATTTTTTCTGTAATCCCTTCGCTTTGCATCTCTGTAAGCGTTTCTGTAAGCTTTTCTGCCAATTCTTCGTGAGTTCCTTTTTTGAAAGCAATTCCAAGTTCTGATTTATAAGGACTTTCCTCCAGCATACGGTAAACGCCCTTGCCATCCTGTATCAGACTGCCAAGCATTGCCTCATGTCCCGCAATCGCATCTGCATAATTTTTTCTAAGTGCAGCATAAAGCTCATTCGACGAAGAAAAACAGTTCACCTGTTCTGCATGCGGAAGATCTGATTTTATATTATGAAGAAAGAGATCTTCTGCTTTTGTAGTCGCCTGAACTGCAATCCTCTTCCCTTTCAGATCCTGAAGTGTCCGGATTTCACTCTCGGCTCTTACAACCACCATCTGACGACTGTACATATACGGTCCTGCCCACTGATATTTGTTTTCTCTTTCATTCATGGAATAGCAGCTCCACAGACAGTCTATTGTTCCATCTGACAAAAGTTTCTCTTTATCTTCCCAGACAACCTTCTCAAATTCAGGCTGATAACCCAGCCTCTGAAAGGCTTCCTCTGCAAGTTCCACATCAATACCTTTATACTCGCCATCACTCGTCTGATAGCTGTAAGGTTCAAAATAATCTATTCCGATAACAATCTCCGGCAATTCACTGTCCGATGTTTTCTCTTTCTTTATTCCACATCCTCCCGGTATAAGGCTGCCTGCCAGAAGAAGTGCTGCAATACAAATTCTTTTTCTGCGGGTATGGGAGTCATTCTTTCGATTTTTTCTCATATCCAGTTCCTTTCCATTTATTACTGTTTCATAACCTGCGTGTCAGTGACCTTGTTTTCCCAATTAAAACAGAGGGCTTATCCAATTCGGGTAAACATCAAAACGGTGCAAAAAAAGTCCCACGTAAAAAACTTTTACAGGAACTTTTTTCATAATCATCTCAGTTTTTTGACTGATCTTCCTATAAATCTATCAACAAAACTTCTGATACAGATTATACATTTCATATACTTTCATGTCTACAATTATTTACTGCTCTGAAATATAAAACACACGTTACTGTTCACAGTAACGTAGCCAAAATTCATTCCAGATTGCCTGCGGCAATGGAATTTT
>OGJI01003424.1_pt1 | contig 12205 bp, 10 predicted proteins | sample 1572031 | NCBI WGS metagenome assembly OGJI01 (sample SAMEA2582119, study PRJEB24529) | metagenome | biome: Human gut stool | place: China | collected 2011
CTTCGACACGCGCCTGCGGGCGCAGCCCCAAGGGGGAAGGCTTTGAAGTAAAAAAATCTCCCGCGTATCCTAACCGATACGCGGGAGATTTTTTACATTCTACTGTTTTAGTGCTTCACAAAATCACGGACCAGCGCTTGCAGCAGGTCGTCGCGGTCAATGCGGCGGATGATGGCGCGGGCATTCTTGTAGGTCGTGATGTAGGTCGGGTCCTCCGACAGGATGTAGCCGACGAGCTGATTGATGGGGTTGTAGCCCTTCTCCTCCAGCGCACGGTACACCTGCAGCACCGCCTGCTTGATCTCCATATCACGGTCATCACGGATGGAAAAAACGGCGGTAGGTTCAGAGATCGGCATTTCAATTCTCCCCTTCATTATGATATTACTAGCTCTATTATACTCAACATGCGCCAAATTTGCAAGATGAAAACGCAGAATTTTTATACAGAAATGCAAATTACGCCTCTTTGCTTTTTGCCCGCCGCTGTGCTATAATACAGACAAAACTGTCCGTAAAGGAGCTACACTATGAAATTTTCGGAAATGCCCTATGCACGCCCCGACCTGGACGCCGTCAAGCAGCAGTTTGCTGACCTGCTGGCCCGCTTCAAGGCGGCTGCTACCTACGCCGAGGCCCACGCCGTTTTTCTGGAGGAGGAAAAGCTCAACAAGCATGTGGACACGCTTGCCCAGCTGGCCAGCGTGCGCAATACGATTGACACCCGCGACAAATTCTACGATGAGGAGATGAACTTCTGGAACGAGGCCACTCCCCAGCTGCAGGAGTGCCAGAACGCCTGGAGCCGCGCGATGCTCGATTCGCCGTTCCGCGCTGACTTCACCGCCGAGTACGGCGACCTGATGTTCGTCAACGCCGAGATCGCGGACAAGGCGTTCTCGCCCGACATCCTCGACGAGATGGCACAGGAAAACAAGCTGACCACCGAGTACGGCAAGCTGATTGCGTCGGCGCAGATCCCGTTTGAGGGCGGCGTCTACACGCTGAGCCAGCTGTCCCCCTTCAAGAACGACCCCGACGATGCCCGCCGCCTGGCCGCCTGGAAGGCCGAGGGCGCATGGTACAAAGAGCACGGGGCCGAGTTTGACGGCCTCTACGACCAGCTCGTCCACCTGCGTGACACCATGGGCAAAAAGCTCGGCTATGAGGGTTACACCACGCTGGGCTACTACCGCATGGGCCGCAACTGCTACACGAAGGCCGATGTGGAAAAGTTCCGCGCCGCCGTCGTCAAGTACATCGTGCCGCTGGCCGACAGCATCTACCGCGAGCAGGCCGGGCGGCTGGGCAAGCAGTACCCGATGAACGCAGCCGACAACGCCCTGATGTTCCGCAGCGGCAACCCCCGCCCGGCGGGCGACGCCGACGCCATCCTCAAGCAGGGCAAAAAGTTCTATGAGGAGCTTTCCCCCGAGACCGGCGTGTTCTTCAACAAAATGCTGGACGACCAGCTCATGGACGTGCTGTCCACCCCCGGCAAGGCGGGCGGTGGCTACTGCACGGGCCTGGGTGATTACGAAATGCCGTTTATTTTTGCCAACTTCAACGGCACCCAGCACGACGTCGAGGTCGTGACCCACGAGGCCGGCCACGCCTTTGCCGCCTACATGAACCGTGACCGCATCCCGTACTCCTACGTCTGGCCCAGCATGGAGGCCTGCGAGGTCCACTCGATGTCGATGGAGTTCTTCGCCTGGCCGTGGGCCGATGGCTTCTTCGGCGCGGATGCCCGCAAGTTCCGCTACAGCCATCTGGCGGGTGCGCTGACTTTCATCCCCTACGGTACAATGGTGGACCATTTCCAGCACATCGTCTACGAGCATCCCGAGCTGACCCCGGCCCAGCGCCACGAGGAATGGAAAAAGCTGGCTGCCATCTATCAGCCCTGGATGCGTCTGGACGGCGAGATCCCGTTCTACGGCGCGGGTGAGTACTGGCAGCGCCAGATGCACATTTATCAGAGCCCGTTCTACTACATCGACTACTGTCTGGCCCAGACCGTCAGCCTGCAGTTCTGGGCGATGCTGCAAAAGGACCGCGCCGATGCGTGGAGCCACTACATGGCCTACACGAAGCAGGGCGGCAGCCGCACCTTCACCGAACTGCTGAAAAACGCCGGCCTGACCACGCCGTTTGAGGAAAGCTGTCTGCGCGGCGTCAGCGAGGCGGCCAAGGCGTGGCTGGACAGTTACGACCTGACGGGGATCGTCTGATGGCGGACCGCGAGCGCGAAAAGAAAAAGAAGCGCGCCTATCTCGACGACTTTGAAAAGGATCTGAACGGCAATTATCAGTATCGCGGTGCGCATTACCGCTATGCGGGCGAGCACCCTCACAGCAGGGTGCTGGCTTTGCTGTGGCTGTTTTGCGGCGGCGGGGCTGCGCTGACCGTCGGCGCGGGCGCACTGCCCGGGGCCACGGCCCACGCACCTGTGTACCTGCTGCTGCCCTACATAGCGGCACTGGTGCTGGCGCTGTATGCGGTGGTGCTGCTGGTGCGGCTGACCCGGGGCGGCGCGCGTGTGCGGGCTTATATCCACGAACAGACCGCACAAAAATTGCCCTCTTTATGCAGGGTGACAGCGGTACTCTGCGCTGCTGCCTCCGCGGGGCAGGGGGTGGCTGTGTTTGCAGCGGACGCACAGATGCTTTGGGGAATGCAAGGTGTTTTTATACTTTTTGAACTGCTCTCCTGCGCTGCTTTTGCCGCTGCTGCGTGGCTCCTCAAGCGGATGCCGTGGGAAAAAGAAGAATAATTATACATTATTATGATAGAGCGTGCTCCGCAGAAAAACGCAGGGCACGCTTTTTTAGATGAGCAGGAAAAGTCTTCCCACAGGGGGAAAAAGACTTTGGGGGTTACAAAATTTTCCTCTCAAATTCGGCAAAAGGTACAAAAAGCAACAAAAGTGTGATTTATGGTTGACTTTTTGTCAATTTTAAGGTATCCTATAAGCTAAGTCATTATCGACAAGTGTACGCTGTAAAGAGATACAGGGTGCGGAGAGGGGGATCCCCCCTTTCTCGTGTTGCGCTCTTGGGGAGCGCAACATTGATTTGTGGGTGAGGGCAAATTTATAGGAGGTTTTACCACATGAAAAACACAAAGCAAGCCATTGCACTGGCATCTGCTGCCGCTCTCAGCGTCGGCATGCTGGCAGGCTGCGGCGGTGCTGCTTCTTCCGCTGCGACTGCGTCCAGTGAGAGCAACAGCACGGCCACTGCCGAGGCATCCACCACTGCCGCTTCCGACGGTACGCTCGTTCTGGCCGAGACCGGCTTTGAGAGCAAGTTCAGCCCCTTCTTTGCTGCTTCTGCCTCTGACCAGGATGTCATCGACCTGACCCAGATCGCCCTGCTGGGCGCTGACCGTAAGGGTGAGATGGTCCTGAACGGCATCGAGGGCGAGACCCGCGAGTAAAACGGCAATGACTACACCTACCACGGTCCTGCCGACTGCGTTGTCACCGAGAACGCCGACGGCACAGTCACCTATGACATCAAGCTGCGCGAGGACCTGAAGTTCTCCGACGGTGAGCCTGTCACCATCGACGACGTCATCTTCTCGATGTATGTTTTCCTCGATCCTACGTATGATGGTTCTGTAACCATGTACTCTACCCCCATCGTTGGTCTGGACGAGTACCGCAGCTCCATGACCACGCTGTCCAAGCTGATCGCTGAGGCCGGCGAGGACAACACCGACAACACGAAATTCACTGCCGAGCAGCAGAAGGCTTTCTGGGACGCTGTCAACGACGGCGGTGTGAAGTTTGCCCAGGAGATCATCGACAAGTGCGTTGAGAGCGGCGCTGCCGCCGACGCTAACGATGCTGCCGGTGCCGCCGCCGCCTGGAACTTGGGCGAGCTGCCCGCAGGCGCAACCGCGAAGGATATGTTCGAGCTGATCGGCGCGAACTACGACTGGAACTTCTCTGCCATGGAGGCCGAGACCGCCGGTACCGCCCTGTCTGACCTGATCCCCGAGGATGTCTACGCCTACTCCACCACCGGTGTCAACGTCGGTGACGCCGTTGCTTCTGTGGCCGGTATCGTCAAGACCGGTGACTACAGCATGACGCTGACCACCACCGAGCTGTCCACCACCATGATCTACCAGCTGCAGATGCCCATCGCCCCGCTGCACTACTACGGCGATGAGAGCCTGTACGACTACGACAACAACTCCTTCGGCTTTGCCAAGGGCGACCTGAGCAGCGTCCGCGCCAAGACCAGCGCTCCCATGGGTGCCGGTATGTTCACCTTCTCCAAGTACAGCGACGGCGTTGTCTATCTGGATGCCAACCCCTCCTACTATGACGGCGCACCCAAGGTCGCCCACGTCAACATGAAGGAGACCCAGGAGGCCGATAAGATCACCGGCGTTCAGGCCGGCACCATCGACATCTCCGATCCTTCCTACTCTCTGGAGGTTGCTGACCAGATCGCCGACATCAACGGCGTCGAGGGTGAGGACGGCCCCGTCATCACCACCCGCCTGAAGGACTACCGCGGCTACGGCTACATCGCCCTGAGCGCCAAGAACGTCAACGTCGGCGGCGACCCCTCCTCCCAGGCCTCCAAGGACCTGCGCAAGGCCATCATGACCGTCATCGCCGCTTACCGCGATGAGGGCATCGACTCCTACTACGGCGACACCGCCACCGTCATCAACTACCCGATCTCCAACACCTCCTGGGCTGCCCCGTCCGTCACCGACGACGGCTACCAGATCGCCTACTCCACCGACGTGGACGGCAACGAGATCTACACCTCCGACATGAAGAGCGAGGACAAGTACGCCGCCGCTCTGCAGGCTGCCCTGGGCTACTTCGAGGCTGCCGGTTACACCGTCGCGAACGGCCAGATCACTGCCGCTCCCGCCGGTGCCAAGATGGAGTATCAGATCAACATCGGTGCTTCCGGCAACGGTGATCACCCCTCCTTCCAGACCCTGACCAACGCTGCCGCCGCTCTCAAGACCATCGGCTTCACCCTGACTGTCAACGATATGGCCAACGCTTCCGACCTGTTCGCTTCCTATCAGTCCGGCGCTGCCGAGGGCTGGGTCGCAGCCTGGCAGTCCACCAATGACCCCGATATGTACCAGCTGTACGACAGCAACGGTTCCACCAACTACTACAACATCAACGACACTGACCTGGACGAGCTGATCATGGCTGCCCGCGCGACCACCGACCAGGAGGTCCGCAAGACCATGTACAAAGAGGCCATGGAGATCATCCTGGATTGGGGCGTCGAGCTGCCCGTCTACCAGCGCAGCGAGGCTACGATCTTCTCCACCGAGCGTGTCAACATCGACACCATCGCGAAGGATCAGACCCCGTACTGGACCTACAAGTCTGAGCTGAACAACCTCGAGCTGAACTAAGTTCAACTTACCGTTGTGAAAGCAGGTGACCGCCCGCCAAGGGCGGTTGCTTGCTGTAAAGCCCTTGGCCCCCTCTGGGAGGGGGCTCCGCCCGCAGGCGGTGGGGGAGAGAGCCTGCTGAAGTCCGAAATGTTTCGGGCTGTGGCAAGGTTCTCTCCCTCCGGCCCTACGGGCCACCTCCCTCGCAGAGGGAGGCAAGCAGCGACTGCTAATATGGTCGTCCCACTCCCACGCAGGGCGTCGTCCCTGCGTGGGATGGGGATGCCCACATTACGGCATTTCCCTGCAAAATAAACGCGGTTTAACCGTGCAAGGAAGGAACGAAAACTCTTGCGAAACTACATCATCAAGCGTGTCGCGCAGTCGGTACTGATCCTGTTCTGTGTCATGTTCATTATCTATGCGCTGATCCGCAGCCTGCCCAGCTCCTTTGCCGAGACAATGGCAATGCAGCTGGCTCAGGCCCCCGGCGCCAAGCCCTATGAGGAATGGCTTGCCCAGCTCAACGCTTCCTACGGCCTTGACCTGGACATCGTTCCCGGCTTCTTCACCTGGCTGAGCAAGGCCGTTGTCGGCAACTTCGGCGACAGCTGGAAGTGGAACGTGCCTGCCACCCAGAAATTCACCGAGGTCATCGGCCTGTCTGTCATCATGGGCGGCATCTCCTTTGTGCTGTCCCTCGTGATCGCCGTGCCCCTCGGCGTGCTGGCTGCTACCAAGCAGTACAGCCGCGCGGACTATGTCATCACCTCTGTGGCGCTGGTCGGTATTTCGCTGCCCACCTTCTTCTTTGCCACGCTGCTCAAGCTGTTCTTCTCGGTCAAGCTCGGCTGGTTCGACCTGTACGGCCTCGTCGGACGCGATTACGCCCAGCTGGATTCGATGGGCCAGTTCCTGGACAAGGCCAACCATCTGGTCCTGCCCATCGTCACGCTGGTCATTGTCTCCATCGGCGGTTACATGCGCTATACCCGCACGAACATGCTCGAGGTCCTGAACGCCGACTACATCCGCACGGCCCGCGCCAAGGGCCTGTCGGAGCGCACGGTCATCTATAAGCACGCCTTCCGCAACACGCTGATCCCGCTGGTCACGATCATCGGCGGCAGCCTGCCCGGCCTGTTCAGCGGCGCCCTCATCACCGAGACACTGTTCTCCATCCCGGGCATCGGCTACATCTCTTACCAGTCCATGGTCGCGGGCGACATCCCGTTCACGATGTTCTACCTGTCCTTCATGGCGGTGCTGACGCTGGCCAGCAACCTGCTGACCGATATTCTGTACGGCGTGGTCGATCCGCGCGTGCGCATTTCTTAAAGAAAGGAGACTGCACACCCATGAGCGAAAATACGCAGAACCAGAACCCGAAGCAGGAGCAGTACTCCCTGAACGATGACCGCCGCGTCAAGGTTTTGTCCCCGGGAGCGCTCGTCGCCAAGCGGTTCTTCCGCAACCGTCTGGCTGTCGTCGGCCTGTCCATTCTGGTGGCCATGTTCCTGTTCTCCTTCGTCGGCGGCCTTGTCAGCCCCTACGGCCAGGACGAGCAGTTCTTCACCTACACCCAGATGTCCAAGGAGTTTGTCGGCGTTACCCGCAACGATACGATGCGCTTTGTTGTGGCCGATGGGCAGAACTTCGGCTCCATCGCCCAGAGCAAGGCACTGGAGGCCGTCAAGAAGGGCAATACGGAATTCAACTATAAGGATGTTGACTACACCGTCGACATCCAGAGCGACGACTTTTACGTTGTCTACCAGGGCAGGGACATCATGGGCTACGCCAGCCGCGACCTCGTGAACGAGGCCGACGGTGCGCCGAAGTTCAGCTTTGACGTCAAGCTGGCTGCCCTGACCGCCATGGCGGCAGGGGAGAAGGAGTTCGCCGCCGACGGCGTGGACTACACCCTCGACGCGGACGGCAACATCCTCGCAGGCGGTGAGGAGCTGGGCTACGTCAGCCGCTTCGTCGTCTCCGCCGCCGATTCCAGCGTCGTCGTCACCCGTGACTTCAAGGACCGCCTCGAGGAGGCCATCGACGACAACGCCGCCAAGTTCAATTACACAGACGCCGAGGGCAACGAGGCCGAGTATGACATTGTCTACGACGCCTCCACCAAGGTCTGGAGCGTCAAGCAGATGACCGAGACCTACGTTTATGACCGCTACGCCGCCCCCAGCAAAGAGCACTGGCTCGGCACCGATACGAACGGTATGGACATGCTGACCCGCCTGATGTACGGCGGACGTGTCTCGCTGATCATCGGCTTTATCGTTGTTGTCATTGAAGCGTCCCTCGGCATCCTGATGGGCGGCATCTCCGGCTACTTCGGCGGCTGGATCGACAACATTATTATGCGTATCGTCGATGTTTTCTACTGCATCCCCTCGATGCCCGTCATCATCATCATCGGTGCTCCTGGACCCGTATGATGTACCTGATGCTGATCCTGGGCTTCCTCGGCTGGCCGAGCATTGCCCGTCTGGTCCGCGGCCAGATCCTCTCCCTGCGCGAGCAGGAGTTCATGCTGGCCACCGAGGCCTGCGGCATCAAGGTCTGGCACCGCATCTTCCGCCATCTGATCCCCAACGTCATCCCGCAGCTGATCGTCACCTGCACGATGGGCCTCGGCTCCACCATCCTGACCGAAGCCACGCTGTCCTTCCTGGGTCTGGGCGTCAAGTACCCGTTTGCCTCCTGGGGCAACATCATCAACGACGTCAACAACGCCTACGTCATGACGAACTACCTGTTCATCTGGATCCCTGCCGGTGTCTGCCTGCTGCTCACCGTTCTGGGCTTCAACTTTGTGGGCGACGGTCTGCGCGATGCGTTTGACCCCAAGATGAAACGCTGATTGGAAGGAGAAACACACGATGGCTAAAAATCAGGACGGATACCTTTCCGCCAAAGAGTCGCGGCGTATCTCCAAGGAAAACCGCCGCATCACGGACCAGTACGAAAAGCGCCGCAAGCGCCGCAACGTGCCCGAGTCCGAGTACACCACCCAGATGAAGGACCCCGCCAACGCGGTGGAGTTCGATAACCTGCACACCTACTTCTTCACCGACACCGGCGTCGTCAAGAGCGTCGACGGCGTCTCGTTTGAAGTGCCCATCGGCAAGACCGTCGGCGTCGTCGGCGAGTCCGGCTGCGGCAAGTCCGTCACCAGCCTGTCCCTGATGCAGCTTTTGCAGCGCCCTCAGGGCCAGATCGTCGAGGGTGCCATCCGGCTGAACCTCGGCAATGACAAGGCCTACGACATTGCCAAGACCCCGGCGGACAAGATGCAGGGCCTGCGCGGCAACTATATCTCGATGATCTTCCAGGAGCCTATGACGAGCCTGAACCCGGTGTTCCGCATCGGTGCCCAGATCGACGAGGTCATCGCCCTGCACGAGGGCGAGGGCAAGACGAAGGAGGACATCAAGAAGCGCACCATCGAGATGCTCGAGATGGTCGGCATCGCCAACAGCGAGGGCGTCTACGCGATGTACCCCCATGAGCTGTCCGGCGGTATGCGCCAGCGCGTCATGATCGCCATGGCGCTGGCCTGCAACCCGAAGATCATCATTGCCGACGAGCCGACCACCGCGCTGGACGTGACGATCCAGGCACAGATTCTCGACCTGCTGCGCAGCCTGAAGGACCGCATCAATTCGTCCATCATGCTCATCACGCATGACCTGGGCGTCATTGCCGAAATGGCCGACTATGTCGTCGTCATGTACGCGGGCCGTGTCGTCGAGAAGGGCACTGTCGAGGAGATCTTTGCCCACCCGAGCCACCCCTACACCATCGGCCTGATGGCGTCCAAGCCCGTTGTCGGCAAAAAGGTGGACCGCCTGTACTCCATCCCCGGCAAAGTCCCCAACCCCGTTGATATGCCGAACTACTGCTACTTCAAGGACCGCTGCGAGCTGCAGCTGCCCTGCTGCAGCGGCGAGTACCCCTGCGAGATCAGCCTGTCCCCGACGCACAAGGTCAGCTGCTACCGCTACTATGAAGAAAACAGAAAGGCGGGTGAGTGACGCATGGCAAACAAGGGTAAGCACCTGATTGAAAACGATTACACCCCCGTCACCTATGACCCTCAGTATATCCTGATGGTCAACCACCTCAAGAAATATTTCCCCATCAAGGGCGGCCTGCTGTCACAGACCGTGGGCCACGTCAAGGCCGTGGACGGCGTGACGTTCAACCTGCGCCGCGGCTGCACGATGGGCCTTGTCGGCGAGTCCGGCTGCGGCAAGTCCACCACGGGCCGCACGATCCTGCGCCTGGGCGGCGAAAAGACCGGCGGCCAGGTGCTGTTCAACGGCAAGGAGGTCTACGACATGACCCCCGCCGAGATGCGTGAGCTGCGCACCAAGATGCAGATCATCTTCCAGGACCCGTTCTCCAGCCTGTCCCCGCGTCTGCCCGTCGGCGAGATCATCGGCGAGGCCGTGCGCGAGCACAACCTTGTGCCGAAGAACGAGTTCAACGACTATATTGACCAGGTCATGGACGACTGCGGTCTGCAGCCCTACCACAAGACCCGCTACCCGCACGAGTTCTCCGGCGGCCAGCGCCAGCGTATCTGCATTGCCCGTGCGCTGGCCCTGAACCCTGAGTTCGTCGTCTGCGATGAGCCGGTCTCCGCGCTGGACGTCTCCATTCAGGCGCAGATCATCAACCTGCTGAAATCCCTGCAGGAAAAGCGCAACCTGACGTATCTTTTCATCTCCCACGATCTGTCCGTCGTCGAGCATATCTCCGACACTGTCGGCGTTATGTACCTGGGCAATCTGGTGGAGTACGGCGAGACCGACGACATTTTTGCCCACCCGCTGCACCCCTACACCAAGGCGCTGTTCTCGGCCATTCCCATCCCGGACCCGACTGTCAAGCGCGAGCGCGTGGTGCTGCAGGGCTCCATCCCGTCCCCGGCCAACCCGCCGTCCGGCTGCAAGTTCCACACCCGCTGCCCCTATGCCACGGAGCGCTGCAAGACCGAAGCGCCGAAGCAGCGTGAGGTTGAGCCGGGCCATTACGTGGTCTGCCACCTGTACGAAAAATGAGGAAGCGCGACGACTTCGAGGACGATGGCCGCACCATCGCCGATATGAGCGGCATCGGCCCTGCGCCGACGCTGCGCCCCCACCGCCGCAAGGCGGACGCCCCGCCCCCGGAGCCGGCGAATGCCCGCCCCTGGGAGCAGGCCCCCGACTGGACGCCCAAAGAAAAATTTTGGGCCGTCATGGGTGTGCTGAAGGCCACCCTGGCCATTGCCGGGGTGTATCTGGTGGGTTTAGGTGTGCTGCTGGCCGTGCTGTTCCTGCTGTGGAAATGAATACAAAATAAAAAGGCATGTACGATTGGATAGGTCGTACATGCCTTTTTTTGCGGGCAGAGATATTCCAAAAAACCATTGCTGCCATGTAGGGGCCGCCCGTAAGCAGCCGCCCGCCATATACGGCATACCCGGCCCCTACGCCCGCAGCAACGCAAAAACCGGTTGAAACCTTGCGGTTTCAACCGGTCTTGGTGCGCCTGCAGGAACTCGAATCCTGGGCCCTCTGATTAAAAGTCAGATGCTCTACCAACTGAGCTACAGGCACGTATACACTGTGGTGCTCACAGCTTTACTATTATAGCAGGCAAAAAGAAAATTGTCAATACGCTTTGCAAAACAAATTAGCCGGAAATCCGGCAAAATCCGCACGTGTTTGCCCGCCGCCCTCTTGCCAAATACACAGCGGCGCGTTATAATAATATTTTAGTAAAAGATAAAACCGTAAAGGGGACAGGAAATATGGAAACTTTGGGCAGTCTGCGCCGCACAAACTATTGCGGCGAAGTCACGCTTGCCATGGCCGGTCAGGAAATGACCGTCTGCGGCTCCATCGCCCGCGCCCGCGACAAGGGCGGCATCATCTTTGCCGACCTGCGCGATACCACCGGCATTTTGCAGCTGGTGTTCGATGAGGATACGCCGAAGGACGTTTTCGCCAAGGCCGAGAGCCTGAAAAGCGAGTACGTTGTTATCTGCCGCGGCAAGCTGCGTGAGCGCGCCGCCAAGACCGATAAGATCGCAACCGGCGACGTAGAGCTCTACGTCAGCGAGCTGCGCATCCTGAGCGAGGCCCAGACCACGCCGTTTGAGCTGCGCGACGAGATCAACGTCAACGACGACCTGCGCCTGCGCTACCGCTATCTGGACCTGCGCCGTCCGTCCATGCATGAGCCCATCGTGCTGCGCAGCAAGATCATGCAGATCATCCGCAACTATTTCTGCGAGAACCATTTCACCGAGATCGAGACGCCCACCCTCATCAAGTCCACGCCCGAGGGCGCACGCGACTATCTCGTTCCCAGCCGTGTGCAGCCGGGCCACTTCTACGCGCTGCCCCAGAGCCCGCAGCTCTACAAGCAGATTTTGATGCTGTCCGGCTTTGACCGCTACTTCCAGCTGGCCCACTGCTACCGCGACGAGGATCTGCGCGCAGACCGCCAGCCCGAGTTCACCCAGGTGGACGAGGAGATGAGCTTTGTCTCCGAGGACGACATCATGACCCTGAACGAGGGCCTCATCAAGCGCCTGTGGAAGGAAATGCTGAACGTCGACGTCGAGACCCCGTTCTACCGTATGCCGTGGGACGAGGCCATGGGCCGTTTCGGCTCCGACAAGCCCGACCTGCGCTTCGGCTTTGAGATCAAGGACATCAGCGACATCGTGAAGGACTGCGGCTTCGGCGTGTTCTCCGGCCCTGTGGCCGAGGGCGGCTCCGTGCGGCTCATCAACGTGGACGGC
>OGJI01003434.1_pt1 | contig 12175 bp, 8 predicted proteins | sample 1572031 | NCBI WGS metagenome assembly OGJI01 (sample SAMEA2582119, study PRJEB24529) | metagenome | biome: Human gut stool | place: China | collected 2011
TGATACATTTCCTCAAAGGTGTACTGCTGCCCTTCTTCCAGAAGCGTAAAAAAGCTGTCGCTGCGGTTCACAGAATCGCTGGCTTTCAAATTCTTCAGCGTCAGGGAATTGATGTTGCAGTGCTCACAAAAGCCCGGCTCAAACAATAGAGAGTATCGCCCCAAGGACAGGAACACTTCACTGTTCTGATCCACCAATTCCAAAAAATGCTTTTTTCTATGTTCCACCGCATAAATGAGAATTGAAAACTGGAATTGCCGGACAGCATTAAAATCCAGATGGAGCCTGCCGGCATACAGAGCATTCAGATAACTCAGTTGGTTGCATAAAATTTCTTCCCTCTGTTCCTTGCTCAAAGGATGTGGCTGGGAGATAAACCAGTTGAGGTCGTATTGTCCGGCATGGTTGTCCAGCCAGAGGTCAAAAAAAGCAGACAAATCCTCTGCGTCATATTCAAATACAGCCAACAGCCGGCGGAATTTTCCCACATCGGTCATTTTCATCCACCGGAGATCTTTCAGGCGCTCTACTGACAGAAACAGCCGCACGCCATACCGATAAAGCAAGATGCAGACTCTCTGGAGCGGACAATTCTGTTCCAACAGTTCCAGAGCTTTCCGTTCATTTTGATGCCAGCAAAAAAGATACGAACCAAGAAACGGCTGCCGCATCATATCCCGCTGGTGCTCCGTCAGCATGGAAAGTCCCTTCCACTCCGCAATGGGAAAAGTCTGCAGGTTATCCAATATGACCTGCTCCTCTTCTTCATACATCACAAAGGGAAAATAGTATTTCAGGTATTCAAACCGCAGGGAAGGCAACAGTTCCAATTCCATGACTGCCAGCACCTGCTCTTGGGGATACGCTGTCAGTCTCTCTCCATACCCGTCTGCCGACTCTAAGGCTGAAGCAATTTCTTCATCGCCAATCTCCTGCCTGCACAACACACCATAGAGCGCTGCAAAGTTCGGCACCCGAACCAGTTCTTCCTGTATCCGCTTTGTCTTTCGGATGTGCAGCCGTTCCTGTAATTGAAGTGTCTCCACCTGGCCACATGCCTGCGCTATGGCATCCTCTGAAAAGCTGCCTGTAAGCGCCGGGAGCAATCCGTCATCTTTCATTCTGGTCAATAGGGTCAGATGTTTTAATATATTTCTCATGCTGCTTCACCTCCGATCATTGTCAGTACCATATTCAAAATCTCATGCCTTGGCCGGGGTTCAGACTCTACCAGTTCACCACACAGCTCAAAAAAGGCGTGTGCATCTTTGGCATCCATTGTCTGCACACAACCGGCGGGCCATTCCACCAGCTTGTCAAACGCCATATTCAGCACCTCGTTCTTCTCGTCCTGATGATAATATCCCCCAATGAATTTAACCAGAGATTCGGCGCTGCCGTTATAAAGTTGCTGCAGCTTTTCCCGTTTCTGTATGGTCCGTTTTTTCTGCTCCAGTCGTTTTTCCTGCTTCTTTCTCTCAGCTTCGGCTCTGCGCTCATCCTCCAACTCTTCCTTGGAATAGAATGTTTCCTTCAGCCGGTTGATTTCATAGCCGTTATACTCGCTGTGGAGAAAAAACTGCCGCAACACCGCTGCCAGCGCTTTTTTATCATAAAGGCGTTGGATCTCCGGTGCTTTTAAGGCACTTAAAACGAAGTCCTCATATTTTTCCGGCTCAGTCTGGAAAACTGAACGCTCCACCCAGTCATAGAGCTGTCGATGCTGCTCTGCAGATAGGAATGAACGGCTGATGTATGTTTTATATTCTCTTCTGCTGTAATACCCCTCACTTCTGACAAAGCATTCGTGAAAGTAAAACCGCTCGCCAAAAATCGTTTGAAGTTGGGAAAAAGTGTACTCAGCCAGTAGCCTCTCTACAAACCGGAAACACCTCCAACTTGAAATTCTCAGGGCATACTCCCGCAGCAGTTTCAGTTGTGGCGCGTATTCGCCACCATCCCTGTGCTGCTCAAAAAACTCCCATAAATCAATTTCCTTCTTTTCCACCAGAAAGGCAAACGCCCGTCTGCTGTTCGTATGCCTGCTCCCGAAATATTCTCCATAGTCAGCTCCGGTCAGTTCCTGATATCTGGAAAGCCACTGTTGCAAAGGGATCGTCTGCCTGGAATGCAGCATCTGCAGGGTAAACAACTCCATATAGTTATCCCGCTCCAACTCCTTCGCCAGATCATCGTACTGAGGATCAAACACATCAAATCGGTACGGAAAATCCTTCTGTATCGTTTGATTCATCCATAACAGTGTTTTCGGTGCTGTGGGGTTCAAACCATATTGAACCGCTTCCCAGAGTCCCTGAAATCCTTCGTACTTGACCGTAAAGCTGTTATAGAACCGAAACAGCCAGCCAAGATACTCGTAAAATTCTTCCGAAAGATCCTTTGGAGCATTCAGAAGCATCCGCCCACACGCTGTTGCGATTTTCTCGGCAGTGATGCCCTTGGAACTCAACCGGTCCGGCAGCCTGTCCGCCCATACAGCGAGAGAGTTTGCCAAAATGATTTCATCGCAGCGATACCCTGCTTTAGTCAAAACCGAAAATTCGCGGCTGTCGGGCTTCATATTCATATACGGCAGTTTCATCAGCGTGCGCAGCACCAGGTCGGCTTTCCCGCGGTATTTCTTTGCCTGCTCTGCATAGAACCGGATGAACCATTCCAGCACACCAAAATCATATACCAGTGAAAGTGTCCGATTTTGTGTGAATAGATGACTGAGTTGGGTATGCATCACCTCATAGCCGCGTTCCCTATCATCAAATAACGACAGTATAAACAGGGCTTCTTCCGTTCTCGTACACTCCCTTTCTGCCAGTTTCTCCAACAGGGCATGGCGCTGTGCCGCATCTGTTTCCAAAAGATACAGAGCGCCCTGCAGGTACACATCTTCTCCGGCAGACCGCCGCAATTTCTGGAGGAATGCTCCCCGCTGATTGCCCACAAACATATTGTCAGACTGGATCGCACAGGTATTTCCCAGCGCCAGGGCCAGAGCGCGGAGAACTCGGACATCATTGCCCAGTTTTTCCTCAAACCGCTCCAACACCTCGCCAGGATAACGCAGATGATATGGTTCAAAATAGCCGGACACATCCGTTTCCACCTGCCATATCTGCATCGCCCTTGTTTGTCGGTAAGTCCTTCTCGCCGTATCGTCCTGAGAAGTCTGTACTACCAATTCGGCAAAGGCATGGTAAAGCTCCAAATCAATAGCCCTCTGATATACCCGGTAAACCGGTATCCTGTCGATATGCATTAAAATCCCTCCTACCTGAAATCTTCCATAAAAGATATGGGGAGAGAGCCGCAACATGGCTCTCTCCCCATTGATCAACTGACAGCATACCGATGGTATGCTATATTTTCTTACTCAGCGCCGGCCATGCTAAAGAACTCCGCAGGTGACAGTACCGTAACGCCCAAATCCCTGGCCTTGGACAACTTGCTGCCGGCATTTTCGCCGCAGACCAGATAATCCGTCTTCTTGGACACCGAGCTGCCGGCATGGGCTCCCAGTGATTCGATCAGGTCATTGATTCCGTCCCGGGTGTAGGGTTCCACCTTGCCGGTAACTACGATAGTCTTTCCTACAAAGGGATTATCCTGCACCCTGTTTTCGCTGTGTTCTGCCACAGCAGGCTTTTGAATACTCATCATAGTCTGTAACTCCTCCCAAATACAAAAATTATCTTCTACACAGAACCAGTCGTGGATATTGTTATGCAATGTCTCCCCGAAATCCGGAAGCTGCCGGAAATCATAGCCACCATAGACCGCATCCCGAAACTCATCCAAATCATAGTGGAACACACGACCTAATACCTTGCTGGCAGTGTTACCGATCATAGGGATGTCCATAGAAATCAGATACCGCTTAAAGGTGGTGTTTCGGCTCTGTTGGATAGCGTCCCAAAGGCGCTGCCAGGACTTTTCACCAAACCCATCCATGCGGACGATTTCAGCCCGGTAACGATCCAGACGGTAAATATCCAGATAACTATGGATAAATCCCTGACCGATGAATTTTTCCAATGTAGCCTCCGACAGCCCTTCAATGTCCATTGCCTTCTGGCTGACAAAATGGACGAACTTTTTCAGCCGACGTGTCTCGCAGTCAGGGTTATCACAGTACAGCGTCTTGATGATGCGATCCTCGCCATTTTCACCCTTTCCACTTGATTCATGGATGCGGGTAGGCTGTCCACAGCAGGGACAAACATGGGGAATCGTATCCACCATAGAGAAGCCGCCTCTGTCCAGATTTTCCTCCACGTGGGGGATGATCATGTTTCGTTTGCTTACCAGAATCCGGTTTCCAGCCATCAGTTCCAGATCCTCAATAAAGGACAGGTTGTGCAGACTGGCCCTGCTGACCTCACAGCCATCGATTTCCACCGGCGTAAATACTGCTACCGGAGCAATCTCTCCGGTTCTGCCCGGCGTCCATTCGATGTACTGCAGCAGGCTCTCATGCAGGTCATCTTCAAACTTATAGGCCAGACCGTCCTTATAGTGATGTCCGGTGCGGCCGCAGCTCTGGGCATAGGCGATGTCGTTAAACGAAACCACGATACCGTCAATGGGGATATCTTTGTCAGTGGCATATTGCCGCAGCTGATAGATACCGGCTTCCACATTTTCCAGCGTCAGTTTCTGCTTTGTGACCAGATACTTACAGGGCTGGAACCCCAACGCACGCAGTTCCCGTAGCTTATCTGATTTCCGGGTCAGGTGCGGAAAGCCCTCCAGCACACCAAACGGCATGAAAACCAGCCGACGCTCCCGGCATGTCTTGGCATCCATCAGACGAATGGAACCAGCAGCCAGATTGCGGCCGTTTTTATAGGGCTTACCGCTGCTGTCCTGCAGGCTGGTCTTCAGTTCCTCAAAATCACTGGGTCTGATAAAGCCCTCGCCCGTCACAACCAGTCTCTCTTTGTAGGTGATGTGGGAAGGGATACCGCTGATGGCTCGGGTGTTATGGGTAATGATCTCCCCTTCGTCACCATCGCCACGGGTAGCCGCCTCCAGAAGTTCTCCATTCTCATAGGTCAACTTTACAGTCAAGCCATCCAGTTTGAGCATCAGCATCACCTGCTGCTCACCCATGAAATTCAGAAGATCCATACTGCTCTTCGTCTTATCCAAAGACAGCAGCGGGATCTCATGTCTGGTTTTCTCCAGCCTGCTTACCGCAGGATAGCCTACTGTCTGGGTTGGCGAATTTGCCATTTGGATTCCCGTTTCCTGTTCCAACTCTTTCAACTCGTCAAAGAGTCTGTCATAGACCTCATCTGACACACTGGGAGCGTTGCGGTTATAATACTCATCCCGATAACGGTTGAGCCGGTCATTCAAGTCTCTCTGCTTTTCCAAAATATTCTGTTCCATTATGCTGCCTCCTTTTCAAGTACCCGGAAGGACATAACCAGTTCTTCTTCCGTATGCTTCTGTTCACTGTCGAAAACACTGCAAACACCGTCTGCAAACTGCCAGTGGGCGGCTCTGCCCCACCAAAGGATCGGGCCGCGGCCGCCGTTGCCTCTGTTGGCAGACGCATCTGGCTGATTCGCTACGGTACTATAAAAGCCCTGCGTGTTTACCAGCGTAATGTTCCGTATCTGCCCAATACATTCCGGCCGGCAGTGATCCAATATCTCCAACTGCGTCCCTTCCCGAAGTGTCCTGCGCAGCTGATTCAGGTTTTTGATCATGCGATTTTCTCCTTTCCCCGCCCCACAGGGCAATTCTGCTGTGCGGTATGCAGCCCATTTCTGCCGGCTGCATACTTGCCAAAATTCAATTCATGGACAATACGCTGAATGGCGTCATCATCGTCCCACGCTGCGTGAAGCGTATTCCGCTCTGGCCCGGCTCCCACATGGACACATACCTTTTCACTGCCAACCTGCAGCAGCACATCCTGTCGCCTGGCGCAAACCACTGCCAGATTTCCAATTTGTTTCATGCTCTGCTCCTTCCTTCTTCATCAATGACCGGACGCCCTCAAGGATGCCCGGCCATTCTCATTTTGTCACGCTGCAGCAGCCAATGCCGGAGACTGGATGCTATCCGTGTTTTCCATCAGGTCTGCCATCAGCACATCCGCCAAAAGCCTTCCTGCCAAATGGCCGGTATGAATGATGACCCGATCCTTCTTCAACTGGATAAACTCCTTCTCACGAAGAATCCGACTTTCCGCAGCCAGTTTCAAATCACGACCTGTAAGACGCTCTGCAATAACTTTTTGCCATCTGCGAAGAAAGTCAGTTGCTTGCTCAATATCCTCATGCTGACGGTCAAATAGTGTACGCTTCTGACGCACTGTGCCATCTGGTTCGATCTCCAATGTGTAATAGGGATCTTCCGGTTCGTCGGTTCGGCGCAAGAACAGAATAAAGCTCTCACGACGCTCCATGCGCTCATAATAGCGCTCACCACTGCCATCGTTGCCAACACAATGATGAAGCATTCGCCCCTCTTTGATGATCGCAAAAATGTTTTCCGGAGCAACAACCATGTATTCCTCCTCAGCATAGGTATATTTCTTCTGAAGTTCTCTGCAAATGCCATCAACATTGGGATATTTTTCTGCCATTTTCTCTGCCTGAAGTTCCAGACTTCCGGCTTCACACTGAATTACCAGTTCATCATGTCTCTGACGCAGCTTGCGCACGCGATAAATAATTTCATCACTGGTATCGATGTGCAGGCGCTGTGCCATAGCCATATAGTCCTGCCAAGTGATTAACGCCTGTCGGCAGCTGCCATCAAAATACTTCTTTTGCTTTTGCAGGTAATTACGTATCTGCAGCGGGCTCATGCGATCCACAATAAATAAAATATCCTTGGCTCGAATTTTATGGATACGGAACCACCGAAGCAATTCATTGGTAATGGGTTTTCCCCTTTTCTTTTCAACCTGCAGCCATCCTAAATCTTCTGTATCTCCATCCATCTGCCGCAAACGATTGAATCCCTGAGAATCCAGACCCAATGCGCGAATCAGCCTTGGAGCCTCCGGGTACAAAATCATTTGCCGCACTACATCACAGTTCTTAAAACATTCCTTCGTCAATTTTGATAAGCCGGATTTCCATATTTGCTCCATCTGGGGAAGCCGGCGCCAAACTGCCAGATAACTTTCCGGATCGATGCTTTTCTGTTTCCGAATCCATTGCACAAGACCGGTACAGCGAAGCTCATGCTTTTCAAGATGAGGCAGAGTCTTACCATAGACACGGCCATTTTCTGCACCATGCCAGTCATAAGAACAGGGGCTACAAGAAATCCAGCGCATATTACGCTGCTTATACATCCCCCAGTAATAACTTCTGGGTTTTAGTTCTCTGTCATAGATGGTACGCCGGATTTCCTGGCAATAAAGCTTGGAATTTGGAAGGCTTTCTTTTCTGTATGTCCGGTCAGCCTGAAATTCACGAACTACAAAGCCGTCCTTGCATCGCTGGATCAGGTAAGCAAAATATTTTTCTGTCTGCATGTACCCCGCCCGGCCATATGCTTTGAATACCACCGGATGGCGGCAGCAACTGCAGTAACCTTCCTGATTGTGGTGAGGATGCCCTTTAATCGGCACTTCCTTTTCACAATAGGTACAGTACCCTGTTTTTGCACCGCCTTTTTTGTAATGGTAGTAGATGTAGTTCTGCTGGATGGCGACCTTATTCACCCAGCGGTTCCAGTCCTTTGGAAGTTCCGGCACCTGCTCCAGATCTTTATCCCATGGGTCGGTTTCCAGCCGATGTCGCTGCACCAGCTGTTCGTCACGGACAGCCCTCTGGAACTGCAGGATCGCACTTGCTCCTCTTTTATCATTGTCTAAATATGTCTGTATAACTGCTGCTTCTTCCTCGCTGACCCAGCTGCTTTTTGCATACCAGTGTTTCCAGTCCAGTCGGTCCAGTTTGGCCTCGCTCCATTTCTGGTTCAAGCAGTCATAGGTGGTAAACTGCCGATTCTCTTTATCCAGATACACCTCGTAGACCGGATTATTTCCGTCCAAACGCAGGTAGTCCGGAAAAAAGAGTGCGGCTTTCAAAATTCCAGCCTGCACGACACAACGCAGATAAACGTAATAATCACAAACCTCCGTGACATAGCCATATTTCGTTTTTTCTTTTCTCGGCATATCCGAAGCGGCAATCTGCTTCATTTCTTCTGTTGCTGTCAGCTTGGGAAATGCCATCAGGGCTCGTTTTTTCATCTCAATTCACCGTCCTTCTTGTCAAATCCACGCCATACCACACATCCGGCATCAACGTGATTCCATCAACTCGCCCTACAGCAACCTGTACGATAGCTTCGGAATCCGGAGCTTCCTTCGCAAAAGCAAGGATGTCTCCCAGTCTTCCGGTAGCAACGGGGTCTTTGCCCCGTACCACCGCATAACCGCAGTTCGCCATTGCCCGGTTGGCTGCCACATGGGAACTCCACACCCTGCGCGGGTGATCTACCATGTAGGCCAAACCATGTAAAAACAGCTCCTCTTTGGTTAGCCGCTTAATCACAGTCAGCTCCGTACAGGCGATTTTGGAGTCATGCTCATCTTCATCGATGTCGCCGCCGGCGTTGACGATATAATATTCCGAATGCTCCAGGCTGGAATAATAGCTAAGGCAGTCGAGCGGATTTTCCGCGCAGTGAAATCCATTTTCCCTGCAATTTGCTTTTTCAGTCGTATTGAGCCCCATCACAAACTGATAGCCACGGCATATCAGCCCGGGGCGAAAACCCTTATAAGCAATCATTCTGCATTTTTCCTCCTTTGCCGGCTCAGCCTGCCTTTGCCATCCCAAAATCCAGAAGCGACATCTGCCCATCCTGAGAAGGCTTTTTTTCCTCCTGCTTGGGTGCCGACTTGGGTTCCGTCTTTTTCTTCTCTGCCGCCTTCTTGGGTTTGCTCTTTGCAGAGGACTTCCCAGCATACGGCTTGGGAACAAACTTCTCCTCATCCTCATGGTCTTCCTTGGCATCAGGGTCACGGAAATAATCTTCCGCCCACTGATAGCACAGATCATCCGGCACATCGCAGCCATACGCCTGCTGTCCGGGACCAGGGCGGGTTCCGCTTGCTTTTAGTTCATCCTGCACATAATCCCATGCCTTTCGGTTGATGTACTGGAAACAGCGGATCATGTTCTTTTTCGGATGCATTGTCAGACGGGCAAACGCCGTATCTTCCATACAGAGCATCTGGATATGCTCGGACACACATTCCTTCATATTTCGCCGTGTCAGTTTTTCTACATCGGTACTCACCCTCTGGGTAGAGGCCGCGATTACTTCTTCATCACTCATCGCTTCCAGACGGGCGATCTGCTCCTGCTCTGCGGCTTTCTTCGCCTGCTGTTTGGCGTCAAATTCCGCTTTGCGCTGGGCTTCAGCCGCCTCATACTCCGCACGCTTTTTTTCTTCATCTTCTGCGGCGGGCGGGTGTGCCGAATTCCCCTCCTCCGCCGATACTGGGACAGTGTCTGTACCTACAGGCGGCACAGGCAAAGATTCCATCTCCTCCAGCTCAAAGGCTTCATCATCCTCAAAGGCTGCAGACGAATCGAACATACTGTTTTGCTGCTCCATTGCTATTTCTGAAAAAACACCCATTGTAAAATCTCCTTTCGCAAAAAATGGCATGGAGTAGGCCGTTATGACCCTTTCCATGCCATTGTGTGTTGCTCACAGCACATATAAAAGTGTGCTGAAGCTGTCAAAACAGTAGCAGACCACGCCAGTATACTGCCTTGACCATTCCTTGATTTTGTCCTGCACCTCCTGCGCAGTCTTTTGATTGCTCATGTTCCAGGGTGGAGGTACCGTTACGGTAAAGTAGCCATTCTCCAGACAACTTCTGACATCTGCCGGAAGATTGGAGCACTGCTCATACAGTGCTGTAATCTGGCTTTTCTTCTTTTCTGCAATACGCATCTGACCCCTATCCCTTCATTCCTGTTTTTGAGCAGGCTCCGGAAGTCTTTTACACAAGAATGGGGAGAAGCGTACCGGTGCAAAATCCCGGCAGTCATTCACATAGAAGTATGTGCGTTTGCCTTGGCAGTCCAGTTCCACCACATCAGATGGAGCCAACGGACGACCTCTGTAATCTTCCGGCAAATGTTCATTGTAGTCCAGGAACAGACGCCCCAGCACTTCCATGTCATTCTGCCCCTTTGGGCAACAGACCTCTGCGCTCCATACCGTCTGATAGGCGGCGGCAGGCGGCTGTTCATATCCAGCTTTACGCAGTGCATCCAGTTGCTTGAACGCGAAAGGTACCGTCTGTGTCTCACCCAGGCAAAGCTGGTAAATGCAAAATCTCCGGAAAACTCTCTGGCTGTCCAGAATATCCTTCAGCGCCCGATTGCCCTGAGCAAGAAATATCTGATACTCTTCCTTTGTCAGCCCCAGATACTCTGTCAGATCCAAATCTTTCTCCGCTCTGGTGTGCCAAAGTTCGACGCAGCCATCTATATAGGTAAAATCACACTTACCGCACAGATATTGCTGCTTAAAATTCATTCTCTGCACCTCCTTTTCCTTCTGTTCTTTCTCCCGAAGGGCAAGCTGCCAATCATCAAACCCTTTATAATTCGGATTCCAGGTCAGCCGACGACATGCCATTCCATTTTTTCGGGCCATCAGATAGATCTTAGATGCCCCATTAGAGGTCATTTGGTTACTGTACTTATCCATATCATGAGCCTCAATGATCTCCTCAGTGCCATTCTGTGCCAACAGTGCAAACAGCGTATCCAACTGGCTTGTGTTGTTTGCGCCGGCAATCGCCGCAAAAGTCCGGTTTGTCAGGCAGTGTGAGATGTCTGCTTTCAGCAGTCCCTCAATGACATAGACCACTCGAGCAGATGGATGGCCGATAAAATGTACCGGGCTCCCGGATGTGACGCCCATATTTTTGGACGAGGACGAAAACCAGATGTATTTGGCTCCTGACTTATCCGGTGGATCATCTTTTTGCTTGAGCGGACTATCCAAAAGTATCTGCAGGCCATGTATCATACCGTCGTATCCCACAGCCGGAATCAAAATCCCTGCGTTTTTTCGGTAGAAGTTCATGGTCCAGCGCCCGCTGTCATCCAGATAAAAGCCGGGCACCCCCTCCACCTTGCATCCCTGTTTCATCAGCCGCTCGGTAATGGAGCGGCAAAGGAATGGGGGTGGAGTGCTCTTGAACCCAATCCGGTCGATCTGTTCATCCGACAGTCCCCGTTTTGGGGAGTGCAGATGGTTGCGGTGGGCAGGCTGAAGAGGCAGCATAGCGAGCAGCAGCGAAAGCGTTTGATGAATTTCCTGTCCGCTGGCCCGTTCTGCTTGCTGCACTGTTTTTAGTTCGCCCCTCCTCTCATATCCGGCAAAGTCGGTCTGAGTCCCCGAAACCGGGGACCCAGTGCCAGCCTGCTGGTTTCCTGCCATCTCATATCCAGAGTTCGGCCGTTCCCTGTGAAAATCGTTGCACAGGGCTTCTCCTATCTCCCAATACGCATCGGATGTAGTCGTATTGTTTAGCCGCGCATAAAGCGCAAGCATACCGCCATGCTCATCACAATAATTGCACCGCCAGACATTTTTGACGAAATTCACATTCATCTTGCCGCGGCGGTCACCACAAAACGGGCAATCCACATATACACTGTTTGCCTGTCGGCGTCTGATTCGTAGATGTAGAAGTTCCACTACATCCATAATTCCGAACGGAAAATCTCCTGGATATGAGTCCATCTGTTCTCCCTCCCTTCTTGGCCCCATAGATGGGGCTGCTTATCATCCGGCTTTCTGTGCGGCCATACCATCGAGCATGATCTGCGCCGCAGCACGAACGATATTGTTGGTACTCTTGTTACCAGGGGTGAGATAGAATTTCAGACTCACCGGACGCTCCTTGGCAACTGTTGCCATGGTCTTTCCTTTGCTCAGACCACTATCCACCACCACATTCTGCGCTTCTTCAAAGGTCATTACCTTCAAGATGTCTTCTACCGGAGTGCTCTCCGTATAAGAAGGCGCCAGGGGCTGATTAGGTGCTTCCTGCTGAACAACAGGCGCCACAGGCAGTTCTTCCGGTTCATCCGATTGGAATACGGAGGCGGCCGGCTGCTCAGACGCATCATCCTGTTTTGGACTG
>OGJI01003447.1_pt1 | contig 12138 bp, 7 predicted proteins | sample 1572031 | NCBI WGS metagenome assembly OGJI01 (sample SAMEA2582119, study PRJEB24529) | metagenome | biome: Human gut stool | place: China | collected 2011
GTGGAACGAAGTGTTCTCCTTCCAGAACCTGATCGCTCCGAAGTTCGAGATGTAAAGAATTAGAAAACCGCCCCTCCGGGAAGCACTCACCCGGGGAGGCGGTCTTCTGATATCCCCGGGAGGTCACCCGGTTTTTCCGCTCCAGGGGATTCGTTTTAAAAAGCCCGAAAAATACTTTGCACGGCAGCAGTCAGGCCGCAGCAAAAATAACTTCAAAGGAACTGGGATTCCGGAGCTGCTCCGGATGAACAGAGAAAACAGATGAGTATCGTGGTGATTCTGCAAATCATCGTCCTGCTCGGCGCAATTTTCATCGGCGTCCGTCTGGGCGGTATTGGTATCGGCTATGCTGGCGGCGCCGGCGTTCTCGTGCTCGGCCTGCTTCTCGGCATGAAGCCGGGCAACATCCCCTGGGACGTGATTCTGATTATTGCGTCCGTGATCTCGGCTATTTCCGCAATGCAGCTCGCGGGCGGCCTTGATTACCTCGTTCAGATTGCTGAAAGGATTCTGAGAAACAATCCTAAGCACATCAACTATCTCGCTCCTATCGTGACGTATGTCCTCACGATCTTCGCTGGCACCGGCCACACCGCTTTCTCCATGATCCCGGTTATCGTCGAAGTCGCCAAGGAACAGCACATCCGTCCGGTCTGCCCGCTGTCCATCGCTGTGGTCGCTTCCCAGATCGCTATTACCGCTTCCCCGGTGTCCGCTGCCGTGATTTACATGAGCGGCGTTCTGGAACCCTTCGGCTGGAGCTACCCCACGCTGCTCTGCATCTGGCTTCTGACGACGTTCGTTGGCTGCATGCTCACCTCCTTCGTGATGAGCCACATCCAGAATATGGATCTCGACTCTGACCCGGTCTACAAGGAACGTCTGGCCAAGGGCCTCGTCAAGGCTCCGGATGCTTCCAGCATGAACAAGGCTCTCAAGCCGTTTGCCAAGCGCTCTGTCGCGATCTTCCTGATCGGCGTGCTCGCGGTTGTGTTCTATGCCTCCGCTATTTCTCCGGCTGTCGGCCTTATCAAGCATGTGGTTGTCGGCCGTGACGCTGCCATTATGAGCCTGATGCTCCTCGTTGGCTGCCTCATCACCGTCCTCTGCAAGATTGAGCTCGGCAAGGTCGCTGATACCAGCGTCTTCAAGAGCGGCATGGTGGCCTGCATCTGCGTGCTGGGCGTTGCCTGGCTCGGTGACACCTTCGTGTCCGGCCACAGCGCTGAGATCAAGACCTTCGCTGCCGCTACGGTTGCTCAGTATCCGGCTCTGCTTGCTGTCGTGTTCTTCGTGGCTGCTATGTTCCTCTACTCGCAGGCTGCTACCGCGAAGGCCATTACCCCGGCTATCGTGGCTGCTCTCGGCATCACCGCTGCCAACCCGGGTGATTCCTACATGCTGGTTGCCTGCTTCGCCGCTGTGAGCGCTCTGTTCGTTCTCCCGACCTACCCGACCCTCCTCGGCGCGGTCCAGATGGACGACACCGGCACCACCCGTATCGGCAAGTGGGTCTTCAACCACGCCTTCTTCCTCCCGGGCGTCCTCGCGATTGTGTTCAGCGTCGCGCTGGGCTTCCTTGTGGCGAAGTTCTTCTAAGCTTCGCGATCATTCAGACCGGATACACTCCGGTCTGAGAGTGAAGAAAGAAAAAAGCCAGCTTTCTAAAGCTGGCTTTTTCATGTCTGGAAGTTCCCGGTGCCGATCAGGATTCGGCGTCAGACGGAGTGCCGTCAGATGCGGCGTCCCGGTTCTTCACGCGGCGGTTCGACCCCGCGACGAGATCAAACTTGAAGAAACGGCATTCGAGAGGACCATTGAAGAGTACCGTCTTCCGGCCTTCCTTCAGATGCATTTCGCCCGGCAGATGACGGTCGGAGGTGAGCATCCAGGCGGTCCACCCGGCAAAGTTATGCTTCAGGTTGTCAGCAACGTGACGCATCATCGAGCCGACCGTCGCGCTTCGGGGCGTGGACTGTTCGCCGTACGGCGGGTTAGCGACAATGATGCCCGGAGTCTCTGTCGGCGGGAGGACATTTCGGGCGTCACACACCGAGAACTTGAGATTTCCGGATTCAAGCAGTCCGCCGAGACCGGCGCGGAGCGCGTTCGCCTCAGCCTTGCGGACAACGATCGAGGAAATGTCACTTGCCGTGATTGAGACCTCACGGTGCAGGTTCACTTCACTCTTCGCGTCTTCGCGGAGTTCCGTCCAGAGTTCACGGTCAAAGTTGAGGAGCTTCTCGAAGCCGAACGAACGGCTGATTCCCGGAACCAGGCCGCAGGCGATGGAGGCCGCTTCAATCGCGATCGTGCCGGAACCGCAGAAGGGATCCAGAAGCGGCATATCGGGCGTCCATCCCGAAAGCTTCAGGAGGCCGGCCGCCATGTTTTCCTTCAGAGGAGCCTCACCCTTATCGGTTCGCCAGCCGCGCTTGAAGAGCGATTCGCCGGAGAGATCGATGTAAAGCGTGCAGTACTTTTCATCGAGGAACGCCGCAATCTGCACATCAGGCGACTCGCGGCTGATGTCCGGGCGGGTGCCGGCGAGCTCGCGGAACCGGTCGCAGACAGCGTCCTTGATGCGCAGCGTCGTGAATTCGAGAGACTTCAGCGGCGCGCGGTGAGCGGAAATTGAAATGCGGAACGTCTGATCCGGCGTGAAATAGAGCTCCCAGGGCGTACGGCGGGCCTGCTCATAAATGTCTCGGCTGTCCCAGTAGTCATGGAAAGACACCTCCATCATCACGCGGGACGCGATCCGGGAGCGGAGGCACGCGAGGTAGGCAGTCTCGATCGTGCCCTCAAACATCACGCCGGAAGGTGTCTTGCGGGAGCGCTTAGCGCCGCATGCCGCGAGCTCTTCCTCGAGCACGGCCTCAAGTCCCCAGGGACAGGCGGCGTAAAAGCGGTGGTTCTTCTTATCTTGCATTTTTTTCCTAACAAAAGGGGTTCCGGGCGGAGGCCGCTCTAGCGGCGGCCTTCGCCATGTCCGAGGACAACGAATTTCTGGCTGGTGAGCCCTTCAAGTCCGACCGGACCCCGGGCATGCAGCTTATCGGTGGAGATGCCGATTTCCGCGCCAAGCCCGTATTCGAACCCGTCAGCAAAGCGGGTGGAGGCATTGATCAGGACGGAGGCGGAGTCCACTTCCCGCAGGAAGCGCTCGCCGCGCGTATAGCTGTCCGTCACGATGGCGTCGGTGTGGTGGGAGCCGTGTTCGTTGATGAAGTCGATCGCTTCATCCAGGCTCTCCATCACCTTGATTGAAATGACCGGCCCATTGTATTCGGTATCCCAGTCTTCGGGGGACGCGCTGATCGCGGCAAACCCTGAGTTCTGAATAATATCAAGGCTCGGATCGTCGGCCCGCATTTCAACTTTCTTATCGTGGAAGATCCGGGCGATGCGGGGAAGGAAGTCAGCGGCGACCCGCTCATGGACGAGGAGCGTCTCAGTCGTGTTGCAGGGCGAGAAGCGCTGCGTCTTCGCGTTATCCGTCACTTCAACCGCCATGTCGATATCGGCGTAGGAGTCGATATACGTGTGGCAGATTCCGTTGAGGTGCTTGATCATCGGAATGCGGGACTTTTCCATGAGACGCGAGACCAGCCCTTTGCCGCCACGGGGAATCACGATATCAACCCACTCAGGGTGAGTGACCAGCTGATCCACCATATCGCGGTCAGGGGTTGCCACAAACTGCACCGCGTCAGCCGGCAGTCCGGCTTCTTCAAGCGCTTCAGAGACAATTTTCGCGAGAATCCGGTTCGTCCGGATCGCTTCGCTGCCGCCGCGGAGAATGGCGGCGTTGCCGCTCTTCAGCGTGAGCGCCGCGGCATCCACTGTGACATTCGGGCGGCTTTCATAAATGATCGCGATCACGCCAAGCGGCACGCGCATGCGGCCAACCAGAATGCCGGAGGGCTGGGGTTCGAGCGACTGAATAGCGCCGATGGGATCCGGAAGCTTCGCGACCTGAGCGCAGCCTTCCGCCATCTTCTTCACCGTGTCTTCAGTCACCGTGAGGCGGTCGATAAAAGCGTCCGGGTAACCCTTCAGCTTCGCTGCCTCAAGGTCTTCACGGTTGACGGCCTGGATTTCTTCAGACCGCTCGAGGAGAAGGCGCGAAAGCACGGCAAGCGCCTTGTCCTTCGGCGCCCGGCGGGCTGCCGCCATCGGTTTCGACGCGGCGCGGGCACGGGTCCCAAGGTCCCGCATATAGTCGAGCGCGGCGCGGCCCGATTCGTTTTCTGTCACTTCAGACATGTTTTCCTCACTTTTGCCCGGAAATATCCAGGCGGCGGCGTGACTGTCAGGCCGGATGTGCGGGGCAGGAGAGGCTCCGGTTACCGGGCGATGAAGGCCGCAACGGACTTCAGTTCAACCCAGGGATCCGTGTCCCGGGAAGGAACCGGGATCCCCTTATAGATTCTGTCGATATCCGCGCAGACGGTCAGCGCGTTCTCGAGTTTCCTCGAGCTGAGCCTCGCGGCGCCCGAGGCGACTGCGTCCGCGATGTCACGGGGCCAGATCCGGAGTTCCCGGGCGGCGCTCTGTGCGGTCTGTCCGGTCGCGTCCATATGGTGCCGGACCGCGATCATCTTGCGGATATTCTCAGAGAAAAGATACATCAGAAGGGGCAGCGCTGCGCTCTGATCAAATTCGGCGCGGATGCCTTCAATCGCGCGGCACGCGCGGGCGGCATCTCCCTTCATGGCGGCGATCCCGACCGAAGCGAAGTCGAAGCGCGAATTGTCGAGCACCGAGCTCTGAACCTCTTCGAGTGTGAGAGGCGTGCTTCCCTCATGAAGGAGCGACAGCTTCCGGACTTCCTGGCTCGCGGCGAGAAGGTTCCCTTCGGTCTGTTCCGCGAGGAACCTCATCGTTTCATCGTCAGCCGACAGGCCTTCACTCTTCAGCCTGGCGCGGAGCCAGGAGGGGAAGGATGCGATCGGCACCGGGTCACAGCTGACGAGAACCGCGCCTGAAGTGAGTTCCTTGAACCACTTGCTCTTCCGTACCCGCCAGTCGGCCTCGGGAACCGTCACGATCACGATGACCGCGCCCGGATCAATCGGCGTGGAGCCGAGAGCCGCAAGCGCCGCGCTCCCACGGGTGCCGGGGGAGGGACTTGCAAGACGGACTTCCACGATTTTCTTTGCGGCAAAAAGCGAGATCGCGGCAACCGCGACGCTGATCTGATTCCAGTCACTGTTCGCGGACAGCGTGAGAACTTCGCGCTCTTCGTAGCCGAGGCCGCGGGCCGCAGCTCGGATCGCGTCCGCGGACTCGAGAGCGAGCAGAGGCTCTTCATCCGCGATCACCCAGAGCGGAGCGATTCCGCCCCGTTTGGCGTCAGAGGCGAGTCTCGGACCGAGTGACGCGCTACTTAGCTGCTGCATGGGCCTTCGCCTTCGCGGCCTCGATGCGGCGCATCAGCTGCACCACAATGTCCCGCTCGATATCGCGGTAAAGCGTGGCTTCTTCGGTTTCGCGCGACAGATAGTTGCGGATCGTGTACGGAAGGTCGCGGCGGGCGGAAAGTGTCGTGGGCGGGAGATATTCCCAGCCGAGACGGTATTCACGGGCGTCGCCGATATCGTTATAAGTCTGCACCACGCGGGACCGGGACTGAGACACGATCGAAAGGATCGCGTCAGCGTCTGCCATCTGATCCACGACACGGGCATTGGTTTCCGCATTGATGTGGCGGCGCAGCTCCCACTTCAGAGTCGACTGATCGCTCATCTGCAGGTACACGGTCTCAAACGGAACAGTGAACCGGCCGCGGGGCCTGAAACCGCACCCGGTAAGAGCGAGCGATGCGGCGGCCGCGGCAAGAAGCGCGCGGCGATTGAGACCGGTGGTATGCATAAGCGGAAATTCCTTCTTTTCGCGGCGGTGTAAGAACATCCCTACATTATACGGAGAGGGGGAGAGGGTGAAATGCGAAAGAAATGCCCCAGACGGGGAATCCCGGCTGGGGCAATAGAGGAAAGAGGAGACCTTTGGCGGACTCCTCTTTCAGACCCGTGGGTCAGATCAGGCCTTCGGAGCCGGAGCGACGATATTCACGAGCCGCTTCGGAACGATGATCACCTTCTTCACCGGGGTGTCGCCGAGGAAGCGGGACACATCGGCGTCAGCGAGAGCCGTCTTTTCGATCTCTTCCCGGCTGGCGTCCGGAGCGACCATGATGCGGCCGCGGAGCTTGCCGTTCACCTGGACCACGAGCTGGATCTCATCAGCGGCGAGCGCTTCCGGATCCACCTTCGGCCACGGGGAGTCGATGATTTCGCCGAGTTCCTTCACATACCCGAGCTCATCCCAGAGGGAAGTCGTGATGTGAGGAGCGAGCGGATAGAGCACGCGCAGCAGGAGCGAGAGCGATTCGCGGAGCAGCGCTGCGCTGCCGGCCGAACCATCGTCCTTGAAGCTGTCGATCTCGTTCATCATCTTCATCGCGGCCGACACAACCGTGTTGTACTGCATACGGTCAAGGTCAGCCGTCGCCTGAGCGACGTTCTGATAGAGCGAACGGCGCAGGCTCTTCTGATCGGAGGTGGCAGTCTTCGGGTCAAAGGCACCGGCGCTGGCGAGCTCATCGCGCTTCGAATAGGTCCAGCTCCAGAGGCGGCGCAGGAAGCGGAAGGTGCCTTCGGCGCCGGCATTGCTCCAGGCCGCGGACTGATCCGGGGGTCCGGCGAACATCACGAACGTACGGGCGGTATCCGCGCCGTACTTCTTGATGATGTCACGCGGCTCAACCACGTTGCACTTCGACTTTGACATCTTCTGGATGCCGGCCGACTTCACAGGCTGGCCGTCTTCCTTGGAAATCGCGCCGGTCGGGCGGCCCTTTTCGTCCGTCTTCACCTCGATTTCATCGGGGTAGTACCAGCGGATGTGCCCATCCGGAAGCTCGCGGTAGAAGGCTTCGGCGCAGAGCATGCCCTGCGTAAAGAGACGCTTGAACGGCTCATCAAACTTCACGAGCCCAAGGTCACGCATCACCTTCGTCCAGAAACGGGCGTAGAGGAGGTGGAGCACGGCGTGCTCGATACCGCCGATGTACTGGTCCATCGGATTCCAGTAGTCGTTGCGGCTGTCCACCATCGCGGTGTCGCAGTCCGGCGAGCAGTAGCGCATGAAGTACCAGCTCGAGTCAACGAACGTATCCATCGTGTCGGTTTCCCGCTGGGCGGGGCCGCCGCACTTCGGGCAGGTCACGTTCAGGAACGCCGGATCCTTGGCGAGCGGATTGCCGGAACCGTCCGGAATTTCGTTCTCAGGCAGCACAACCGGCAGATCTTCTTCAGGAACCGGAACCGCGCCGCACTTCGGGCAGTTGATCATCGGGATCGGGGTGCCCCAGTAGCGCTGACGGGAAATGGACCAGTCGCGCAGACGGAACTGCACGTGCTTTTCACCAAGGCCCTTCGCCTTCAGGTCAGCCGCAATGGCGTCGATCGCCTCATGGAAGTGAAGTCCGTCATACTTGCCGGAATTCACGCAGTAGGGGTTCAGCGTCTTGTCGCCATACCATTCCTGCCAGTGATCCGTCGTGAATTCGGGAACGCCGTCGAGGTTCACTGCCTGGCGGATTTCGATACCGTAGCGTTTCGCAAACGAAAAGTCGCGTTCATCGTGCGCCGGGACGCCCATGACGGCGCCTTCGCCGTACGTCATCAGCACGTAGTTGCCGACCCAGACCGGAACATCAGCACCCGTGATCGGGTGACGGACCGTGAGGTTCGTCTTGATGCCCTTCTTTTCCTTCGTCGCCATATCGGCTTCGGAAACGCTGCCCTTCGCGCACTCAGCAACGAAAGCGGCAACCGCGGGATCGCTCTTCGCGGCGTATTTTGCGAGCGGGTGCTCGGCCGCCACGGCGACGAACGTCACGCCCATGATCGTGTCAGCGCGCGTCGTGTAAACGCGGAGCTGATGCTCTTCGCCTTCAAGCGTATAGGGGAAGGCAAAGTCCACGCCTTCGCTGCGGCCGATCCAATGGCGCTGCATCGCGCGGACCTGATCCGGCCAGCCGTCGAGCTTATCGATGTCGTCCAGCAGCTCCTGAGCGTACTGCGTGATACCGAGGTAGTAGCCCGGAATCTCCTTACGCTCAACCACGGCGCCGGAACGCCAGCCGCGGCCATCAATCACCTGCTCGTTGGCGAGCACGGTCTGGTCCACCGGGTCCCAGTTCACCACCTGAGTCTTGCGGTAGGCGATGCCGCGCTTCAGCATCTGCAGGAAGATCCACTGATTCCAGCGGTAGTACTCCGGCTTGCAGGTCGTCACTTCGCGCGACCAGTCAAAGGCGAGCCCCAGCGGCGCCATCTGCGACTTCATGTCAGCGATGTTCGCGTACGTCCACTGCGCGGGCGGCACCTTCTTGGCAAGCGCGGCGTTTTCAGCCGGCAGGCCGAAGGAATCCCATCCCATCGGAGTCATGACGTTGTCGCCGCACATACGGCGGTAACGGTACAGCACGTCATTCAGGGTGTAGTTGCGTACGTGGCCCATGTGAAGCTTCCCGGAAGGATAGGGAAGCATCGAGCAAACATAGTATTTCGGTTTTTCATGGCCGGAGGCATCAAGCGCATGCTCGACCGCGCGGTAGACATCCTGTGCCTTCCACTTGGCCTGAACTTCCGCTTCGACGAGTTCCGGAGAGTAGGTCTCACGCATTGGAGGATTCCCAGTCTTAAGGAAATAAAGAGTTAGATTAGTTAGTATATCCCGCGGAACGGGCTGTAACGTCAGTCAGCACGCCCGGGACACCTGACAGGCAGATGGTCCGCGTCTCATTTCTGCCTTTCCCCGCTCTTTCCATGCGGGTAGAATTTCAACCCCCTTTCAGCGAAGGATCCGCGTCCGAGCGGTTTCCGTGCGGCTCCGGTCTCATTCCGTCAGAGAATGGACACCCGAGCAACGCTTCGCCCCCTCTTACACTCAATTTGGACAGACGACCTATGACAGATCCCTTACTCGACGGCCTGAACCCTGAACAGCGTGAAGCAGTGACGCTGCCTGATCAGAATGCACTCGTGCTTGCCGGCGCCGGATCCGGAAAGACCCGGGTTCTGACGTCCCGTATCGGGTGGCTTATCCGCGAAGGACGGGCAACGCCCGGCAGCATCCTCGCCGTGACCTTCACGAACAAGGCGTCACGCGAAATGCTGTCCCGAATTGAGTCTGTGTTGAAAGTGAATACGCGCGGCATGTGGGTCGGCACGTTCCACGGTCTCTGCAACCGGATGCTTCGGGTGCATGCGGCGGACGCTGGGCTGCCGTCCGGTTTTCAGATCATCGATCAGGCGGACCAGCTCTCGGTTGTGAAGCGGGTGATGAAGTCGGCCGGGATCGATAAGGAAACGATTGAGCCGAAGATTGTCCAGCACTTCATCAATCAGCATAAGGAAGCCGGAGAACGGAGTTCTGACATCCGGTCGCTGGATGCCCGGACGCCGAACGGCGCCGTGTCGCTTGAACTCTACCGGCTTTACGAAAAGCTCTGCATGGCTGAGGGCGTTGTCGATTTTGCTGAACTCCTTCTCCGTTCCTACGAGCTTCTGCAGCGGAACGAACTGATCCGCCGCCACTATGAGCGGAAGTTTTCGCATATCCTCGTCGACGAGTTCCAGGACACGAACGTGCTTCAGTACCGCTGGCTGAAAACACTGGCCGGTTACGGAATTCCCGGCATGGCGCGCGAACCCGGCATCACGAATTCAATCTTCGCGGTGGGTGATGATGACCAGTCGATTTATGCGTTCCGAGGCGCGAATGTCAAGAATCTGACTGACTTCACGCGTGAACTCGGTGTGGATCACGTGGTGAGACTCGAGCAGAACTACCGCTCGACCGGCCATATTCTGGATGCCGCGAACGCCCTGATTGGCAACAACACAGGGCGCCTCGGAAAGAATCTCTGGACGGACTCCGGGAAGGGCGAAAAGCTTCGTGTCATGCCGACCGGGAGCGGTGAGGCGGAAGCCCAGTTTGTGGCAAACGAAATCGAGGCTGAGCACCTCCGGGGCCGGAAGTACGAGGATTTCGCGATTCTCTACCGCTCCAACGCTCAGTCCCGGGCGCTCGAATCCATTCTGATGTCAGCCGGCATTCCTTACCGTATCTACGGCGGACACCGGTTCTTCGAGCGTGCTCACGTGAAAGACGCGCTGGCCTATCTGCGCCTCGTGGAGAATCCGAATGACAATACGGCGTTTCTCCGTGCGGTGAATACTCCGACCCGGGGTATCGGTGCGAAGACGCTTGAAGGGCTTTCCGCCGCGGCGGAAACAGCCGGCGTCTCGCTGATGACAGCCGCGAAAAACAGCCCGACCAAGGCCGCCGCTTTCTCTGACCTTATTCTGAATATTCGCGACAAAATCGCGGACCTCCCGCTTGTCGAAGCGGTGAAGGTTGTGATTGAGAGCTCGACCCTCCGTGCGGCGGTCGAAGCGGCCGATAAGAAGGAACACACCGCGAAGGCTGAAGACCTTGATGAAATCGCGAACGCGGCGGCCGCTTTCCTGAAGAACGCTGAGATTGATGAAAAGACGCCGGCTCTTCTTCCGGTTTCTGAGGATGAGCTTTCGCCGCTTTCCGCGTTCCTTGCTCTCGCCACGCTGGAAGCTGGTGACAATCAGTCGGAAGCCGGTGCAGATGCTGTGCAGATGATGACGGTGCATGCCGCGAAGGGCCTCGAATTCCCGGTGGTCTTCATTACGGGTCTTGAGGAGAATCTTTTCCCGCACGCAAGCGCGATGCGCGAGAACGGTGACTCAGGACTCGAGGAAGAACGCCGTCTGATGTACGTCGCGATTACCCGCGCGAAGCGCCGTCTCTATCTCTCATACGCTGCTGTCCGCTTTATCAATGGTCAGAGACAGGATGAGATGCCGAGTTCGTTCCTCGATGAGATTCCGCAGGAGCACCTTGAGTGGCTTGCGGATCCGCAGGCGGCGTCCCGCGAGAGCTGGGCATCGAGCAGCGGTTCCTGGGGCCGGGGCGGCGATGAACCGCACCGCGGCCGCGCGAGCTATGGTCATTGGGGCGAGCGGCGCAGCGATTCCGAGAGCCGCGGCTCCGGCGACCGCGGTACCTTCACCGGAAACGCTTACACATGGAGTCCGAAGGGGAAGGACGCGAGTTACAACGGCTCGAAGGATGAGCCTCTCCTCAAGAAGAGAAAGGCGGGGCCCGATGGATGGCAGGCCGGTCAGCACGTGAAGCACCCCAAATTCGGCAAGGGGGTAATTGTTTCCGTAATCGATAGCGGCGATATGACGAAGCTGCAGGTGGCCTTTGTCGGAGGCGGCGTGAAGCAGCTTCTCGCAAAAATCGCCAAACTCGAAAAAATCTGATCTTTCCCGCCCTCTGCCGCTTCCGGTGCATCCGGTGTATGACGAAACATACGCCGGATTGCTTTCCTCTCAGGTATGATGAGAGACATCAAAATGCGGTAGGTGCGTGCTGACGGAATTCCCGTGTTTCGCAGTCTAAAACGGGAATTCTTCCGCGCAATTGGGCAATGGATACATTCTTTCTCGTTATTCTGGGTTTTCTCGCGCTTCTAGCGGCGATTGACCTTTTTGTCGGTGTCAGCAACGACGCCAGCAACTTCCTCAATTCGGCGGTTGGCTGCCGGATTGCTCCCTATAAAGTCCTTGTCGCGGTTGCCGGTCTTGGCATTCTGCTTGGCGCCACGTTCTCCGGCGGCATGATGGAGATCGCGAAGAAGGGCGTCTTCAATCCGGGAATGTTCTCGTTCTCGGACGTGATGGCGATCTACTTCTCCGTCATGGTGACAGACGTCGTTCTGCTCAACTTCTTCAATTCCATGGGGCTTCCGACATCGACCACGGTGTCAATCGTGTTTGAGCTTCTCGGCGCAGCGGTCGGCGTGGAAGTGAACCGGATACTGGAGCGTGGCGGGTCGCTTGTTGAAGTCGGCGCCTATATCAATAACGAGAAAGCGCTGACGATGATTTCGGCGATTCTTGTTTCAGTTGTGGTCGCTTTCATCGCGGGTGCCATCGTTCAGTACATTCTCCGCGTGATCTTCTCCTTCCACTACGAGAAGATGTACCGGAGGATCGGCGGTATTTACGGCGGCTTCGCAGT
>OGJI01003450.1_pt1 | contig 12115 bp, 10 predicted proteins | sample 1572031 | NCBI WGS metagenome assembly OGJI01 (sample SAMEA2582119, study PRJEB24529) | metagenome | biome: Human gut stool | place: China | collected 2011
CCTGCTTACCATTGGCATTCTCCCGTATCAGCTTAACATCATCACGCAGACCATACACAGTCATATCTCCTGCCATAGCCAGAGCTTCCAAAACATTCACTTTTTCATTGGAAATCGTAAATGTACCGGGACGGGCAACTTCGCCAATCACAGAGATCTTATAATTCACCATACGCACCGTCACAATAGGCGTTTCCGTAATATAAGGTTTCAGTTTTTGTACGATCATTTGTTCAGTCTCTTTCTTTGTCAATCCACCCACGTGAAGTTCACCCAACACAGGAAAATTGATATTACCTTCATTATCCACCAAGTATTGCTGCAGGATAGGTTGAGTAGTAGTGGCACCTAAAATGGCATTACTCTGCGTGGCCACTGTCAAGTTGAAGGGAGCCGCTAATTCAGGACTCGTACATGACACCACAATCGTCAGTAGGTCTTTGGGCATAATCTTCGCATCATACAACTGAGCGTCCTGAATACTGTACAATACAACTTCTGCATCCTGCAGGTAAGGTACTTTTTTGTAAGACTGGCAGGCTGTAAATAAAAACGCCGCCAATACGCAATAGACTAATTGTTTCATTATTTTCATATATTTTCTTTATAGGTGGGGCTATAATTCTTCACAAGATCGGGTATCCCCATTTCACCCGATCAATACAATACTACTGATTTGCATTCTCGAATAATAGTGATCTTTCTCAAAAGTATACGCTCTTAACTCATCACAGAGGGTGATAAAGTTTAGCTTATTCTTTCCAAACATTAACTCACCATTACCGTTCTTCATAATCTGCCATCCGGCAGCTGAGAAGCTTACTTTTTATCCTCCTTCTGAACTATTATACCCTCCAGCCTCTTTGCAACATCCCCAAAGACCATGGGATTGTTATAGCCTAGGTCTGAGATAGTATTATCAAAGGCATTGAGTGTATAGTAAACCTATTTAAAAGTGTTCTTCCGAAGATGAGACTGCCGATATTTTCTTACAAGTGACTATGGTAACTTATTTCTATTCGAAGAATAAATACTTTACATAAACCTCTACAATTAAAGATTCATAATTTCGAGCATATGTTTGTTGATGATGCTGATCTCATACTTGTTCTTGCAAAGTTCAAGACTGGCAGCCCCCATATTAGCAACATCCTCCGGATGTTCGATAAAATAGGTCATCTTCTCTGCTAAAGCCTGAGGATCGTGTATAGGTACGAAAAATCCGTTTACACCATCAGTAACGGTTTCCTTACATCCTGGAGTGAATGTAGTGATGATAGCACGAGCTGAAGCCAGTGCCTCCAAAATCACACGTGGAGTACCCTCACGATAAGCAGTCGGGAGTACAAAAACTGAGGTCATTGCATAATACTGAGCGATGTTGTCTGTCTCAGGGAAGAGTTCTACAGTACCGTCATTCACGTATGGCATCAAGTCTTCAGCAGTAATAGCATCTAAAAGATTCTTCTCTAGTTTACCAAGCATCATGAAACGAGTTTCAGGATGTTTCGCCTTTATAATCTTTGCTGCCTTTACGAAATCCATACCGCCCTTGGCATTCACCAATCGGCCAAGGAAAAAGAACGAAGGAGTTTCAGGATAAGCGGAAGGAGAATATTTGTTCATATTCACACCCGATCCGTCCACTACATGACACTTCTCCTTCTTTACCAACCTGTGCTCTTCAAACTCATTCAAGTCGTCAATATTCTGAAAGATTACTTTCTGAGAAGTACCGAGGCCTATTCTATAAAGTACAAAAGAGATACGCTTGATAATCTGCGCCTTCATGCTCTTATTGGCAAAGAGATAACCAGCACCTGTAACCATAGCAGTTCTGTTCTTCACTCCAGCCAACCAACCAGCAAGAGACCCGTAGATCACCGGCTTGATGGTGTAGCCCATGATGGCATCAGCCCGCTCCTGCTTCATGATCTTGTAAAGTTTCAAGCAGTATACAAGATCTGCAAACGGATTCAAACCGTTCTTGTTAACAGGTACCTCAATAAACTTAACACCCAATGCCTCAATTTTATCTACTCCTTCCTTGTCAGGGCCAGTAACTACCACATCATACCCCTGCGCCTGAATATCTTTTATCAAGTCACCACGGAAATTGTAGGCCGATCTATTCTTCGGCGATACCAGTATAAACTTCTTCATTCTTTCTTGCTTATAAAGTTCTTCAAATTAGTGTGCATCACATTAAACATCCTCCCGTTGTTGCCATCACTCACAAACGAGTTATGCGGACTTACAGCCACATTCTCCAATTTCCATAATGAAGACCCCTCTGCCAGAGGTTCGGCCTCGAACACATCCAATGCAACAAACAGGTCTTTACGTTCAGTCAGCACCTCACACATTGCCTGCTCATCTATCAGACCACCACGAGCAATGTTCACCAAAACAGCATTCTCTTTCATCACTAGCAACACCTCGCGACTAATCAGTCCTTGGGTAGAAGACAGCAATGGAGCAGTCACTACCACAATGTCAAACTCCCCTACACGCCCTCGAAACGTTTCGGTCAAAGCCATGTGATCAAAACCAGCAGTCTGGTTAGTATGAATATCAAAACCCGTAGTCTCAGCTCCGAAAGCTTGAAAGCGCTTCGCCGTTTCCTGCCCCACGTTTCCAGCTCCCACTATAGCCACCTTGATTCCCTCTATCTCACGCAGGTCTCTACGCTTTGTCCACCGACCTGCCTCCTGCTCCTGACGAAAGAACCATCCTTTCTTGTAGTGCTCCAGTACACGGAACATTGCCCATTCTGCCATCGGAGTACTATACACACCACGAGCATTGTAAAGCTCCATTCCGCGAGCCTTAATCTTATCTACTGGCACACGATCAAAGCCGGCACTCGTCAACTGAACAAATTTCAATCGGCTGAACTCATCAATATCATGACTCTGAAAAAGGCCATTACATACCATGGCATCCACCTCCGAAGCCGGCAAAGGCAACTCCTCCTTCTCCTGCTGCATGAAGTATATAGTGTACCCCAAGGAGCACAATGTCTCCATCTGTTCTTCAGAATACTTAAAACATCCTGTTAGTAATAGGTTCATATCTTAATTCATTTAATTATCTACTATGAGAACCACTTTAGTGCAATCGACGAACAAGGAGCATGTAAATAATAGTCATCATTCACAAAGGAATATACACTCTGACGAAACAGTTTAAAAAGCATTTACTGAAGTTTCTTTTTGTGCTCACAAGGCAAAAACCAACAATAATAAAGAACAAGACAGCCCCTATTTGCAATCAGGTCTCTAGAATAAACTCCTATATAATATATGTCTATAATGCCCATTACCGCAAAAGCATAAATTAATACGATAAACAAGAAAAACTTCTTAGCTATTACTAACTATTTTTTCTATTGCCTCACAGACTGCCTCATGATTATTCTTGAAATCTTCCTCTAAGAGTGAAGACATTTCGCTTTCCAAGCTGCGGATTGCTGCAATACCATTAGTGAAAATTGTACGTACTTCTTCCAAATCCATAATTTTATCCGTATTACAGAACGCGCGACTCACAATCACCATCTTACTACCCAAACGATAATGCTCCTTCAAGATCATACGTCCAGGAACAACACCACCATCCAATGATGCCAATCCACCGAAGCCGAATTGGATACCCTTTGTTTTGATGATACTTGCCCATTTGTCCACAGAACTATCAGCAAGCAACTGGAACATAAATTTCATCTTCAGAGCCAAATGCATATCGTTCAGTCCAAGATGAATCATGTCAATTCCAGGAATCTCTACAATCTGTTCAAGCAAAGCAGCCGCCTCAGGCGTCTCTACCAACAGGCAGGTCTTAGCTCTACCGCTCACACAGTCAATGAATTTCTCCACCTCTTCAATAGTTTTGAAGAAAGGCAACATGAGGATATCAGCACCCGCTTTGATAACGGCTTCTATCTCATCCTTGCTAGAAGGGTACTCAGCAAGCGACTTATGAATAGGATTCACGCGCACCAGCACCTTCGCCTTTCGAACAGCAGCCTTGATATTAGCCACATCCTTTACGGAATGATGGTTCTGTACGGTGTCTAGTCCACCTTGTCGACAGTCCTTACCAATAAATTCCATATCCACAAAGATCCAGTCCACCCCTGCCTCTTCGGCAATTCGCGCAATCTCCGGACGCTTTGTGATATACATTAAGTTAAGCATTCTTATTCTCTTCCTTTAATTTCACACCAGTCTCTTCCACATTCTCATTGTTAGCGTTGGTTACAACTTTAGTAATAGTCATGAAAAAAATCTTCAGATCCAGCCCAAGACTCATGTGTTGAGCATACCACACATTCAGCTCAATACGCTCTGGCCAAGGTACTTCTTTACGACCATTCACCTGTGCCCAACCAGTCACACCAGGGAGTACGTCAAACATGTGCTTCTGGTGCTCGTTATACTGCTCATATGGCCAAGGGTGATAAGTTAATGCAGGACGAGGACCGATGAGTGCCATATCGCCCTTGAGGATATTCACCAGCTGAGGTAACTCATCGATAGAGGTAGCACGAATAATCTTACCTACACGAGTAATACGGTTATCACCCTTGTAAGAATACACACCTGTTCCTTGTTTTTCAGCGCCTACACACATTGAGCGAAACTTCCTGATTTTGAATGGCACACCATCCTTACCCAAGCGTTCCTGCTTGAAAATAACTGGACCTTTAGAATCCAACTTAATAATAATTGCAACAATAATCAGTGGCACAAAGAGGATAATCAAAGCCACTAAAGCGATCATAAAATCGCAAGTTCTTTTGAAGTACTTATACATAATGTTTTTTTTATTCACTTCGAAGCAGACAAATTGAACAGTATAATTCAATATTCAATACCTTGCAATTGTGACATTTAATACCGGTTCAATACTATAATCAATTATTGTAAAAGGCGATGAATAAAAATCTAAATACCAGGAATTTTCGCAATTGTAACATACTTTTCAAATTACAATCAGTCAATATTTCAAAAATTGAAGGCGAATTATCTATACTACCATTATTTACAACGATTATTTCAATATCATCCAGTGTTTAGTTATTTAAACTCTCTACACATCTACGTAAATACCTGCTGGTATTTATATACAAGAACTATGATAATTTTATTGAATAAAAACCATCTATGAATTGGATCATCATTTCTTCCTTAAGGCTAGAATTTTTCGCATACCCCAAGTTAATATTATAAACACATCAACCCATTGGTATTTGGCTGCAATAAAAAAGATTCTCCAATGTAGAGCACATTGATGATATTTAAAATATCTGTATGATTCTTTTAATGCAGGATTTCTCAGAAATGTCGCACATTCATTACGTATCTCCCTGTATGTATGCAATTTTAGAGCATTACCACCTAACGGTATTACACTACAGCACATGCGGCTGTAAAAAGCCTGTAAGCATGCTGCATCAAACGTCGCTACATAGTTTTCCTTCATGTATTCATACCACCATAGCCACTTAGATAAAAGATTGACTCTATATGGTTTTGTGACAGATTGTACAGTATTCCTCCGGTAGTGATATAATGGCCTGTTCAGGAAATATCCGCTCTTTGCAACACTTGTATACGCAAAATTAAATTGAAGACATTCTGATGGAAGCTTGTTTAAATCTATATATCGTATATTACTATTTTTAATTATATCCAGCCTGTATAATCTCGCCCATATAGGAGTATGACGATCCAACAAGGAAGGTTTCTTAAGCCAACGACCTATTAAACCAAGCGTATGTACTCTAATCTCCTCAAAATATTCCCCATTAAACATCATATCTGTATTATACATATGACGTGACGATGAACCTATAGTAGATTCATTAAAATGGGCACATATAACCATATCAACGTTATTTTCACAAGCAGATTGATATAAATTCTCACACATATCATTCTCAAGCCAATCGTCACTATCAACAAAAATCACAAACTCGCTATCTGCTTTATCAATCCCAAAGTTTCTTGATGCAGAAACCCCCTGATTCTGATTATGAAACACCTTGAATCTCTCATCACTTACAGCATATTCATCACAAATAGCAGGAGAAGAATCAGTACTTCCGTCATCCACTACAATTACCTCAATATCTTTTAATGTCTGGTTCTTAATGGAATTTAAACATTCACGAAGATATAAACTGGTGTTATACACCGGCACGATAATACTTACCTTTTTCATTTTCTTTCGATCAGTTGTTTAAGGTCATGATGCAAGTTCTCTCTCACCACTGAGATTAGGAAATATTTCTTAGCATACTCGTTAGTCTGGTGAGCCATATTAAGAAGATTATCTTTGGTCGAAATAATCTCAGACAAAAAATTCTGTATATCCACTTCCTCGGTTATTACAAAAGCTCCAGGAATCATCTTTGCCTCCTCTACAGATGCAATGTTTCGAGGCCCCACCACAAGAAGGGATGAACCTGACTGAAGACAATCAGAAATCTTTGTTGAATAAGAGAGTCTAACACTACTGATATTCTCAGGCGAGAAGGACTCAACGTGAAGTACGAAGTCCGCCTGTTGCATGATCTCCTTAATCTCGTTATATGGTCTTGGACCCATAATGCGAGAAACGTTCGGTACGTTCAAGCTCTTATCTATTTCCGGTGTAATCTCTGCAGCCGTATATATTTCAAGCAACGCCTTCACTCCACCGACGTTAACAGTTTTTAACACACCAACCATTCGTGACAATGTTTCTGACCTTCCATAATAAAGATTGCCTGCATACACTATTCTTAATGGAGTATTCACGCTATTGCTTACATCAGTTATTTCACATCCCTTATAAAGAGGCTTTAACGAAATTTTAAACAGAGAACCATAGTCTTCACACATCAGTTTTGATGCACCATAATGATAATCCACCAGATCTATTACCTTACTGAAACGTCGCTCGAAAATTCTATATATAAGTCCTTTCGTATTCTGGAAACGACGATAAACATCATCTGCGTAAAATGCTACACAGTTAGCATTAGTGTGCTTCCTGACATACTTCAGATTTTCATAGATGAAAGCATCTGACTTAGCAAAGAAAAAGACAATATCCGGATTAAAATCCTTAATAAACGCTTTGTATTTAGCATTCATCCATATTTTCGAGCTGAATAATACATCAGCTACAAAATAAAACAATCCTCTATTTGAATGCTTGCTATGCTGAACCAGTTTTCTCTCTGTCTTTCCGATAGAATAATCCGCCTTTATATCCTGTTTGCAGAAGCGTTTTCCAATCTTCCAAGGTCTGAATATATTCTTTACTATATTAAATGGTGATACGCTATAATATTCATCGCAAAAATCATTGTTAGGATAAGTATCTCTGCAATAAGCACATGCTATCTTACTATCATCCCAACCAGTGAACCAGTTGGCGTATGTATTTCCACTGGCATTCCCTGTATCGAGTTCTATGTTACTAATAATTAATATATTCATTTACCCTTAAATAATTAATACGTCATGAATGAATTAGTTTCCCAGAAAAAGGCATATTCATCACCCGCTGAAATAATCTTATACATCAATGCTGTAATCAGCAATATAAGGACTGGTATTCTTGGAAATTTATTTGATGGTTCATTAATGTAGCCCATAAACATCAACACAAAAATAGAATAGTACTGAGCCAATCTTACAAGGTTCGGACTGTTGAACGAAAGAGGGAGCAAAATAAGCCCCATCGAAACAGCATTAAAGATTCCACTATGTGCTTCCTTAAAATCATAGTTTTTTCGATATTTCCAAAAGACTACAAAGGCTACAAGGAAATAAAAGAGAATCAAATTGTAAGCACCTCGTGAACCTTCATCCGCATAACCGATATAGTTCTCGCTTCCTGACAGCAATGCCAACTGTTTTGTAAACTGATATCCCATCACACACATCACAGGGAACAATACCATCGCTACCAAAAGCACTTTATTAACTGATTTCATGTTTGCTATCCAGTAGAACGGCAAGAAAATGAAAGCCGTTTTATGAATCAAAGCGCCACACAGAATTGCTACTAAGAAAGGAATAAGTTTCCTCTTCAGAATACAATTGTAAGCTATGAGACAGAATGAAGTTGCAATTGTTTGGCGAATACCTGTGACAGAAAAGAAATGATAAAACAACGCAAAGTACATAATCACTGACAACCAGATATCCTCCAATCGCTTTGTGTTGTTGTAAATCAAATACATTAACGGGCAGAAGAACAAAGCTGCTACAAAGACCAAATACACTTGATAGTCACTTGACATGATCGAGAACAGCTTCTCAAATACTGCATATCCAGCGTCTTTACCAACTCCTAACTGATATACATCTATGAAGTTCTGGAATATCATACTCCAGGACAAACGAATATCCTCTTCAAAATGACAGAAGTAATTATACGTATCCGATCCCACCCCCACATGCCTCAATCCAGACTGAATGATCAGCAAGATAGCCGTGAAGACAGCCAACTTCTTTCTCGCCTTGATGTACCCGCTTGACTCCACCAAATTGTTCTGTCTCTTTAGGATCAACATATATAACAGAATCAATATAAGTATGATAATCTTTAAATGCATCTTCAATTATTATTTATCTGCAAGTACTTGTTTGTAGATAGTGTAGAGTTCGTTACCAATATTCACATTTCTTTTTGTGCGAATCTGCTTTGCATTTTCAGACAGCTTAAGAGCCGATGGCCATCCGCGTTGTCTGTGGCAAGGGCACCTATATTCGTGCACTGGCGCGCGATATAGGCCGGACTCTGAATAGCGGAGCTTATCTCACGAGCTTGCTTCGGACACGTGTGGGCGACATCTGCGAGAGCGACTGCATCGGTCGGATTATAGATCAACGCATTTTCCCCATTACGAGTCATATTTTGTACCCCACCAACATATGTTGATATACAAGGAGCTCCAACGATCATAGCCTCAATGAGAGAGGAAGAATGATTTTCAACGTAGGAAGAAACTACAAAGGCATTGCATTTTTTACATTGTATCGCCATGTCATCAAATGTCGCCAATACCCCCAAGTACTTCACATTATCTTGAATTCCGTATTTCTTGATTAAATTGTATAAATATCTGTGATAGCCAAGAGTTTTTCTTCTTTTTTTGAATGTAGAGCAATCAATTGGATTTCCTGGAATAAGGAGCTTGGCCCCCGGATACTTTTTCACAACCATACTCATTGCTTTAAATAAAGTATGATGTCCCTTTAATGGCAAACCTCCCGCATTTGTAAAAATAGTATATCTCTCTATCGAATTAATATCCCAATCATAATTAAAAAACTCTTTCTTTATTGGAAGAAAGCTCCTAAAAATCTTACTATTTGACACTAAAGTCCGAATCTGTCCTGCACACCAATCATTTTCAATAATGACTGCATCTGTCTGTTTTAGTACTTTTAACTCAGTCTCTGCTCTCTTCTTATAACGTGCCCTAAGGATAGGAATCCATTTCAAACGGAAGAGATCTGAAATGCAAAACGACTTCAATATTTCTAATGTAGTCAGTCCACCATTGAAATTCACCACAATATTATTGAGAAGGCCCTGGATATACACTACACGAGGGATATCAGTAAGAGCAGTAACAGGTGGTAAAGCCACACCCTGTTCCGAGCCCCACACCATCATGAGATCTGGCTGAATACGACTTTCAAGCCTTTTCCAAAACTCTATTTTTTTAAGATTACAATACTGTTCTTTAGGCAACTTATACACGAAATGCCTACCGACATGCTCAATCTGCTCTTGACAGTTTTTTGCCATATAAATAGCATGAATTTCAACATCTTCTATATCTTTCAGTCCATCAAAAGCTGCATCCACCCATGATCCTGTATGATTCTGTTTCGGAGTACCCAATGTTCCTAATAGAGGACGACTCATTATCCATATAATTCTCATGCTATCTTACGTTTATCATTTTTAAATATTCAGGCCACTCACCCATATCACGCCAAGCATCTTCACCTACAGGGAAACATCCAATACGCCCTCCCCGACTCTTAACTTTTTCCATAAGGTGGGTGATGTGGAAAAACTCTCCTTTAGGAATCTCATCTGTCAAATCAGGATTGAGGATATAAACACCCGTATTAATCATATATGTAATATCCGGCTTTTCCTTAAGCCCTGTCATCAAGCCATCCTCTCCAGATTCAATTACTCCGTAAGGAATCTTATAATTCTTCAAAGCTGTGATAATCGTCAAATCATTACAATTCTTCACATGATAATCATACACATCTCGAAAATCTTGATCAATCAAGATATCACAGTTGCTAACAAAGAACGGAGTATTGATTCTTCCTTTTAACAGAGATACACTTCCTATTGTCCCCAATGGTTTCTCTTCTTGGAAGAACTCGATATCATATTTATGATCTAAGCTGTCAAGATAGAATTTCAAAATATCTACCTTAAAATTCACAGACATGTAGAACTTGTGACAGCCAATACCTTCAAACTGATCCAAGATTTCCTCAAGGATAGTTTTCTTTCCGATGGGTACCATAGGCTTAGGTATCACATTAGTAACCGGCTTCAATCTCGTCCCCTTACCTCCAGCCATTATTACAACAGGAATATCGATTTTATCCCTATCAGGTATTTCCTGCGAACCAAACAACTCATTCCAAAAATGCACATCTACAAGATTTCCTAATGCATCAACTACAGGCATACATTCCATCCTAATACGATACATTGTATCTTTTATCTTGTCGATAGAATCAGATGGATGTGCATAAATCTTATCCTTCTCCAGGATATCTGATACGGGTGAAGACAAAGAGTGATTCTTGATAATTGCTCTCTGAATATTTCCAATAGTAAGAAGTCCAGAGAAGTTGTCTTCTTCAAAGACAAATAGGGATTTTGTTTTTAATGAGCCCATCTTAATGAGGGCGTCTATAATGTGGGTGGTATGCTGTATATACATACCCTCCATCTTATTCTTTATATCCATCGTTGCTAACTACAGTACAAGGTTTCACATTTGAAAGTTTTGGCACGCATACATCAGGAAAAATTATTGAATTAGCACCAATATATGATGATGTATGAACTGACGATCTTCCTAACAATATAGCATTAGGCGCTATAATACAAAAGTCATCTATTTTCACATCATGCATAACGTTGACGTTAAAGTTTAACTTAACCATCATTCCTACATGTACATTTGACGATATATTCACACCGGCCTGTATCAACGTTCCTTTTTGAATAATAGCCGATTTTGAAATATGAGCCAAAGGGCTAATAACTGTAGGAAAAGAGAAACCTGCAGACTGATATACCTCCATAAGTTTTTCTTTCAGCCGAGGTGAATCCGGCGTGATTACTACTCCACAAGAGGGATTCTCCTCATGAAGCCTTATCGCATCATCATCTGTACCAATAATCGGAATTCCGCAGAAATCACCTTTAATCTGATTGTCAACAATGCCGACAATATCAAATCCTGCCTCTTGGCACAATTCGATAGTCTCCTCAAATGCCCCTACAATTATTACCTTGTGATTCATATTACATCTTTTGATCTAAGTTTTTACCCTTCTCTTCATGCTCGAAGTTAGGAATGAACTTCTTGATAGATTCTACGACCTCTGCTTTAGTGAAGTCATCCTTTGCAAAGATGCCTTCAAGCTCATTAAAGAAGCTTTCAATTTCAGACATTGGGCGGTGAGTGGTTTCTTCCACTATACCGAGAGCAGAAAAGCGCTCCATATTTACCTTCTCACCAGGAATGTAAAACTCCTCATAAGCCTTCTCACCTGTAGTATCAGACTTAAAATAAACAACAGGATAAGTCTCTGATTCATATGACATATTGGCTGCATACTGCTTAGCCTCTGAGTCGTTCTTACACTCTATCTTGGTGAAGCCCTCTGCCTTTACGAAATCGTCACAAATAGCAGAGAAAGTGAGCATCTGATCTTCACCCAACTTAGGAAAAAACACTTCACCACCGTTGCCGAGGATACAAGCGAGCATACAGATCTGACCAAGATCGGAAGAGCGTCGTGTAGGGAAAGAGTGTAGATCTCGGTGGTCGCCG
>OGJI01003455.1_pt1 | contig 12090 bp, 10 predicted proteins | sample 1572031 | NCBI WGS metagenome assembly OGJI01 (sample SAMEA2582119, study PRJEB24529) | metagenome | biome: Human gut stool | place: China | collected 2011
ACAGGTGTACCGGAAACGATGGTACAGACCCTGTATGCAAGAGCAAAAGAAACAAGAAAGAAAAATGCTAAAATAAATGACGAAATTGCAGTAGAACTTGTGAAAAAGCTTGATTATGACTTTTCCAAAGCAGATAAAGATAACGCCATGACTTATGGTGTGATTGCGAGAACAATTGTATTAGACCGGATGGTCAGAAAATATTTGGAGAAGCATGAAAATACAGTTGTCGTAAATATTGCATGCGGACTGGATACCAGATGCTACCGGATGAAGGGAAAATATCTGCGCTGGTATAATGTAGACCTTCCGGAAACAATGAAAATAAGGAGCCAGTTCCTTACCGAAACTGATCCGGTGTATCAGATTGCAAAGTCTGCAATGGATGATTCCTACATAGATGATATCGATTATCACGGTAAGAATATTCTGGTAATAATCGAAGGACTTACAATGTATTTGTATGAGAAAGATATCAGGAAGATGTTTTCTATTATTGATAAATCATTTCAGAAAGTTACAGTAATGGTCGAAACCATGTCACCCTTTGTTGTAAAGCATATGAAAGAGAAATCCATAGAGGGAAGCAATGCAAAATTCACATGGGGAGTTAAGAACAGAAAGGAGCTGCAAAGAATCATACCGGCATTTTCTGTTCGGCAGGAAGTCAGTCTTGTTGAAGGAATGAAAGAGCTTATGCCTGTTTATTATGTAATAGGTAAGATTCCGGCTGTTCGGAATATCTCAAATAAAATAATAGTTTTGGAGAAACATAGCTGATATTAAGGGAGGAGATGATACAGATGAAGAAAAGGCATTTTGATGTGGAATCAGATGGATTTTATGGTGCATACTGGAAATGTAAAACAGGCTCAGACTGTGCAATGATTGCGATGATCGGGGATGATCCGGAGGATTATCTGGCGCGTACATCCGTGAAATGGTTACATAAACTCGGTGTGAACGTGATGACGATGTCGCCGGCAAAAAAGGATTATGGACATCATAATTATCCGCTGGAACGTATAGAGAAAGCAATCAGTTGGTTAAAAATACATGGTAATCAGAAGATAGGAATTGTCGGGGCATCTACTACAGGAACACTTGCATTGACTGCCGCTTCTTATTTTAAGGATATCACATTGACGATAGGTCTGACACCGAGTGACTTTATCTGGCAGGGATTTATGCAGGGTAAAAGAGATGGTTGTAAGGAATGGCCAATGGAGGGAGAATCTCTTTTTTCGTATAAAGAAGAACCACTTCCATACATGCCGTTTTGTTACAAACATCCGGATTACTGGCATGTGATTGAGAAAGAAACAAAACGGACCGGTGATATGATCAATTCAAGAAAACTATTTGATGATTCTGAAAAGGCTCACCCAATCACAGAAGACGAGATAATCAAGATTGAAAAAATCCATGGAACAGTATTGTTAATTGGTGCTGAAGATGATGTGTTGTGGGATACTGCAAAATATATCCGCCGTATGAAGCAGCGTATGAAAGAACATTCACACACATGCAGATTGGATTATGTCATTTATGAGCATGGAACCCATTTCGTTTTTCCGGAGAGCATGCTAAAGACAATGCTCCCGGTTGGATCCGGACTCTTTGTGAAACTGGCATTTCAGGCAGCAAGAAAACATCCGAAAGAATGTCGCAGAGCACGTCTGGATATTGACTGGCGGGTAAGAAATGCTGTTGCAAAATGGAAGAGAGTAGATAGATAAAAAATAGACAGAAGGTGGAAGTGTGGTATTTAAAACAACAGGAAATAAATCAAATTCAGTCATTCTGTTTTTCCATGCAATGGGAGTAACTGGGGAAAGCAGTATGCCGGTTGCAGAGAAAATGGCAGAAAAATATTATTGCATTATGCCAACATCGACTGTGTATTGCTCCGGACAGAGGTATCAAAGCAAAAGAGATGAGATACAACAGATTGTACGATTTTTGGGGAACCATGGAATCAAAGAAATAGAACTTATAGTTGCATCTTCGATTGGAGCAGATCTCGCCATGGCATTCCTGACAGAGATAAAAATACCGGTAAAGCATGTTTTTTTTGATGGCGGGCAGTTTGCACAGATTGGAAAGGCAACACGCAGAATCATGGTTCCGTTCTTATATATAGCAATGAAAAGTTTATATTGGTCAAAAGGAAAAACACTAAAGAGAATCATGTGGTGTGACGATGATAAAATTAAACCTTATTTTATAGAGGCAGGAAAGAACTTGACGTATGGAAATCTGAGGAGACAGCTGACAGACAGTTTGGAAGATAAGCCATTTTCAGAACTGTCAGAAGAATTGCAGAAACATACATTCTGGGAATTTGGAAGTATAGAAGAACATTTTAAATACAGAAATGCAGTGATGCAGACTTATATATACGGTAACTTTCCGGTTTTTGAGGGATTCAACCATATGCAGTATCAAATTCAAAATCCGGAGGGATTTGCCAGAATGCTCGAAACAATTATTGAGACTGACCGATTACCGGAATTGGCATTTGCGATGTGGTATAGAGGAAAATAGTTATGAAAAATGCTTATGAGCTTGCTGAAAATATATTGAAGTCCAAACCTGATAAGAATATAGAATTAAAATCATCAGATTCTTTTGCCAGTATTGAGTTATATGGTACATCAGCTTGCAAAAAGGTACAGGATACGGAATTCTGTGAATGTTTTCATTTGGAAAATGAGAGCGGTACAGGAATGATTACATTGTATCATGTGTTTCCAGGAATTGATCTGGTTTATAATGATATGCATATGGAGTATTGCAACAAGGAGCAAAAGCCGGCTTCCAGTGTGATGGAAATAAACTATTGCATGGAAGGCCGTTGCGAATGCGTGTTTGAACAAAATGAATATGGTTATATAGCGGCAGGAGACTTGTCATTTTGTTCTTTGAAAAAAACTGGGCATGTGTCAGAGTTTCCAACATCGCGTTATCATGGAATTACCATTACGCTTGACTTTTCCATGATTACAGACGAAATGAAAAGGATACTGCAATTATTGTCTGTAAATCTGGAAAAGATTAGTAACATTTCAAAAACACATAGTTTTACTATTATACGGGCAAATCAGTCAATAGAACATATCTTTTTGGAATTGTATAAAGTTCCTGAAGAAATCAGATATGGTTATATTCGTGTGAAAATTCTGGAACTATTATTAGTATTAACTGGATTTGATTTAAAGAAAAATAATTCTGAGCATGTATATTTTTCGGATGTACAGATTGATGCAATAAAGCAGGTTCATGCGTTTCTAAAGGGACACTATAGGGGGCATTATACGATTGAAGAATTGTCAGTGCGTTTTAAAATGTCACCAACTGTTTTGAAAAAATGCTTTAAGGGTGTATACGGAAATTCTGTGTACGCTTATATGAAAAAGTACAGGCTGCAGATGGCGGAACGCCTTTTAAAAGAAAATAAACTTACGATCGGGGAGATAGCATTACAAATTGGCTATCAGAATCCGAACAAATTTACATCTGCATTTCGTACAGAATACGGTATGACACCAACAGAATACCGTAAGAAAAAGACACAGGAAAGTCTGAATGGATAGAAAAAGAGTCTGTTTAGTAATTGAGATTCTATATGGAAATCTATAAAATATGCGTTGTAGTTAGAAGAATCTAACTGCAACGATTTTTAATTTAAGGAGGCATCTCATGAAGCAGAAAAAACTTTTAACATTATTTTTAACAGTTGCAACGTCATTTTCAATGTTAGTTGCTTGTAGTAACGCTACATTTGCAGAAAGTACAGGTACGGCAACTGTTACAGAAAGTACAAATACGACGGACAAGAAACAGAAAGCAGATGAAAATCAGGATGCTGCAAAACAACTTTTGGTTGATTTGACGGGTTCATATCAGGAACTATGGCCGGTAATTCTTGATGAAAAATATCAGCAGATCTGGATTGATGATTGTACAGAGTTGGTTGGTGAGGAAAATGCGGAGGCAGCATATGATAAGTTAGCATCCATGGTTTCAGGAACAATTTATGGAGAAGAAGCAGTAGAAGCATACAAAGATGGCGATGGTGTTTATGACTGCTCTTTTAAAGAAGGTGTAAATAAGCTGGAATTTAATGGTTCTGATTCAGTGATCAAGGGATATGATTCAGAAGGAAAAGAAATCTTTTCCCATACATATCATTATGTTGGAATAGAAGAAGTACGTGGGTTATACGAATTTAAAAGTGACGATGCAGACTCAGGCGAATTTACTTATTTCTGCATAGCACCAGATACAAATGATACAACCTATCATATTGAATTGCGCTACGGCAGCGATTTGGAGGCACTTGGAAAATATGATGAAGGAGACTATGCATACTGGCTTGGCTCAGGTATTTCAACAGACTATGATCAGACAATGGTTGAGAACTGTATAGAACTTTTCTGCAAAGAAAATCTGTCTGAATAGAACAGACTTGTAAAACTGCAGAAAGCATCTGCGGAGTGGAAACTGAATACACGAGGAAAATAAAAAATTGAAACACCAAGACTTGACAAATTCCTGTAATGAGTTAAAATATAACAGTGTTATATAGCACTGTTATATTTTGAAAAGAAGTTTAGAGGATACGAAAAGAATGTCGACGAAAGCAGAAGATACACAGAAAAACATATTAGATACAGCCAGAAAACATTTTCTGAAAGATGGTTTGACAGGAGCATCTTTAAGAAATATTGTAAAAGATGCAGGGCTTACTACTGGAGCATTTTACAAATATTATCCGACGAAAGAGGCACTTTTTGATGCACTGACGGATCCTTATATGGAACATATTTATCAGATTTATGACCAGATCGTTGAGGAGTTTGAAAAGCTTTCTGCCAGTGATCAGACAAGGAATATGTCGGATACATCCAGTGATGGGATGGAGCAGATGGTTGATTATATCTATGATCATTATGATAATTTCAGATTATTGTTGAAATGCGGAGACAGTGGAAAATTTGAATTATTCATACACAATATGGTGGAGCGGGAAATGAAGTCCAGCCTGAAATATATGGAAAAAATGAAGGAAGCCGGTGTAAAAATACCGGTTGTAGAGGAAAGCCTTATGCATATGATCTATACGGGATTTTTTTCATCAGTATTTCAGATCATTGAGCATGATATAGACAGGGAGACTGCAAAGAAAAATGTACATCAACTGAAAGAATTTAATACAGGTGGCTGGGAACGATTGTGGAATATTGAATTTCCAGTATAACTGATGCAGGAATTCTGAATAGGTTATGTGTGTTGCAGGTTCTGGATTTCTGAATAAAGTTCAGACAGGATAATAATATCAGGTGGTTGATGCCAGTAAACCACCTATTTTATTATATGTTGGTTAGTACGAACTAACAGAAGGTAAAACAATAAAACGAAACAATAAAACGAACGTAAGGAGTGAACAGATGTGAAAGAAAAAAAGAAGTCGGCAGTCAGCTGGATCCTGACGTGGGCCGGACAAAAAAGAATTGCCTATGTGTGGAGTGTGTTACTTGCAATAGGAAATGTGATTTTTAAGATTTTGCCGTATTTTATTATTGCAGATGTAGTAAAGCTGTTTTTAAATGGTGAAAAGGAGTTTGAAATATATCTTGCAAAAGCGGTTCTGATTGCATTGTCGTTTATCATTGCAGAACTGCTTCATTCACTTTCGACAGCATTGTCACATAAAGCAACGTTTGCAGTACTTGCAAATATAAGAAAATCCTGCTGTGACAAGCTGGCGCGGGTACCTCTTGGCTATGTGAAAGACACACCTTCCGGTACATTTAAAAATATCATGGTGGAAAGAATCGACAGTATCGAGACAACACTGGCGCATATTGTCCCGGAATTCACGTCCAATCTGCTAGCACCGATTGTGATTTTGATTTATTTCTTCCTGACAGACTGGAGACTGGCACTCTGGTCATTGGTGCCGGTTATAGTGGGATTTCTTTCCTATTTTGGAATGATGCTGGATTATAAACCAAGCTTCGAGAGAACGGTTCAGACAACAAAAGATCTGAATGATGCGGCAGTGGAATATATTGACGGAATCGAAGTGATCAAGGCATTTGGAAAGACAGAAAGTTCTTATGCAAAATTTACAAAGGCGGCTATGGCTTATGCAGATTCCTTTATTTCCTGGATGAAACGGTGCTCGATCTTTCATGGACTGATGATGGTGGTCACACCTTATACGCTTCTTACGGTATTGCCGTTTGGGGCACATTATGTAGCCAATGGAACACTTGCGATTTCAGATTTTGTTATCTGCATTATTTTATCACTTGGAATCGTTGGACCGTTGATCACAGTGGGTTCCTATACAGATGATCTTGGCAAGATCGGAGTGATTGTTGGTGAAGTGGCAGGAATTCTGGAACAGCCGGAGCTTGAACGTCCAGAGAAAAGTAAAAGTGTTCCAAAAGATAACTCCGTTACTCTTGAAGATGTCAGATTTGGTTATCACGACAAAGAAATCCTGCACGGAGTAACTATGGAGCTGAAAGCAGGAACGGTAAATGCAATCGTAGGACCTTCCGGAAGCGGCAAGTCGACCATCGCAAAGCTGATTGCGTCTCTGTGGGATGTGGATTCCGGAAGCATCAAAATCGGTGGAGTTGATGTCAAAGAACTGGCATTTGCAGATTTTAATCGGAAAATTGCATATGTTGCACAGGACAATTATCTGTTTAATGAAACAGTCCGTGAAAATATCAGACAGGGAAATCCGGATGCTACAGATGAACAAATCATCGAGGTGACAAAGAAAAGTGGATGTTATGAATTTATCATGCAGCTGGAGAATGGATTTGATACGGTTGTAGGAGGTGCAGGAGGACATCTGTCAGGTGGCGAGAGGCAGCGTATCTCCATTGCAAGAGCAATGTTAAAGGATGCTCCGATCGTGATCCTTGATGAGGCAACTGCTTACACGGATCCTGAAAATGAGGCGATTCTGCAGAATTCTATCGCAAAGCTGGTAGCAGGGAAGACCCTGATCGTAATAGCACACAGGCTTTCTACTGTTAAGGACAGTGACCAGATCTTTGTTGTAAATGATGGAAATGTAACAGCACATGGCACACATGAGGAACTTCTGGTGTCATGCCCGCTTTATAAGGAAATGTGGAATGCCCATATTTCTGTAAAAGATACTGTGAAGGAGGGAGAATGATATGTTTGGAATTCTGGCAAAATTCTTTCGTTTTTCAGGCAAAGAAAATGGAAATAAATTTAAACTGTCGATGGTGATCGGACTCATAGAGGCTCTTGCTTCAGCGATGAAGATTCCGGCTATTATGTACATATTGATTGGTTTGCTGAGTGGAAAACCAATAGGAAAATATATTGGCGGTTCTATTGCGATTATGGTTATTGCAATCATAGTCGATGTTATCTGCAAGAGATATTCAACTGTGCTTCAGACAGAAGGTGGATATAATGCAAGTGCTTTTATGAGAATCAAGATTGCAGAGCATCTGCGCTATCTGCCGATGGGATATTTTAATGCTAACAGTATCGGGGAAATTTCTTCTGTTACGACCAATACAATGGAAATGCTTGGCGATGTAGCTGCAAGAGTGGTTATGCTGACCATGCAGGGAATTCTGGAAACATCAATGATCATTCTTATGCTGTTTCTTTTTGACTGGAGAATCGGATTGAGCGCTGCAGCAGGAGTACTTATTTTCTTTGGGGTCAATTCTGTGATGCAGAATGCAGGGAAAAAAGATTCAGAGCAAAAAGTGGTATGTGATACAGAGCTTGTAAACCAGATCATGGAGTATCTGCAGGGAATATCAGAAGTTAAATCATATAACTTGCTTGGGAAACAGGCAAAAAGATTAAACGATGCAAATGAAGCATGCGAAAAGGTCAATACAAAGATGGAGATGTTGTTTGTTCCCTATCATTTTCTGCAAAGCGTGATAACAAAAATCACAGGTGCTGTGATCGTAGCAGGCAGCGCATATTTTTATATCAATGGAACCATGAGCGCGGTCTATGCGATCGGTATGACAATCTCGGCATTTATGCTTTATTCCAGCCTGGAATGCGCAGGAAATTATTCATCCCTTTTACATGTGGTAAGTGTATGTGTAGATAAAGCAAATGCAATACTGGAGCTGGACACCATGGATATCGACGGCAAAGAGATTCAGCCGGAGAATTACGACATCAGACTTTCTAATGTTACGTTTTCCTATGACAAACGGAAGATCATTGACGATGTATCGCTCTCTATCCCACAAAAAACGACGACAGCAATTGTTGGATCATCTGGTGGAGGAAAATCAACACTTTGCAATCTGATCGCCAGGTTTTGGGATGTGGATTCCGGGGAAGTGACGCTTGGAGGCGTGAATGTAAAAGACTACAGCATGAACAGTCTGATGAGTAATTTCTCATTTGTATTTCAGTCAGTGTATTTGTTTGCAGATACCATTGAGAATAATATTAAATTCGGACGTCAGGATGCTAGTCATGAGGAAGTGGTGGAAGCGGCAAAGAAAGCGTGCTGTCACGATTTCATCAGCAAACTTCCGGATGGATATGACACAGTAATCGGAGAAGGCGGCGCCACACTTTCCGGTGGTGAGAAACAGCGTATTTCCATAGCCAGGGCAATTATGAAGGATGCACCAATCGTTATATTAGATGAGGCAACAGCAAATGTTGATCCGGAGAATGAAAAGGATCTGATGAATGCAGTAGATGCACTTACAAAGGAAAAAACGATTATTATGATTGCCCACAGATTAAAAACAGTCAGACATGCAGACCAGATTGTGGTTATTGACAAAGGAAGAATTGTACAGCAGGGAACACATGAGCAGCTAATGAAGCAGGAAGGTATTTATAAGAGATTTGTGGATGCAAGGCAGCAGGCGGTAAGTTGGAAACTGGTGCACTGAGAAATAATCCACAGTTGGTGAATATCCAAATTGAATTGTCTGAAAGAGATTTAATTTAAGTTTCGCTAAGTTTCACTTATATAGGCAGAATGAGGGATATTCAATAAAGTAATATGAAAAAAGCACTGAAAACCGTTGGATTGATATGCTCCCCATATGGTAGACAATGGAAATATCCAAAAATCTATCATATGAGGAGCATATTTTTATGTCTAGGAAACAGTATAGTAAGGAGTTGAAACTTGAGCTCGTAAAGAAACACCTTGAGGATGGAATCTCTTATTGGAAATTAGGTAAAGAGTATGGAATTGAGGCTAGTATCATCCGCAGGTGGGGTCATAAATACGAAACATTTGGAGAAGACGGTCTAGAAAAGCAAAATGCTGATTTATGTAATTACTCTGCAGAATTTAAGAAGAAGATTGTTCTTGAATATCTTGGAGGCAATATAACGAGTCAGGATTTAGCTGCAAAATACAAAATTCATGCACCAAGTACTGTTTGTACATGGATTAAGCAGTATAATAACCATGAAGATTTAACAAATTCCAGAAAAGAAGGTGTATATCTCATGGCTAAAAACGGTGCTAGAAAAAATACAACCCTTGAAGAAAGAATAAACATTGTCGAAGAATGCATAAACACGGGATGTAATTATGCTTCTACAGCGAATAAATATGGTTGCTCCTACGGACAAGTTTATGCATGGGTTAGAAAATATAAAGATAAAGGAATCGAAGGATTATATGATCGACGAGGTAAGAACAAAGCGATTTCTCAATTATCAGATATTGAGAAGTTGAAAGCTGAAAACCGACTACTAAAAGCTCAAACACAGCAGCAACAAATGGAGATTGATTTCTTAAAAAAACTCGACGAAATAGAGAGGAGGTGAACCTGACCAAGACACGCAATACAACAAAATACCTTGCAATCAAGGAATTATCTGATGAAAATAAGACATACTCCATATCGGCGTTATGCGAGTTTGCTGGAATAGCTAGATCAGCCTATTATAAATGGCTAGGTCATGTAAATAGTGATAATGATAATCTTAATGAACGCATAGCCGATACCATTACAAAGATTCATGATGAACATCCAGATATGGGTTATAGACGTATAAGGGATACTCTAGCACATGATTATAAAATAGCTGTTAATGACAAACGTGTTTTAAGGATTTGCCGCAAGAAGAAAATCCAGTCATATATAAAGCATCGGTATAATTGTTGTACTAAACCTGCATCTGATCCAGCTTATGTTGCCGAAAATATCCTTAATAGAGAATTTAAATCGGACATGATAAATCAGAAATGGGTAACAGATATATCAGAATTCAAATATGGTGTTGGAGAAGACAATAAAAAAGGTAAACTATATTTAAGCGTAATACTTGATTTATGCGATAGGAGGCCTGTCGCTTTTGTATATAGCACCAGAAATGATAACCCTCTTGTTTTTGATACATTTGACAAAGCTGTGGCAGCGAATCCAGGAGCTACACCACTACTTCATAGTGATCGAGGCTATCAGTATACGTCGAAAGCATTTAGGCGGCGAATTTTAGCTGCTGGAATGACACAAAGTATGTCTCGCGTGGCAAGATGTATCGATAATGGTCCTATGGAAGGATTCTGGGGACTAATGAAACGAGAAATGTATTATGGCAAAAAGTATAAAACAAAAGAAGAATTAATGCTTGCCATAGAGAAATACATAGATTATTACACAAACAAAAGAGTTCAACGAAATCTTGGGGTGCTTACACCACTGGAATTCCATGAACAAAAACTAAAAAACGTTGCATAAATAACCCGGTACATAAACTGTACCGGGGAAGAAAAAATTTTCGTTATTTAATTTGTCTACTTGACGGGTAGCACACCAAAACACTAGCTTTTTCTGGCTGCAGTTTTCTAAAAAAGTGCAACCAAAAATGCAACCCACATTTGGCAACTGCCCAATGGGCAGTGCCAAGAATGTTAATTTTGGGATTTTAAATTAAGATATACATGAAAAAAGAGAACAGCTGTCGCCATTCTCTTTTCTACAAACTTGAATTTGTCAGTATCTCTTTTTGCATGTTTTGGGTATCGTTGCTTCATAACTCATATCAAGCAACATTTTGGTTTTGTCATCTGATACGCTGCCATCCAGTGCAACAGTAATCCAGCTATCCTTGCTCATGTGATACGCCGGGAAGAAGCCGGGTTCCTCTCGTAGTGTGCCAATCAGAATTGGGTCACATTTGAAATCGACCACTTTCAGCATTTCTTCGCCTTGCAGCCCCAGCTTGTTCTTTGGTACATCCATAATCAGAGCAAACCACTTCCGATTATTACAATGCCGGAACACCTCATAATTCGGATATTTGAGCCACGGATAATCTGTCTCAGCGTTATATGTCTCCATTATAAATGATTCTAATTCTGCGCGTTTCATAACCTCACCTCTACAACTTCTAGCTTTCTGCATGTTACTATATAGTTTTGATTACCTGTTCTTCTGCATTTTGGCCGAGGGATAATCTCTTCGTGGGAAAAATAATTGACCACGATAGGCGGATCGTTGAACGGGCGTTTGATGGAATCATCATCCCGGACATACAGTAGCCCTTCCTCTTGGCAAAACTGCCGCATCTGCGCATCCAGCATTGACCAGTAGCTGCGTTCTTTTTTATTGTAAATGGTATCGTACAGCGGCAGCAGGTCTGGATGTTTTTCCGTTATATAGTCAAAAATCGTTTTCTTATAACCGCCCCGCAAGTTTAGGTTTTCCAGCCAGACCAAATTACATTGATTCTTCGCCCGGTGGATGATGGAGGGCAGGTCGGTGAGGCCGGGGAAAATCGGCGAGATAAAGCAGGTGGTGCGCACACCAGCATCATGGAATGCTTTCATAGCGGCCAGCCGCCGCTCAATGCTCACTGCATTGTCCATATCAGCGCGAAAATCTTCGTCCAGTGTGTTTGATCGACCAGGATACCCGCGCATTGGGGAATGTTTTAATGAGGTCAAGGTCACGCAGCACCAGGTCAGACTTGGTAGCAATACTGAGGCTACATCCGCTGCCCTGCATCTGCTCTAAAATGGCGCGGGTGCGGCAGGCGGTTTCCTCCAGCGGCTGATATGGGTCG
>OGJI01003463.1_pt1 | contig 12054 bp, 13 predicted proteins | sample 1572031 | NCBI WGS metagenome assembly OGJI01 (sample SAMEA2582119, study PRJEB24529) | metagenome | biome: Human gut stool | place: China | collected 2011
ACAAAATTGGGTAATGAAGAAATTGTTGTTACTTGTAGTTCTCAATCTTGGTTTATTGAAAACATAAAAGAATGCAGTGCCCTTGCATATCTGATAATGTGGGCACCCTTCACATGCGGAAGGCATATGTTTGACTATTTTATCCGGAGCTGTTATTACCGCTAAATGTGTCCCCTGATGTCCGTTCTGTCCACCAGCCTTTTTACCGGATGGTTTTACTTTTGCTATATAGGCTGTCAACTTTTATGATACAACATCAGTGTTGGTAAACACGGAAAAAGTGGACGAATATCTGGAAAATTTCTGTGAGTGCCAAAACTGAAAAATCCATAGAAATACAAATAAGTCCATAGCCGAGAAAAATGCTTGGAATGGAGGGACCGAATGGATTGCAACTTAGAAAAGAGCGTGATAATATAGCAATGAAGCGGAAAATAGACAGGAAAAGGAAGGAACGTGATTGACATAAAGACAGCAACAAAAGGAATGACGGAAGGAAATTGCATGAAACTGCTTGTTCAGTTTTTTCTTCCGATTCTGGCAGGAAATTTTTTTCAGCAATTTTATAATTTTGTAGATTCGGTTATTGTTGGAAAAGGTATAGGAGATGCAGCATTGGCGGCTGTGGGGAATACGGGCTCCGTGCATTTCTTTATCCTTGGATTTATGATTGGACTGACAGGTGGGCTTGGAATTTATATTTCACAATCCTTTGGCGCACAGGATTATGGAAAAATGAGACAGGAAACAGCTATGTCAGTGCTGATTTGTCTTGGAATTGGTGTTCTTGTTACAATCCTTAGTCTGTTAACAATGAGACCTTTATTTACTTTTCTGAATACGCCTCAGGATATGATGCAGGATACAATTAGTTATTTCAGAATCATTCTGATTGGCAGCACAGTAACAGTATGTAATAATTTTGCCATGACTTTGTTGCGCTGTGTGGGAAATAGCAGAGTCCCGCTCATTGCGATGATTTTATCTTCCATTATCAATGTCATATTGGATGTTTTGTTTGTATTTCCGGGGGAAATGGGAGTATCAGGTGCTGCTCTTGCAACTGTTTTGGCACAGGTGTTTTCTTTGCTGTACTGTTATCTTTATATACGCAGAATAAAAGAGCTGCAGTTCACGGCATCAGACTGGAAAATCAGAACGAATATTGTAAAGTATCTCATGCTTAAGGGTATGCCGGTAGCAGTCATGAATTCTGTCACGGCATTTGGAGGAATGATCCTGCAATATTTCGTGAATGCCATGGGAACTCTTTATGTTGCGGCATATGCAGCCTGTATGAAATTATGCAGCCTTTTTGAACAGGCGGGAGGAGCAGTAGGGCTTGCCGTACTCACTTTCACAGGTCAGAATTACGGCGCAAATAAGATAAATAGAATCAGAAGAGGAGTATGGGATGGCATCTTACTGTCTACGTTAATCAATATTCCTATTTGTCTGGTTCAGCTGATTATTCCGGAGACGTTGACAAGGCTTATGTTAAATGATCCGATTGTCATATCTTATACCAGGGAATTCCTTTTCATTACAGGGATTGCTATTTTCCCTTTAGGATGGCTTTTTGTCACCAGAAATGCATGTCAGGGATTGGGTAAAACATTTGTACCAATGCTTTCGGGAGTACTTGAGGTTGTAATGCGTGTGGTCACTGGGTTCCTTTTGGTACCCCGGATGGGATTTCAGGGAGTGGCCATTGCAGAAGTCTCAGCATGGTGTGGGGCAGCAGTGATGTTATGTGTTACCTATGTAATATATGTGACACGGTTGTGCCAAAACGGAATTGTTGATAGTAAACAGGAAGATACTATGACCGGGAGGAACTAAAGTTGGACATCATTTGGAAGGAACAGGGTTTTATATATAAGGGAGAATACAGGGAACTGAATGAACACACGCTTTTGCTGGATGGCAGTCTTTCCCGGGAAGAGGCAGCTTGGCATCCGCATGCCTACTGTGATATCCGGGAGGCCTTTGCCGGTCGTGAACTTTCGGAAGGGAGTCCGAAAAATCCTACTGTCATGTATATTGCTCCCAATGTCTATTGGATTGATGACCCGCTGGCAACAGATACCATGCAGAAAAAAGAAGGGGATTGGGCTCCCTTCGGTATGCATGTAGACAGCAGAGCTTTAAAAATAGTAGGATTATCTGAAAATCCGGAAAACATAGTGATTGCAGGCAACCGAGGGCAGTCCCATGCCTGTAACGGAAATTATACCCTGTTTTGTTTTCGGGTAGAGGAATTGTACCTTGCCAATATGACGCTTGGAAACTATTGTAGTGTAGATTTAGTCTATCCAGCGAATCCGGCATTGAATCAGAAAAAGAGAACGGAGACTGTCACCCAGGCGCAGCTTGCTTTTCAGAAAGGAGAAAAACTCTGTGCCGACAATTGCCGTTTTGTGAGTCGGTTAAATCTGGTGCCCGTTTGTGGGGCAAAACGCGCATTGTACCGGAAGTGTCATTTTGAGAGCACAGATGATGCTTTAAACGGAAATGCAGTGTATGTGGGATGCGATTTTGATTTTTATGGTAATCGCCCCATTTATCAGGCAACAGGAACGGGAGCTGTGTTTATTGACTGTATTTTCCGAAGCAAAATTAAGACCATGGGAACAGAGGCAGAACAGTATCTTACCAAGGAGGGCGGACAGGTCGCTTTGATTGATTGTCGCTATGAAACAGAGGGAAACGTACCTGTGAGAGTTGGCTGGACCAAGTATCCGTTGCCCTCACTAAAATGTTATCAGTACGGAGTTGTTCAAAACGGAAAGCCGGTCACTCTTGGAGGTGACGACAGCGAAGAAACAGTACAGCTTCAGGGTAAGAAAGCGCTGGAAGCATATGTTTTCGAATATGAGGAAAAGAGATATATCAATATTGAAAATCTGTTGGGCGGCAGTAAGGGATGGAATCCTCCGGGAGAACCGAGCATTTCGAAAAAAGCCGGGAAACTGCGAATTCCGACTTTTATGCAGTTACATACAGACAGGGAAAAAATTGCCTTTGGAGAAGAAACGATTCATGTGACCGCAAATGTATACCTCTTTTCGGGAGAGGAATGCCAAGAGCGGGTTGACTTTTTCCTGGAGAAAAGCGATATGGTTTATGCAGAACTGATTCCGGAATCGGAGCGCTCTTGCCGGATTGCAGACTGCAATCGCAGCGAACAGGTGAAGCAAATTGTGGTTCATGGGTGTACGGAGAGCGGTCTGGAGGCTTCGGTTGCAATTTCTGTGGAACCCTTTCGCTTGCCTGCACCGGAACTGTCGGGAGAACCTGTAATGAAAAAGGAAAGAGAAATAGGATGTGTGACGCTTTCCTATGAATTGTCTTCCAAAGAGCGCACTGATGCGTCGGAAATTTCCTGGTATCGATGTGATACTGAAACGGGAACGGGGGCTGTACTCTGCGCTGTGACAAAAAGGGGTATTCCGCTTCGAAGCTATCGTTTCACAGCGGCTGATATCGGAAAATATATCAAGGCAGTCATCATTCCCAGGCTTTCTGGAGGTTTGGCGGGAACTGCCAAAGAGGTTATGACATCGTTTCCTGTGACGGAGGGCGAAGTGGATGAGAAGTATTTATTTACAGATTTTTCTGAATTACCGGATGAAAATCAGCCGGAATTAAGGAGCGGAAGCTGGACTCTGGATTGTGCAAGACCAATCGACATAGAGATTAACTCGTCCACCTTTGGAAGTTGGGAGATGAATAACAGTATTCCTGCCTGGCAATATGGGGAGACAGGCAATGGAAGTAAGGGTGTGGGATTCTATCAGAATACCCAGGGCGCCAGACTTCGGTTTACGCCTGTCCTAAAACAGTATGGTGATATGAGCCTTAAGGTAAAGGCTGACCCGGCAAAGACGGCGGGCCAGGGGTTTGGCAGTACAGGACAGTACATGGATTTTGGAATCAAGTTTCATACAGAAAAGCTGACAGGATATGCTTTGCGTGTAATCCGCGTAAAGGAAGCTTCCGATGCAGTGGCAATGGCACTGGTGGAATACAGAGACGGAAAGAGCAGATATCTGACGGCATTACAGATGGTTTCCTGTTATCTCACCGGTTTTTGTGTAACGGTCAGATTGGAAGGAACAACACTGACTGCTACGGCTGAATGTGATACGCCTCAGCCTGTTTGCCAGATGGAAAAAGGTTATGCACATGAATTGCGGTTGGAGACGGAAGTATCGGGAAATCAGGAGGGTGGAATTTTAGTCTGGCATACGGGAACGCCGGGAACGGGCGGCTGGCAGAACACGACTATGCTCCACAGTATAGAGGTGGAATGGAAATAGCAGCGTATGCCGTTCTAATACATCTTCTGCACGTTGTCTGCCGGCTGCGGTCAGTGTGATGTATCCGGTGCTGATAGTGAGCAAAGATTGTTTAATACTTCCGGTGAAATAATTGCTTGCCCTATATTGAGCGATTCTGTGAAGGAACCGTTGCATATTTTAATTTCAACAACGGAAGTGGAAGGTTATGTACAGTGTGAGAAGCTTGCTTTGCTCGATTTGTCCGTGCGAGGTTACAAAAAGATAAATAGAATCAGGCTGGAAGATAAGATGAATATTGCAGATGCAATACAAGGAATATTTGAGTATCTATAATTTTTCACGGAGGGAAGATCATGCTAAGAATACTGGCAGTGGGGAACAGCTTTTCAGAGGATGCGACTTATTATCTGCATCAGATTTTGGAGATAGCAGGTGTTGAGAACCAGGTGGTTAATCTGTATATCGGCGGCTGCTCTTTGGAGAAGCACTGGCGCAATATAGAGAAAAACGCAAGAGAGTATCAGTTCCAGTTTAACGGAACCAAAACCGACAGGCGAGTAACCGTAAAGGAAGTGCTGAAAGAGGCAAAATGGGATGTCATCGTTACGCAGCAGGCAAGCCATGACAGTGGCTGGCTGGATACCTATGAACCTTTTCTTGGGAAAATAGTGGCTTATTTTCGGGAAAATGCACCTGAGGCCAGGTTATTTCTCCATGAAACCTGGGCGTATGAGAAGTCCAGTGACCATGAAAGCTTTGCCAGATATAACAGGGATCAACAGGAAATGTTTGACAGGCTGCAAAGTGCCTATACTGCTATGGCCGGAAAATATCAGTTGCAGCTGATCCCCTGCGGAGAAATGATTCAGAAGCTTCGCAAAACACCTTATTTTCAGGAAGAAGGAGACCGTTCGATCTGTCGTGACGGTTTCCATATGCATTATCTTTATGGGAGATATGCCCTTGGATGCATGTGGGCGGCAGCAATTGCCGGAGTTTCGATCAAAGATAATGCTTTTCAGCCTTATACGGAATATCTGCCTTATGGGGAGCCGGGTGCAGAAATCTTAAAATGTATCCGGAAAATTGTCGCAGAAATGCCCCATTCTTAGGGGTGGAATCAAGAAAGATATCATTACATATGGCACGCAGAATATCTTTTCCTGGCATCAGACAGACACTATTTGTTAATGGATCACAAAAAAGACATGATAATTGACAATTACTGTCTGGAACCAGATGAAAGGGATGATATTTTCTGAAATCGTGATCATAATATAAGTACCAAGAGAGAAAACTCTTCCTGACAACAGGACACGAAGCATAAGGTGTTTGCTTCCGTTGTACTGGCAACGTTAAAACTTTGCAATTACTCTTTAGCATAGAGGATAATAAAGCCGAGCAGGTGAGAGGCCTGTGATTGGGTGGAAAAGCACCATAACGAAACCAGTTTTCGGACATTATGGAGAAATCTTTGATGCAAAGGTTTCTCTTTTTCGTTAAAGAAAATAATTTAGGACGTATTTCCTTTCGTGCTAATATGTAATACAATATTAGTACGAAAGGAAGTAATGGCATGAAACAGAGTGAACAAATTGAAAAACTGATTACAGCTAATGGTGGAATGATTCAGACATCACAGATTACAGATGTGGGGATTTCAAAAACGGCACTTTACCAATATGTAAAAGCAAATGATATGGAGCAAATTTCACATGGCGTTTATGCCACAAAGAACACATGGACGGATGTGATGTATTTGGTGCATCTTCGATGCAAGCAGGCAGTATTTTCTCATGAAACAGCACTCTTTTTACATGATTTGACAGATAGAGAACCACTGGAGTATGAGATTACCGTAAAGACCGGATACAATCCGTCAAAGCTAAAAGACGATGGTATTAAGGTATATACAATTAAAAAGGAACTGCATGGAGAAGGGATTACTACAATGCAGACATCTTTTGGACATTTGGTACCTGTCTATAATATGGAGAGAACTATCTGTGATATCATCAGAAATCGGAATAATACGGAGATACAGACATTCCAAACTGCATTGAAGCAGTATGCAAAGCGAAAAGACAAAAATCTGCGATTGCTTATGCAGTATGCGGCAGAATTCCATGTAGATAAAATCTTGAGGCAATACTTTGAGGTACTGTTATGATAAAAACGGCTAAACAGTTAAAAGACTTAATTCGAAACCTGTCAAAAAAGAAATCCGCAGATGCACAGATTTTGATGAGAAATTATATGATGGAACGTTTTCTGGAGCGGATTTCCCTTTCACAATATCAGGATAAATTTATCTTGAAGGGTGGTATGCTGGTGGCAGCGATGGTTGGATTGGATGCTCGCGCTACTATGGATATTATTTCTTTCCCAATGGAGGATGGGGTGACATTCCGAATTAAGCAGATTACAGAGATTATGGATGAAGCAGAATATCCAGGGGTAAGAGTCAGCATGGAAACAGAGTTTGATGGTGTAAGAACACCATTAAAGGTTGATATTTCTACCGGAGATGTTATTACTCCAAAAGAAATACAGTACAGTTTTAAATTGATGCTGGAGGAACGGTCTATAAATGTATGGGCATATAATTTGGAAACAGTTCTGGCGGAGAAGTTAGAAACGGTGATTTCGAGGGGTATTACCAATACTCGTATGAGAGATTATTATGATATTCATATTCTGATCAAACTCTATGGAAATACGCTGAATGGAAAAGTATTAGGTGAGGCATTACTTGCAACTGCCAAGAAAAGAGAAACTGAATATCATCTAAATGATGCACAGGAAATATTCGATGAAATACAGAATGATTCTAATATGCAGAAGCTTTGGAAATCCTACCAGAAGAAGTTTTCCTATGCCTCAGATATATCATGGGAAATGGTGATGGAAGGATCGCCTTGATATGGCAGAGGAACTTCTTAGAAGATCAAGAGTGGTCGTAGCCTGCGGTACCAAGGTGAATGAGAATGTAAAAAATGATATTGCATTGGCAAAGAGGCTTGGGATTGTATCTACTACAATGGATGGAATTCAAAAAGCTGGTAAAAAAGCCAAGTAAGGATGGACTTCTCTTTTGAGAAGTTCTACATAGAAAAGTAGAGTTCTGGAGAAGTATAAGATCCCTATAAATGAAAATACTAACAAAGTATTTTATCTCCTATAGATTGAATTATCTCCTAATACAAGATATAATTTAGGAGAAAAACGAACAATTAGGAGATGCATTATGAGAGATTTTGATTATTCATCTTTAAAAAATAAAACATGGGATAGTGAGATTATTTCACTTGTTGCGCAGATTCATGAATATAAAGGTAGGCAGGAAGTATATCTTAGGCAGAAGCCAGAAGAGTTGGAGAAGCTTGTAGAAATAGCTAAAAGGCAGAGTACAGAGGCATCAAATGCTATAGAAGGAATACGTACAACTTCAACTAGATTAAAGCAGTTGTGTGAGGAGAAGACAACTCCTAAGAACCGTGATGAGGAGGAAATCCTTGGATATAGGGATGTGTTAAATACAATTCACGAAAGCTATGAGTATATTCCAATTAGATCAAACTATATTTTGCAGCTTCATCGAGATTTGTATAAATATACGGAGAAAAGCATTGGTGGACAGTTTAAGATTTCACAGAATGTGATTGTTTCAACAGATGAAAAAGGAGAAGAGCATGTATTGTTTACTCCATTAGCTCCATTTGAAAAGCCAGGAGCAATAGATTCTATATGTGAGAATTTCAATCACATTATTGAGACGGAAGAGCTTGATGCTATTCTATTAATTCCAATTTTTATTCACGATTTCCTTTGCATACATCCATTTGGCGATGGCAATGGAAGAATGAGTCGTTTGCTAACAGCTTTATTGCTTTATAGAAGCGGATATGTTGTTGGAAAATATATATCAATAGAAAATAAAATAGCTAAAAATAAGGAGCTTTATTACAAAGCGTTAGAAGAATGCCAGGAAGGCTGGCATGAAAATAAGGAAGATGTAACTCCATTTGTAAAATATATGCTGAGAGTGATTCTAGCAGCGTATAGAGATTTTGAAGAAAGAATGGAGTTAGTAAGTGAAAAACTTCCAGCAAAAGAGATTGTCAGACGAGCTGTTTACAGTAAAATAGGTAAGCTGAGCAAGAGTGATATAGTGGAGTTATGTCCTTCTATAGGCGTAAAATCTGTGGAACTGGCACTAAAGCAACTGGTTGATGAAGGAGTATTGCTAAAGAAAGGGTCAGGAAGGGCTACGTTCTACGTGAGAAGTGATTCTGAGTAGCAACTCCTAATATTAGGTTGTTTTTAGGATCTGAGAGGTTCATTAGGAGAAAACAGAATAGAGAAAATATACATAGCAGTGGGGAAAAGTCTTCACTGCTATTATTTTGCCAATTTTTAGAGAATCCATCATGGGTCATGCAGATATTTCTACTACGATGGACATTTATGCAGATGCAACTGAAGATAAGAAAAAAGAAGTGATGACAAATCTTGAAGGTAAGATTGTTTTGTAAAATGCGTTTCTTGACAATTACACGATTTCGTGTTAATGCTATTTTTGAAAGGAGAGTGACAACATGAGTGAATATTTAACAGTCTCTCAATATGCTGAAGCCTCCGGAAAAGACCCTGGAAACATAAGACGAATGTTAATCAAAGGTATTCTTCAAGGAGAAAAAATTGGTAATCAATGGCTGATTCCCAAGAATACAGTTTATCCTGAAGACCGAAGAGTAAAGAGTGGGGAATATCGAAACTGGAGACAAAGAGTAAAGTTCAATAGTAAGCATTCGGAGTTGCATAAAAAGCTTTGTGAAATGTGTGAGGCAATTGGTAAAATCTATGCTAATGATATTGAAGAAGTAGTAATGTATGGTTCCTATGCAAGAGGCCAGGAAACAGATGAGTCTGATATTGATATGGCAATTGTGCTTAAGGCAAACCAGACTGATGAGCAATATGATCAACTGACAGATGTGGTTGTAGATTATGAGCTGGATATTGGAATTACTCTTTCCATTATCTCGATAGAAAAGAATGAATTCAAAGAGTGGAAAAATACGCTTCCCTTTTATAAAAATCTTGCGAAGGAGGGAATTGTATTGTGGAAGAACGAGTAAAAGAACTTTCAAAATATCGCTTTGAAACCAGTCTTGAAAATTTGGAAGATGCAAAACTTATGTTTGAGAATGAAAGATATAAGAATGCTTTGAACAGAGCGTATTATTCTATCTTTCATGCAATCAGATCTGTAAATACATTAAAGGGATTTGATAGTAGCAAACATAGCGGAGTAATTGCTTTTTTCACCCAGAGCTATGTAAAAGAAGGGGTTTTTGATAAAAAACTTTCAAAGATTATCAAGCAGGCATATGATTACAGAGAGAAAGCAGATTATCTTGACTTTTATATCGCATCGAGTGAAGAAGCAGGAAAGCAGATTGCTAGAGCTGAAGTGTTTAAAGAAGCGATAAAAACATATTTAGTAGAACAAGATATTTTATAAACAACCTAAAATAGTTGATGACAAATTAAAAAGTTGTGACTACAATTAAATCAGTAGTTTGTTTGAATAGTGAGATGTATTTTTTACAACATAGTGTCATTTGGCGTAAGATGCATCAATTAGGATACTTACGAATTAATCTGGTGTTCGTTCCATAGAAGAGTACAACAAGAGCATGATGATACAGCGATGACAACACAAATTTATGCTTCAAAGGATTTCAATGGATTTTTAAAATTCGTTTCAATAATTCTCCAAGGACGTCAATGGATGTCTGTGGTAGAAGTCAAAAACCTTTTCCCGACTATGAAGAGCTTGGATAAAAAAGACCAGTAAAATCAAGGCTTAACAGTCGTAAGGAACTATAAGTCTTGCGGTTGGGGCAGAGAACGGTGTGACCGTGAAGGTCACGCCGTTTTTTTGCGTCCAAGGGTAGATTCTGCGATCATGGGTTCTGCCAGCACGGGGATCTCCACCTCGTCAACAAAATTAAAGATGATCTCCACCTTCTGTCTGCGCTTGCCGCCAGACTTATCCGGTGCGTGGATGATGATCTTCTTGATATACTCGTTGCCAATCGTCTGCGTCAGCTCCGTGACATCCACATACTTTTTCGTCAGCGCAATGAAAGCGTCCAGATCGTCGCCCATCGCCTGCCGCTGTTCAACCCATTCTTCCGTTGTTTCAATTTCGAGCTTTAACCGTTCCTGCTCCGCTTCATAATCAGAAGTCATCTTCTTGTACTTTTCCTTGCTGATCTCACCGAGGGCGTAGTCCTCATAGAGCCGGGACATGACCACATCGAGGGTGGCAAGGCGCTTTTTTGCCTGCTCCATGCGCTTCTGATCTTCCCGGATGTCCCGTTCCTGATCGGCGCGGCGGTAGTGCAGCCATTCCTCCTGAAAGCCCTCCACATCACCGCGAATGTACTCGTTGACCGCCTGAATCCGTTCCAGTACCAGTTCCCGCAGCACATCCTCGCGGATATAATGCGCCGAGCAATCGCCACGCCCACTCTTATATTTGGAGCAGCGTATCCGCAGATGAGCTGCTGACTATTGCCCAGCGCAACCGCAGTATCGTTTCCCTCTACCGCACGGAGCAGGACGAGGACGGCGAAGAAACTGGTGAGGATGTGACTTGCGACGATAGCTGGAACTATGCCGACATTCTCTGGAACGAGATTCAGGCAAAGGCGGTCGTGGCGGCGTTTGACCAGCTATCCTATAAAGAGCAATGGTATCTGGAAAAGCGGAACGCCATCTGCATGACCTGTGGGCGCGTCAGCCCACTGTCCACGCAGTCTACCTTTGAGGCCTTGGCGGTAGATTTCGAGGGTACGACAGCCAGCGGTGCGGAGCGATTCTACCGGCGCACATTGGATAAACTGCGTCTGAAACTGCTGGAAAGTGGCCTTGTCCATACCGTGACACTGAAGCAGACCGAGTACCGAAAAAAGAACAAAAAAATAGTCGCCGCTGTCTACCTGTATCAGGCGGACAACGACGGCGAATGGGGCGAGATTCGGTTTAATTTTGAAAACAGCACAGCTGAGATCGTGAGGCTGGCGGATTGGGATACGGTAAAATCCAACATCTTTGCAAAAACGGCGATACGCTACATACAGAGCTTACCGGAGGCAAGATTGCTGAAATCCGTGGTCGTGCCGTTTTGGAAAGGCAGGGCGTAATTACCCGCAGAGCATGACCTTTACACAGAACAGGCCGTCCTGATAGGTAACCGTACTCACTCCGCCGGATTTTTCTGCGATATGGCGGACGGACTGGATACCAACACCGTCTCCTTTTCGCTTGGAGGACAGAAATACCCCGTCTTTTTCCCGGATAACTCCGTCATAGGTGTTTTCAACCTGAATCAGTGCCAGACTGTTGCCATGCAGATAGGCTGTCAGTTTGATCCTGCGTCGGGCAGGCGCGGTGCGCAGGCTGGCTTCCAGCGCATTTTCCAGCAGATTCGAGAGAACCAGACACAGATTGATTTCGTCTACAGGAAGACATTCTGGCAGATCAATCTGCACGGAATACGGGATATTCTCCCGTTTGGCAAGCGCGCAGTAATACCCAACCACGCTGTCTGCCGCCCGGTTTTCGCAGAAGTGCATTTCAAGACTTGGAATTCTGGAAACCGCACCGGAGAGATAGGCTTTGATCTTTTCAAGATTCCCTTCTTCTGCAAGGGCAGCGAGCTGACATAGCTGGTGGC
>OGJI01003467.1_pt1 | contig 12039 bp, 9 predicted proteins | sample 1572031 | NCBI WGS metagenome assembly OGJI01 (sample SAMEA2582119, study PRJEB24529) | metagenome | biome: Human gut stool | place: China | collected 2011
CTTTCCCTACACGACGCTCTTCCGATCTAAGCGGCACGTCGGACCTCTGCCTTTTCGGTATCTGTGAAATTCCAATCCTCACCGATTGCCTCCACCAGCTTCACCAGGCGGTCAGACTTATCCAGCATCGTCCCCATGCCTTCCTGATAATTGATGCGGGAAAGCGCTTCACGATGGCCTTCCAGAGATTTCCTGCGGTCGCCGTCAAAGAAGAATTTCGCGTCATCAAGACGGGCGCGGAGAACACGTTCATTTCCAATCTGTACATTGCGGATCGCCCGGTCTCCTCCGTTCCTGACCGTCAGAAAATAAGGCATAAGCGAGCCGTCTTCTTTTCTGACGGGATAGTACCGCTGATGGTCACGCATGGGAGTCACCACCGCCGGCACGGGAAGATCAAGAAATTCTTCATCAATGCGGCCATAGAGCGGCGTCGGATACTCCACCAGATAATTGATTTCTTCCAGGAGATCCGCATTGTGCCAGACCTGCCCCCCCAGCTCCTTTGCTGTCTTTTGCAGCCCCGCGGTAATCAGGGCGCGTCTTTCGTCCTGATCCGCAATGACGAACGCCTTCCTCATCGTTTCCTTATATGTTTCCGGTGATTTGATTTCCACCTCTTCTTTACAGAGGAACCGATGGCCGCGGCTCATCCGGCCGCTCCGTACATGGGCAAACTCCATGGGGACGACCGCTTCTCCCGCCAATGCCACGATCCATCGGACAGGACGGATAAAGCGGGCTTCCTCATCACCCCAGCGCATACTTCTCGTGAAATTGAGCCCTGTAATGAGAGAAGTGAAAAGAGCAGGCAAAATTTCTTCCACTGTTTTCCCCTTATTCACCACCTGCGCCCAAGTATATTCTCCCTCTTTGATCAGGTCGGCCGCGGAAATCCCCTGTCCCCGGGCAAACCCCTCGGCAGCTTTTGTTACATTTCCGTTTTCATCATACGCAGCACCGATAGAAGGCCCGCGTTTTTTCACTTCCTCATCAGGCTGCGCGTCTGCGGCGGCAGTCACGATAACAGCCAGCCTTCTCGGCGTGGCGTAAACGTCCACCTTTTCAAAAACAATCCGTGCTTCATTCAGCTTAGCGCGGGCAAGAGCATACATCTGTCCAACGATGCCAGACATCATATTCGCCGGCATTTCTTCCGTACCGATTTCCAAGAGAAGATTTTTAGACATTCGCGTCACTTCCTTTCAGCATGGGGAATCCCAGTTCCTTACGTTTATTCAGGTACGCTTTCGCGCACATACGCGCCAGATTTCTCACCCGGCCGATATACTCCGTCCTTTCCGACAGAGAAATCGCGCCGCCCGCGTCAAGCAGATTGAACGTATGAGAACATTTCAGCACATAATCATAAGCAGGCAGGACATAGCCTTCTTTAACAACACGGGCCGCTTCCTTTTCATACATGTCGAACAGTTTGAAAAGCATATCATGGTCAGACAGTTCATAACTGTACACCGACTGCTCATACTCATTTTCATGCCATACATCACCGTAAGTCACGCCGTCCGTCCATACCAGGTCATAGACATTATCCTTTTCCTGTATGTACATGGCGATACGCTCCAGACCGTAAGTGATTTCCACAGACACAGGATGTGCATCGATACCGCCGACCTGCTGGAAATAAGTGAACTGCGTGATTTCCATGCCGTCCAGCCACACTTCCCAACCGATCCCCCAGGCGCCGAGCGTGGGAGACTCCCAGTTATCCTCGACAAAGCGGATATCATGCTCCTCCGGCACGATTCCCAGTTCCCGCAAAGACTCCAGATAAATTTCCTGGATATCATCGGGCGACGGTTTCATGATGACCTGAAACTGATGGTGCTGGTACAGACGGTTCGGATTATCGCCGTAACGTCCGTCATCCGGACGGCGGGACGGTTCCACATACGCCACATTCCACGGCTCCGGCCCGATCGTTCTGAGAAACGTCGCCGGATTCATCGTCCCTGCTCCTTTCTCCGTATCATAAGGCTGCTCCAATATGCAGCCCCGCGCCGACCAAAACTTCTGGAGCGTCAAAATAATCTGCTGAAAAGTCATATGTCCTCCTGCAAATAAAAAATCCCCGCAACAATTAAGTTGCAGGGACGAATTACAAATCCGCGGTTCCACCCTCATTGGCCAAAGGCCCACCTTCGTTTGATAGCTGCCCTACTCCGTTCAGGCAGCAGCTCGGAAACGCCTTCCGCACAGTGCCGGACTCCCACCCTCACCGGCTCGCTTGATCATGCGTACTCCTCTTCCTCATCGCTGTGATTATAGGAACATTCTATCAAACGGCAACCGGAATGTAAATACGGGATAATAAAAACGTTTTGCGCATAAATCCATTATTCCCCTCTACATTCCCGGTTCTCCATGGATCCAATTGAAATTTCCTCTACTTCAAAGACAAAAAAGATATCTAATTTCCCTCAGGAAGCCCTTTCAGGATACCCATGTATTCCATGGTATCTATAATCGACTGGCTCACTTTACCCCTTTTCTTTAGATCTGCTTTAGACGTAAACAGATGCTCATTCCTGACCTTGACAATTTCTCCGGCTGCTGCATTCCCCAATGCGGGGATACAGTTGAAAGGCGGCAAAAGTTTTCCATCTTCTATTTTGAATGCAGTCGCCTCCGATTTTTCCAAACTGATAGGCAGAAATTCCATTCCTCGAAGATACATTTCCGCTGCCACTTCAATCATTGTAGCATTGTCCTTATCTACGACCGTAAGATGTTTTAGCGCAGCAATGCGGGCCAGTTCCTGTTTCTGTGATGCCAATCCATTCAGAATCACTGTGGCATTAAAGGCTCCTCCTGCATAGACAGTAAAGTAAGCGGCATAGTAAGCCAATGGCTGATACACCTTGAACCAGGCAATGCGGAGAGCTGTCATAGCACTAAATATTGAAGGCGCTTTAGGAGGCAGGTATCTTATTTTCAGACAAGAATCAATAAACCATTGTGGTACATGGGCCGCTTCCAACTCAGCCAGATAATTTGATCTCTTGCTTTCAATTCCTTTCCCTTTACGTACGTTTTCCATTACTGTAAAAGATGTCAGCGATTCCACCCCATGATGAATAAGATAATTCATCACATCCTCTCTGGTGGAAATAACTTCTTCTATTTTCACCGTATCATTCTTGATGAGATCCCGGGTATTATTCACCCATACGCCGGTGCCATGGCGGAAGCCGGACACTTTTACCAATTCAGAGAAGTTCTTTGGTTGTACATCTTCCAGTACTCCTCTTGCAAAAGGTGTTCCATACCCCGGCAGTCCCAATGTCCCTACGGTAACTTTCCCATTCGCAATAACATCTGCCAACTTTGACGGTGTAATGCCAAGGGCATCAGCAGAGCAAAAAACAGATAATACCCGGGCATCATTAAAAGGAATAGATTGCGGGTTGATACCGGTTAAATTCTGAAGCTCATGAACCATAGTCAAGGCGTCATTACCATTCAAGGTAAGACTCAGCATATCATCCATAATAGAATGATAATCAAACCGGACTGTACCATTAGCAGGCCATCTTCTGTCCTTTGCATTCAAACATTTACAAACATCCGGATATTTCAGGAATTTTTCAGAACCAGGAATCAGTTTATCCCCATAGCATAATACATATTCCCGCCCCAATAACTTTTCCATATACTTGTATACTTCATCCAGACCCGCATCCTGTACTAAAGCAAGACCAAATCCTCTAATGTTGGTGCCATCAAGTCCAAAAAGGACAGAATACGGAATATTATGACCATCTTTATAAAGTAAAGTTCCACATTCCGGACAATTGTGATCAGGAAGATCAAAACCACTCCCCACTGAGCCGTCAGTATAAAAATGATTCCAATGACATTTGGGGCATACATAATGTGAAGGCAGCGGATTGATTTCAGTAATACCGGACATGAACGCGACAAAAGAAGACCCTAAAGAATCTCTGACGCCCACCGGATGACCACCGTCATTAGAATACTGTACCAATTTATGCGCCGTATAAAAAATTGTACTATAACCGTTATCCTGAATAAATTTTAACTCAAGACGCAGACGATCTTTTACAATTTCAGGCAGAGGATCTCCATAAACAGCATGAGCCCGATCATAACATAGCTTTCCCAGTTTATCATAAACTTCCTCATGTTCATGATTTGTTCCCATTTCTACTGGATCGCCTTGTTTAACAATCGGGAATAATCCCAAAAAGATTGTAGGCTTTGCTGCTTTAACATATCCGGGAAGTGCTGTTAAGGTGTTATTTTCTGAACCTATGATAGTATCTCCTATTTCCCAGTCCTGAATATTCTCCATATTCGCTGCCGCATATCCTATTGACCCACAGCACAGGATATCAGCTGTTGCAGGAAATGGTAAGAAATGCCCCACTTCCGATACCGTGCAGACTTTGCCGGAAGCCATCATTCGGATCTTCATCCCCGCCTTGAGTTCCCCATCGACAACACGGATATGTGCAAGTGCTTTCCTGGAAGGATCAAGGACGGAATTAAAGATAAACCCACGAAAGGGCTTTTTCGAATTGTCTAATGGCGGCGGTACCTGCTCCACTATCTTTTGGAGCACAGCTTCCACATTCAGCCCCGATTCATCAGAAACAAAAACCGTATTTGCCATGTCATAACCACTGATACATTCGAGATCTTCTATGATTCGTTCCTTATTAATTGATTCACCGGATTTTTCGATGAGAACCGGGATTAATACCAGTCCATGAGCTAATACCAGATTCATATCTGACAATAACTGGCGTTTAGACACAGAACAGGAATCAATAAGCAGAAGCCCCCCTTCACAAGTGAAAGGACTGCTGTATACGTCTTGCGCCCAATTCGCTGGCCATTCACAATGGAAACCCACCTGAGTCGGTATCTCAATAAAATTCAGCTCATAAACCTCGCCATTTCGATATTTATAATGCAGCTGTACCGGCTGCCCCTTATCAACAATATTCGAACCTGGCATATCAGGAATACAGATTCCTTCTCCGTAACCCATACTTCGGTTGCAGAACTCTATTAGCCGTTCTATCAATTCCGATTTACCGTACTGTTTATTATTGACAATCAAAATATTTCTGATATATTTCGTATCCATAGCCACTTCCCTCTGTCAAGAAAAATAAGACTTATTTTTCCCTTCTTCATTTGAAATAGAGCTACTTATCCTGTGATGGATTCCAATAGCCGCTTTTTATTATCTACCTTTATCAAATGCTCCATTAATGTTATAGACTTCTGCATCAAGCATATCTATAAAATCTGATCGACTAATCGCCGTACACCATCAATCTCTACCTTTTTCTCAGTCTTTTCAGTGAATCCACTCGCTGTAGAAATTACCCAAGGGAGAGAATCATTATCTTCGTCATCCTTTCGCTCTACATATTTCCGAATCTGAGTACAGCCCAATCATCAGCCATCCCCTTATGGCCCTTGGCTTGAACGAAAATAATTAATGAGTCTCCAACAACCTACTGTTTCAACCAACCGGCTGTCTTGAGCACGCATTATTTAAGAATTTTTAATCTTTATTCTTTGATAAGATTTTCCCACTTGGTAATGGAATCCGGCAGTATAGACTTATTGTTTTTATAAAAAGTCATCAGCTCCTCATCCGTAATTTGCATACAATTCTTCATTTTATCCGCATTTTCCACTTTAGGGGCATACAAATACACGATATACCCATCATTTATATATTGCTTAAAACTAAGTGCATCCAGAACACCACTGTACCTCGGTGACTTTACTTGTACCACAGCTTTCTGCGGATACGCTTTCCGTCTTGACCTGAATTCACACTCTACATTCATCGTAGTAGATCTCTTCGCGATAGAATTGGAAAGAACATAATAATCCTTTGCTATCTGGAGATAAGAAATCACCAATTCTTCCAAGTCAAAAGATGATAAATTGTTTAGCAGATTCCCTTCCATCTTCTCTACTTCGTATACATTTCTTCCAGCACGACTGTTAAACATATATTTGGAATATGCAACGATTTCCTTTTCCTTATCAAGCCTTTGTATAATTCCCCCATTGGATCTGTTAAAAGATCCGCTGATTTGTCCGGGAACTTCTAAGCCCACCAGATAGCTTTCTACCGGTACAACAGCTCCGATGTCCAGCGATTCATCACACTTAGGAACTGCCTCTCCTCTGGCTCTGCAAATCCAATACATTCCGTCGAGATCTCTTGTCCAGAATAAATCGTCCGCTTTTGTATACCAAAAAGCATTTAATGCCGGATTGATTCTCTTTACTCTCTTTTTCACAGCATCGTAATAATCCTGATAAGTTCTAATACTTTCTTCCTTATATATATAGCTCCACCCTATTGCTACATACTGTACTCTCCCCTTGAGACAAAAATTTATTAATTCATTCCTGTCTTTTGCATCTGTTTTGAGATTAATTCTGGTCACACGCATGATTCACATCTCCTCACTATAAATACACATTAAACTACTATATTCAGTATACCCCCCCCGGAATTTTTTCAATATCATGTATATTTAATATTTTTATACCCATCTCATAAGATTATATATCAGGCATGAATCATTAAAATTATTCTTCACGGATTTTCGAGAAATTGTAAATACACATAAAAATCACGAATACCCTATTGTATAGGAAAACGCGTCATACTGAATAAGACCGATCAAAAACTATATGCAAGAAAACAAAAAGCAACACCAAAGGTAAGGAATCCGTGACCCCATCAGCGTAATAGATTCTTCACTCTGTGTCACTATTTCGTTTCCTGTCTTTCTCACAAGTATTCTTGCCCCGTACAGAACGACAGTATACGGTAAGGTGTCATCCTGAGCCGTGCGAAGGATCTATTGTCGTGGTGAGGAAAATTGGTAAGGCGTCATCCTGAACGAATGTGAAGGATCTATACCCGTGGTGAGGAAGCCGGCAAGACGTCATTAAAGTAATAGATTCTTCACTCCGTGTCACATGACCGCTTTCCTGCTTTCTCACAAAGTATTCTTGCCCCGTGCAGAACGACAGTATACGGTAAGGTGTCATCCTGCACCGTGAGAATAATCTGCTGCTGTGGTGCAGAAAGCATGCTGCCTTTTCTCCTCTGCGCAAAATTTAATTCCTTTATATCCTATGCTAAAATAAAAATAAAAGATTATCCTATACGGTCAAGAATGAGGTGAATCCATGAAGTACAGAAAAACAATCCTGCTCATTGCCGCCATGGCGCTGTCCGCATCCGTTTACGCATCGGATACCGCTTTTTCCGATTCTTATGAGCCGGCAGGAAGCGGCATTTCCCAAAATACAGAGTTCCCTTTCACTGCCGCCGTAAAGCAGAACGGCAAGTGGGGTGCCGTCAATGGTGAGGGAAAAACAGTCATTCCCATTACTTATGACAAAATCGCTCTTTCTCTTTCCGATGAGGAAATCAGGGCAGCGGATCTGGCAAGCGAAGATGACCGCGCCGATCTGATTGAAGTGAAGCAGAAAAATCTCCGCGGTTTTTACGACAGAAACGGTAAAAGAATCATCCCCGTTTCTTATGAAACACGTTCTTTCTGGAAGGAAGGATTTCTTGCTGTAGAGGGCCGTGATAAAAAAATCGGTTTCTACAAGAAAGACGGTACAAAGCTGACAGATCCCGTTTACGAATCGGTATCTGATTTTGAACAGGGGATGGCAATCGTCAAGTCAGGAGGCAAGTACGGCTACATTGACAAAAGGGGAAAAGAAATCGCCCCCCTGTATCAGGAGGCCCGGTTCTTTGCGGACGGACTGGCAGCGGTAAAGGAAAAAAACAAATGGGGCGTTATCGATGAAACAGGTGCCTATGTCATTGCCCCGACGTACAGCAATGCAGGCCCCGCTTATTCTGACGGACTTCTTGCTGTTCGGGACAATAAAGAAAAATGGGGATTCATTGATAAAGAAGGGCGGACAGTCATTCCTTTCCAATATAAAAGTGTCCATCCCCTTTTCCATGAAAGTATGACTGCCGTACAGGCGGAAAATAAACTTTGGGGATTCGTGGACAATACAGGACATGTAACGGCAGAGCCGCAGTTCAAGGCAGTCCTCACACCATTTTCCGAAGGCCTCGCCGGTGTCAGGACCATCGACGGAAAGGCTTATGCCAAAACAGACGGCACGATTGCCTTCATGGCGGACTATGATCAGCTTTATCCTTTTGAGAAAGGAATCGCCGAAGTCAGAAAGGGGACTGTCTCTAAAGAGCATATCCGCCGCGGCTTCCCTATTTCCATCGGCATCGGCTGGGGACATTGGTTTTACCCCCGCTGTTACCATCACTCCCATTTTGGCTGGGGCATCGGATTCCCTCTCTGGTGGCCGGACTACGGCTATGAAGAAATCCTTCCTGCCGTAGAGGTCAAACGGGGATATATCGACAATACGGGCAAAGTGATTGCCGCCACATCCAACGACCATGTATTTCCTGCTACGGAAAATGGCATTCTCATTTACAACAATTCCCGCTACGGCTGGGTTGACCGTAAGGGAACATACGCCGCCCACACGATTTACCGTACGATCATCCCTGCTGAAGACGCAAAAGTCCTCCTTGCCAAAGATGAAGACAAGAAGTGGGGCATGCTTTCCATGACCGATGGAAAAGAACTGGCCCCTTTCCGATATGATGACCTCAAATATAAAGGAAACGGCATGATTGCCTACAAGGAAGACGGCAGATGGGGCCTTATGGATACGGCGGGGACACCGCTGACGGAACCGCTTTATAAAAGCATCGGAAACGCGGAAGACAACCGCATTCCCGCAAAGGCAAAAGACGGCTGGCTGTATCTTGACTATGCAGGCAAAAAAGCAATTACCTTTGAAAAGGATGCGGAAGATGTCACCGCGTTCAGAAAAGGAAGAGCCGGTGTCAAGACAGACGGTAAATGGGGACTGATTGACGGCGCGGGAAAATGGATCTGCCCTCCCGCTTATGACGATTTGGATATCTTGTAAACCCAAAAGCACTTGCCCTCACAAGAGGAAACAAGTGCTTTTTAATTGCCTTATTTACTTTCCAAGTCAGCAGCGATTTTTTCAAGAGCTACTTCCAGGGTATGCCAGCCGAGAGTGGCGCACTTCACGCGGACCGGCATTTGAGAAATATCTTTCAGCGTGTATGCCGCTTCCAGTTCTTCCAATGCCGCTTCATCTTTCACATCGCCTCGGATCATGGCAAGGAAAAGTTTACACAGCCGGATTGCTTCATCTACGGTGCGGTCCTGCAGAAGCTCCGCCATCATGGCCGTGGATGCCTGGCTGATGGCGCATCCCGTACCCGTATAAGCAAGATCTTTAATGATACCGCCCTCTACTTTCACTTCCACATCGATATCGTCGCCGCAGCTGGGATTATGCCCATGCTCATGAACAGTGGGCGCTTCCAATTTTCTTTTATTTGTCTTGTCTCTGTTATATTCCAGAATCAAATCTGTATAAAGCTGCTGCAGATCCATCAGTCGTCATACCCCATTACTTTTCGGACACCTTTTAACTTTTCAAGGAAATAATCTACTTCCTCTTCCGTATTATAGAAATAGAAGCTTGCCCTGCAGGTCGCGTTGATCCCCAGATATATATGGAGCGGCTGCGCGCAATGATGCCCCGTACGGATGCATATGCCGTCATTGGACAGAATCTGCGCCACATCATGAGGATGCACGCCTTCCACGGTAAACGCCACAAGGCCTTCTTTCTCTTCCGGTTCCGTACTTCCTACAATATGGATGAAAGGAAGTTTTTTCATGCCTTCTATCGCGCGGGTGACAAGTTTCTTTTCCTGTGCCCTTATCTCGTCAAACCCGATGCCTTCGATATAACGGACAGCCGCCACCAGGCCCACGGCGCCTTCCACATACTGCGTCCCCGCCTCAAACTTGGCAGGAAGTTCCGCATAGGTGCTTTCCTGCTCATATACATTTTCAATCATATCGCCGCCCAAAAGGAACGGTTCCATGTCTTTCAGCAATTCTTCTCTGCCGTAAAGAACGCCGATACCGCCCATAGAGCACATCTTATGCCCGGAAAACGCGAAAAAATCACAGCCGAGCTCCTGCACATCCACCTTTTTATGGGGAGCACTCTGCGCACCGTCAAGAACAACCACCGCCCCATGTTTATGTGCCCGACTGATTAAAGCCTTCGCGTCGATAGCAAGACCGAGGACGTTGCTTACCTGGGCAAAGGCAAGGATCTTTACACGGGGATCGTCAATCTTTTTCAATTCTTCTTCCGGAAGACGCCCCGTTTCCTTATCCACATACATATACTCAAGAACAGCCCCTGTCTTTTTTGCCGCCCGCTGCCAGGGGACGAGGTTCGAGTGGTGTTCCGAAACGGGAATGAGGATGCGGTCGCCTTCTTTCAAATGGGTTTCCCCGTATGAACGCGCCACAAGATTCAAACTTTCCGACGTATTTCTTGTGTAAATGATTTCTTTTTCACTTTTCGCTCCGATGAAATCTTTTACCACCGTTTTAGACGTATCATATGCTTCCGATGCGGACATGGCAAAAATGTGGGCGCCGCGATGGGGATTTCCGTTATTCCGAATTACATAATCCATGACCGCCTGCATGACAGGGAGCGGCCGCTGCGTCGTAGCGCCGTTATCAAAATAAACAACCGGATGGCCGTTCACCTTCGTTTCCAAAATTGGAAAATCTTTTCTGATTAACTCACTGTTCATTATTTCTCCTTCGTATCCAGTTTTCTCCGGACTTCAGCAAGCACTTCCTCACGGACGCTTTCATCCAATCGGTCAATCAACGGCCGGATCAGCGCCTCTACAACGATAAGCCGGGCGTCTTCCAAAGAAAAGCCTCTCGTCATCAGGAAATAAATCGTATTCATATCGAGCTGGCCCGCACTGGACGCATGATTCCCTGATACATCATCTTCCGTGCATAGCAGCAGGGGAAGTGAAATATTTTTTGTCTTCGGTGAAAGCTGGATAGCGTAATCCCCTTCATCCCCCACAGACCCGCTGCAGCCCCGTTTGAAATCCAAAGTGCCGCGGAAGATTTTCTTCGCCGTATCCGATAAAGCCCCTTTCACATCAATCACCGCATTGGATTCTTTGCCGATATGATCGATGTGGTAAAAAAGATCCAAAGACTGTCTGCCTGTCGCTGCATAAAGGGCAGTTTCCCTCATTTCAGACCGGCTGCCCACCAATCTTCCGTAACTGTGGACAATGACCTTCTCCCCGCCCAATTCGGCGGAAACAAAATCAAGCTTTGCCTCATTCCCAAGAACCGCATACCGCTGTTCATAAAGAGAGGAAGCAGGCAGTCCCGTTTCAAGACAGGAAACGGAAAGCGCCGCATTTTCCATCAGTTCATAAAAGGACGCTGTAGCAAAAACAGAATGCTTCCTATCTCCTGACAGCCGCCAGATCAACTTCAGTTTTGCGCCCTTTTCCAGTTTGAAGATGAAACATCCCGCAAAATCCGGGCGGTCTTCTTCCGCTGTGATGGAAATCGTCAGCTCAGCCTCCGTATTTTCAGGAACGATGACAGTATATGCCTGTCCTTTTCCCGCCGCCGCCAATGTTTCCGCCGATGCCCCGCAAAAATCGGCAGGAAGCGTGCCGCCTTCCGACACATACCGTTTATCAGAAAAAACAGCCGATGCCGAATTTCCGGGGAATTCAAACTTATCCGGACTGTCATTCACATGCAGGTACCGCCAGGTAATCGCCGGCAGCCGGTTTACTCTTATTTCTTCCATGACTGCCTCCTTACCCGATAGCCCCTTCAAATTCAAGATCAATGAGACGGTTCATCTCCACAGCATACTCCAGGGGCAGCGCTTTGGAAATCGGTTCGGCAAACCCGCGGACAAGCATCGCCCTCGCGTCTTCCTCCGACATGCCGCGGCTCATCAAATAATAAATATCTTCTTCGGACATTTCTCCCAATGCAAACATATGCTCGACATCAATATCGGAATTTTCAATAATAATGGCGG
>OGJI01003471.1_pt1 | contig 12021 bp, 10 predicted proteins | sample 1572031 | NCBI WGS metagenome assembly OGJI01 (sample SAMEA2582119, study PRJEB24529) | metagenome | biome: Human gut stool | place: China | collected 2011
CTTTCTTCTGTCGCCGGTTCGCCGGGACGGAGCTTTTTATAAATAGCGATGAGTGCTTCTTTTGTATTCTGCGTTTCATCCTTCTTGAGCGTCTCTTCGATATGGATATCATTATTGAAAAGCTCCATGATTTCTTCATTGGAAGAGAACCCCAGCGCACGGATGAGGTACGTCACGGGCATCTTGCGGTTACGGTCGATACGGACGGAAACAACGCCGTTGGCATCGGTTTCCAGTTCGATCCACGCGCCGCGGTTCGGAATGAGCTGGGCGGAATAGATTTCCTTCCCGAAAGTGTCCATTTCCTTTTTGTAGTATACGCCGGGAGAGCGGACAAGCTGGGAAACAATAACACGTTCGGCGCCATTGATAATAAATGTGCCCGTGTCCGTCATAATCGGGAAATCGCCCATGAAAAGATCATGCTCCTTGATTTCGCCGGTTTCCTTATTGACGAGCTGGACTTTGACCTGCAGCGGAGCGGAATAAGTAGCATCTCTCGTCTTGCATTCATCGATGCTGTACTTTTCTTTCTTGAAATAGTATTCGCCGAAATGCAGCGCCCATTTATGAGCACTATCCTCGATAGGAGAAATATCCGCAAATACATCCCTCAGCCCTTCTTTACAGAACCATTCGTAAGATTTGGTCTGCAAATCGAGCAGATGGGGCATCCCCAGAACTTCCTGAGATCTGGCGTAGGTATATCTTTTCTTAGTACCTACCTGGACGGGTCTGAACATTTTGCTGTTAGGCATTCCACGCCTCACCCTTTCCTTCCATATAAAATCTGAATTTCCAACACATGGGAACAAGGATGAAAAGAGGACAAGGCCAAGGAAACACCGATTAAGCCACAAAATATCCTGTACTTCATCAGTGTTCCCGATTTGAGCCGGGCTCCTCTTTTCTCCGCGAGCCTTCTCACTATATATAAATAGAGACTGTAAAACATAATTTTACACGAGCAAAAAACATTCTGCAATATAAATCCATTTTCACCTAAAATGTTTTCTCTATATCTTTCTATAAAAATATTTTAGTTATAGATAAAAACTTATTTGCTATTGAAATATTTTATTTTAATATTTTTCTCTTGCTTTTCTCTGTAAAATATGCTACCGATTTATTCTATCATTTAATTTTACGATTTGCAACAAAACCTGTTATGCAGGGCAGGCTTAAGAAAGAGTATGCATAAGAAAACTCCCCCGTAGCAGAGAGAGTTTTCGTTTTCTACAATTCGTTCCATCACCAATCAGTCTTCAATGATTTCAAAATCGTCTTTTCCGACACCACAGAGCGGGCACTTGAAATCGTCCGGCAGATCTTCCCACTTGGTTCCCGGAGCAATTCCGTTGTCCGGATCGCCTAAAGCTTCATCATAAATCCATCCGCAAACTTTGCATACATACTTCTTCATCCTTATTCTCCTCTCCACAGTCCGTGCAAATTGCAATACTCATACGCCGCTACAACTTCATCCCCTTCGGCAAGAACGAAATCAGCCACCGGTTTCATGCCCGGTTTCAGATCCACCTGCTGGCTTCCGTTCTTCGTTTCCAGAACAATCCAGGTGATATAGTGGCTTTCCAGCATGGGATGTTCTACAGCGCCGACTGCCACATGCACTTTCGATCCGTCTTTCGTGATAACGGGAACATGCTTCTCACCGGCAGCATCTGTGGTATTGGGAATCAATTCTTCAATCTCCGCATTCCTGCAGAACATGTCTTCCCCGCTCTCTCCAAGAACAGCGACTGCTTTGCCGCACTTTTTACAGCGATAAAATTTCATCATCCGCTCCTCTCCCAGGCATCCGCCTGTTAAACTTTCTTTTCAGGATTCTTCCTGAAATACTCCATTCGTATTATATCACCGCATTCAGGAAACTTCCCCTCCTTTTCCCATCTTTTTCTGAATCCCCACGCAAAAAGAGTTCTCTCCGTCAGGAAAGAACCCTTTCGTGTTTCTATCTCCGCTTTACCTCTTATTCAATCACCATGAGAAGGTCGCCTGATTCGATACGGCTGCCCGCCTTCACATGAATCTCACTTACAATGCCGTCCACAGGAGAAGTGATCGTCGTTTCCATCTTCATGGCTTCCGTAACAATCACCGGTTCGCCTTTCTTTACGCGTCCGCCTTTTTCCGCAAGCACTTTCACGACGGATCCGGACAGGGTCGCTCCCACCTCGCCGGGAATATCCTTATCTGCTTTCCTTGCGGTCACTGCGGACTCCGCCACATGCCTGTCATGAATTTTAATTTCACGGGGCATGCCGTTCAGCTCAAACTGGATACGGCGGTTTCCTTCCCCATCAGGTTTCGTGATTCCGTCAAGACGGATAAGGAGCATCTTGCCTTCTTCTATATTCACACGGATTTCCTCTCCCGGTTTCATCCCGAAGAAGAAAGTCGGCGTATCAAGGACGGACAGGTCGCCATATTGATGATAGCGATCCATATAATCGCCAAAAACTTTCGGGTAAATACAGTAAGAGGAAATATCTTCTTCCCGCGTGGACATATGCCTGCTCTTCATTTCTGCTTTCACCGCGGCGAAGTCCACATCCTGCGGATGAGATTCCAGATGGGGTTCTTCCCCGCGCAAAATAATCTTCTGCAGCTTTTCAGGGAATCCGCCGTAAGGAACGCCCAGTTTCCCATCAAAGAAATCAACCACGGACTGCGGGAAATCAAGGGCCGCCCCCTTCGCATAAATATCTTCTTCCGTCAGATGGTTCTGCACCATGAAGAGTGTCATATCACCGACCACTTTGGACGACGGCGTTACTTTGATAATATCGCCGAACATCATATTCACTCTGGCATACATGCGGCAGACTTCCGGCCAGCGGTCTCCCAGTCCCACCGCAGTCGCCTGCTGGCGGAGATTGGAGAACTGCCCTCCCGGCATTTCATGCTGGAAAAGCGTGGTATTCGGACTTGCCATCCGGCTGTCCACCCCTGCGTAGTAGGGACGGATGCCCTGCCAGTAGCGGTCAATCGTTTCCAAGGCTTCGATATCCAGTTTCGGCTGGCGGGGATTGTTCTGGAGCGCATAGTACAGCGCCGTCATGGACGGCTGGCTCGTACCGTTTGAAAGCGCGCCTGTCGCCACATCGACAATATCCACGCCGGCTTCCGCCGCCTTTGCATAGCTGTACAGCGTCAGTCCGCCGCCTTCATGGCTGTGGAGGTGTATCGGAAGATCCACAGCATCTTTTAACGCCGCCACAAGAGCGTATGCCGCTTCCGGTTTCAAAAGTCCCGCCATATCCTTGACAGCGATCAGGTTGGCACCGGCATTCTGCATTTCCTTCGCCAGATCCGTATAATATTTCAAAGAATATTTCTGCCGCTTCGGATCCATGATATCCCCGGTGTAACAGAAGCACGCTTCTGCCAGCTTGCCCTTCTTGCGGACTTCATCAATGGAAATCGTCATGTGGCTCAGCTGGTTCAGGCAGTCAAAGATGCGGAACACGTCAATCCCATTATCTGCCGCCTCATCAATGAAATGGCGGACCACATTTTCAGGATAATTCGTATACCCTACCGTATTCGCGCCGCGGGTAAGCATCTGGAAAAGGATATTCGGCGCTGCTTTACGCATCTGGCGGAGCCGTTCCCAGGGACTTTCGTCAAGGAAACGATAAGCCACATCAAATGTCGCGCCGCCCCAGTTTTCAAAAGAGAAGAGCTGCGGCACATGACATGCGGTGTAACGGATCGCGTTCATGATATCGTGTGTCCTCACACGGGTCGCCAAAAGTGACTGGTGGGCATCACGATATGTCGTATCCATGATCATCAGTTCTTTCTGATCCATGACCCATTTGGAAAATTTTTCAGGTCCCCATTCTTCTAGCATCTGCCTTGTACCGCGGGGTACTGTTTCCCCCTCTGCCGAAAGAGGCGCTACCGGAGCGAAATCGGGTTTTTCTTTCGCACCCGCCCCGGCATAGCCGTTGACGGTGATATCTCCGATATAGTGGAGCAGCTTCGTACCGCGGTCGCTGATTGCTTCAGGTTCATCCAGAAGCTGCGGATGGCGGTCGATGTAATTGACATCACAGAGACCTTCCTGAAAATCCTTCGTGCGGAGCATATTTTGAAGGAAATATATATTTGTCTTCACACCGCTGATACGAAATTCATCAAGGCAGCGGAGCATTTTGTATATCGTATCCTTCGCATGGAGCGAGTGGGCCGTTACTTTGACCAGGAGTGAATCATAGTAAGGAGTAATCACCGCTCCCGTATACGCCGTACCCGCATCCAGGCGGATACCGGGCCCGCCGCCGGAACGGTAGGCAATGATCTTGCCTGTATCAGGCATGAAGCCGTTTTGCGGATCTTCCGTCGTGATGCGGCACTGGATCGCCACCCCCTTGAACCAGATCGTCGGCTGCAGACCGATTGCCACTTCCGGACTATCCACCGAATAGCCTTCAGCAATGAGAATCTGTGTCTTCACGATATCCACATCGGTAATCATTTCCGTGACCGTATGTTCCACCTGCACACGGGGATTCACTTCAATGAAATAGAAATGTTCTTCATCCTGATCCACAAGGAACTCTACCGTCCCTGCATTGAGGTAATTGACATTCTTCATCAGCTTGACGGCGGCATTACAGATATCATCACGCAGCTTCTTCGGAAGCGACCAGGCAGGCGCCATTTCAATAACTTTCTGATGGCGGCGCTGGATAGAGCAGTCACGTTCAAACAGATGAATAACATGTCCCGCTTCATCACCGAAAATCTGCACCTCGATGTGCTTCGGATTCATGATACATTTTTCCACATACACCTCATCGCTGCCGAAAGCCATTTTCGCTTCCGACTTCGCGCGGTGATACGCCTCCTCCAGATCTTCCATGCGGTCCACATTCCGCATACCCCGTCCGCCGCCGCCATTGACCGCTTTAATCATGACAGGGAAACCGTATTTCTCGGCAAAAGCTCTGACCTCATCAAAGCTTTCCACAGCACCGTTTGTGCCGGGAATCATGGGAATCTGCGCCTTTTCCGCCTGGATACGGGCATTTACCTTGTCACCGAACATGATCAGATGTTCCACACGCGGCCCGATGAAAATAAGTCCTTCTTCCTGACAGCGTTTCGCCAGCTCCGCATTTTCCGCAAGAAATCCGTAGCCGGGATGGACAGCATCCACATGATGCTCCTTACAGATACGGATAATATCCTCTATATCCAGGTAAGCATCAATCGGCTTATCTCCTTCCCCTACCAGGTACGCTTCATCAGCACGGTTCCGGTGAAGAGACAGTACATCCTCTTTGGAATAAACAGCCACCGTCCTGATGCCCAGCTCATTGCAGGCACGGAACACACGGATGGCGATCTCGCCCCGGTTAGCTACCAAGACCTTCTGGATTTTCCTCATAAGCAACTCCCCCTATGTGTCGATTGCATTCTTTCAGATAAAAATGGCATATATATTTTTTATTTTACTAAGCGTCGATGTACATTTCAATAGAAAATCACCGATTGCAGAAATAAAACGCCCGCGCCGACAAAAAAGGCCGTGACATGTCCATCACAGCCTTTTATTTTCTTATTCACCGAGGATTGCGTCGCCCTTGGCGATATTCGCGCGGATCGTCGCGCAGCACGCCTTGAAGCGGGTCATTTCCTCTTCCGTCAAATTGTATTCTATCACCTTTTCTACGCCATTCGCACCGATAACAGCCGGCACGCCGCAGAAAATACCGGACTCGCCGTATTCGCCGTCCAGCGGAGCCGAACAGGGAAGAATGCGCTTTTCATCATGAAGAATCGTACGGACCAAAGTCGCTCCCGCCGAAGCAATGCCGTACTCCGTACACTGCTTGCCGGAATAAGTCACCCATCCGCCTTTAATAGTCCGTTCCTGTATTTCTTCTTTATCAAACCGGAACTTCGGATCACTTTCCATTTCCGACAGCGGCTTGCCGTAAAATGTCATCTGCGACCAGGGAACAATCTGGGAATTTCCGTGTTCGCCGAGCATGAACGCCGTAAAGCCGCGGGAATCAAGACCTGTCTGTCCTGATATCGCATGAATCAGGCGGGAAGAATCAAGAAGTGTCCCCGTTCCCATAACATATCCTTTCGGCAGGCCGCTCTTACGGGCGATCAGATTCGCCACCACGTCACAGGGATTCGTGATACTTACAAAAAGTCCGTGGAATCCGGCGGCCATGACTTTCGGGACATAATCAGCCACCTGTTTCACACTGTTTTCCAATTCGCCGTCACGGCTGCCGGAAGCGCAAAGCGTGATATCTCCCACAGCGTTCACGATGACATCGCAGTCTTTCAGCCCCGCATAATCGGACGCCTTGTAAATGACATGATTCGGCATGTACATGACCGCATCATTCAGATCCTGTACCTCGCTTGTCACCTTGCTTTCTTTCAAATCGCAAAGAAGCACTTCATCGGCAATCCCCATCATCCCCAGGTTAAACGCTACATGGGCACCTACATGTCCTACGCCGACAATCCCTACCATTCTCTTCTTAATTGCCATAATGCTCCCTCCATTCCTTCCACAGGAACCGTCCCCGACGGACGAGTCCGAAAAAGAACTTCTCTCTCGAAAAGAGATTTGTCCTTAATAGCTTATTGCGTATGATAACACATTTCAAGTCCTCTGAACAATAGGAAAACACCATCAGGGAAATATTTTCTCCCTGCCGGCAGCCGCTTCCGTCCGCAATCTAAAACATGCAGTCATACCCCGGCAAGCTGAAGGGAGCATACAAAAAAGATCGGACTCCTCTGTCATGAAATCCGATCCTTTTACAGGCACTCCTTTTTATATCAGGATTACCCTCTTATGCCGCGCAGAAAGTGAAAGAAATCACGGAGCGCTTCCTCATGGTCTCCTCCAAAGCAGTCCTTCTCCTTGAACTGATACTTTTTCACTTCGTCTCCGACAGCAATACGAACCTTTCTTGCACCTTCATCAATCTCCACACCGGAAACGGCACTGGCCGGCACCATTTCCACACCGTCCGCCGAATCACTGCCAAGAATAGTATGGCTGACCAGACTGCCCAGTCCGGCTCCACGTTCCCCGCTGTACTTCATAATTTTCATCGTCATAGGATTGGGAAGGGCGGGGATAAAGAAAATACTTTCATCCGTATAAGCGATAACAAAATGATGCTCCGCATTCCAGGGGCAGTCAATCACATGAAATTCTTCCTCAGACAGCTGCGGCACCATTTCTTTCACGAACCTCTTCATTTCCTGCTGTGCATATCCCGGCGCCAGGCTGTCCCTCTTTTTCTTCATGTAAATCATCATGCCGATGCCCACGATAAACATAGCTGCCGGTATCAATGCTATTTCCATACCCATAAATACTCTCCTTTACATTTCAAATACATGCAACTGTACTTTTTGCCAAGGACTTTCCGGATCGCGGAGCAGTCCTTCTGCGATCCCCATGATTCCGCCAGGCATCTGCTTCATACCGCCCCACATGCACCTGCCGATCACATATCCCGCCGCAAATTCTTTCCAGTCGCTATACACTGTGCAGCACTTCTTATGTGCTTCTTCCATATAATACCATGCTTTTTCTTCCGTAATATATCCGCATTCAAAGCAGCAGCGCGCTATCAGCACCAGCCGCCCCATGTCCCACGCAAGGACAGATTGATTCCGTAAATCCGCCTGGGAACTGATATATCCTTTTTCTGTCAGGGATTCTATCATCTCCTTTATATTCTTCATATAACGGGGTGTGTCGAGTTGTTCATCCGGTGTCAGGATTTCATCGGTAATAGACGGCGATATACCGGCAGAAAATAACTTAATTGCATCAAAGTATACGCGGTGTCCTCGTTCCAGCAGCCATTCCAGCGTATGCAAAGCGCTTTCCTCATCAATAATATCATAGTAAGCCGCTAAATTATTTCTAATTTCCTCTTTCTCAGAGCCGGTTTCCAATGAATCACAGTAAAACATGGTCTGCTCCGCATTCACAGCACCTATATTCAAAACAGACTGCTGCAAAGGAGAAAGTTTCTTTCCTAACGGATTTTTTTGATATTTCTTATGGCTTATTACTTTCAATAATTTCGAAAAAAAAGACAACCCTGCGTTCCTCCTTACATGTAAAGATAATACTCCACACCCGTAAAGCATTCCCGTTTATTATACTTTACCTCCTTATCCTTATCAATCCTCCGGTTCCCCGCACTGCAGCCGCATAGAGATCCGTATCGGATAAAACATCCTTCCCGCCCTTGCTGCCGGTTTCTACAATAGACACGTCAGCGCCATGCAGTATGCTGTCCCCGCCGTCAGGAAAAACTGTTCCGCTTCCGCACATGCGCCGTACGAAGCGTTTATCAGGTACCGTTTTGATTTATTGGTATTTTCCATTTGACACCCTTTCCACTTTTAAACAGCAAAAAACAGTAAACCATTATTTTTGATTGACTGTTTCCTGCATTTCTATATTTTTTATCTAACACTTGCTCAAAAACCTGATGGCAGACTGTCTTGCTTTCTCTATCTTTTCAGGCTCCATATTTTCTACAGCAGTTGAAGATATCCATTTTTTGCTGAACAATATTTGCGCTGCTTCTATCATAATCCCGCAGGCATACAAGTCTTTTTCTTCTGTAATGGCTTGAACAAATACTTCTTTTGTTTTCGCCCGCAGCATTTCCCGTTCCACTCTATGAAATGACATCTGCATAAGACTTGCTGCAGACCATGCCCGGCAAAGGACATCTTTATCCCTGAATATTTGTCTTGTTAAAATATCAATTTCTTTTGATGAGCCTATCCACCCGAAAGCGATGATAATTTTACGGCGAAGAATATTTTCATTTGTATCAATAAGTGAAACAAGAACAGGAATAAGCCGATTGCAGAATGATACATAAAAATCTCTATGCTTCAATTTGGAAAGAGTTTCCGCTATGAGAAACGCGGTCAATATCTTTAACTTTTCATCCCTGACTGTATCCAGCTGTTCAAATAAAAACGCAAGGCCTTCTCTCCCGTGTTGATCAAAGCTGCTTTCTAAATGCAGCTTTTTATCTTCTTTCCAGTCTTTGCAAATAAGCCGATAATGATATGCCGCGTCTTTGCAGGCTCCTAAATCAGCAATAAATCGGATTCTTTGATCGTCAGGAAAATTCTGTTCCGCCAATTTACGGTATGATTTTTGTAAATCTTCTTTTGTAAGGTTCAGGCGGCGGATTTGTTCCGCCTCAAGCGCCTGTAATATCTTATCCGTTGAACCGAACATTGCTTTTATCTCCTTGTTCATTGCTGTTTTTATGCTTCTTGGAATTTTAAACTCTCAAAGCATTTATGGCTGCCTCCCCATGATTATAAAGCAAATCATCGCAGGCGTACAAATGAATAAGTTCCAAAGGAAGAGATTCAAAAAGCCGAGGAAATATTTCCCCGGTTTTTCCATATTTACCGCTTTCTATAAAACCCTTGTCAGCGCCATGCAGCATGCCGTACCTGCCGCCATGGAAAGAAGCATATTTCTCTTCCACACATGAACCGCGACCGTCACCGCAAGAGACAGCGCCTCCGGTACACCATGATTTCCCGAAAAGAAATGAATGTCCTTCAGCGAATACACCACAAGAAGGGCAAATACCGCCGAGGGCAGCGCCTTCCCAAGGTATTGGATATAAGCGGGCAGAGTTTTCCCGGGCCGGAAAAGAAAAAAAGGAACCATCCGTGTTGCCATTGTTGCCAGAACGCAGACAGCAATCGTGAGAACCTGTTCATATAAAGGCATTTCCGTCATAAAAATCCCCCTGCTTTCTCAATCGGCTTCCGCAAAAGCGTAATCGCCGCCAGGATCAGACCCATGGCCGGAAGTATAAACGACTCCGCGCCGAAAACAGCCAGACACCCCACTGCCGACACGCCGCCGATCATTGCGGTATAATGTTTTTTCTCCCGTAAAAACTGTTCCAGAAAAATAACAACAAAAAGCGCAGTCATCACAAAACTGAGCCCCTTCGTATCAAATGCTGCCAGCGATCCCAAAAGTCCGCCTACCGTAGCGCCGCTGACCCAATAGAAATAATTCAGGAAGGATACCCAGAGCATGAACCAGCCCCGATCCACATCACGCGGCACTGTGGCTGTGTAATTCAAAGCAAATGTTTCATCGCACATCCAAAACATGAGAAACGGTTTCTTCCACCCCATGTTTTCATATTTCTCGAGCATGGAAATACCGTAAAATAAATGGCGGGACTGCACCATCAGCGCCATAACAAAGGCATCCAGCGGGGCAAACGGACTCATAAGCATTGTAACTACGACGAACTCCAGCGAACCGCCGAAAATGAATGCCGCCATAAGGGCAGGATAAAGAAAGCCGAACCCCATGGAATGCATATAAATCCCATAAGAAAACGCTACGAACCAGAATCCTGCGAAAATAGGAACCGTGTAAGGAAACGCTTCCTGAAAAGCCTTCCATGCCCCGCTTTCCCGTTTCTGCTCCAATCCTATCCCCTCTTCCGACATAAACAGTACACATATACTATCAGCTTTCATTTCATCTTTCAATGCATGGGCAGAAAACACATAAAGGATCATTCCCAAGCATATTCCGGAACGCTCCCGTCTGGGGAAATAAAAAAACTGCGGGCAGCCGTGGATCACTCACTCTCAGGCAGATGACAGCCCACAGCCTCGATATCTGATTTCTGATTTCCGTTTTCTGTCTTCTATCTTCTGATTTCTGTTCTCTGGTTTCTGTTATCTGTTCTCTGTGTTCTGATTTCTGATTTCTGATTCCTGTTTTCTGGTGTCTGATTTCTGTTTCCTGTTTTCTGTCTTCTGGCGTCTGTTCTCTGATATCTGCTTTCTGATACCTGTTTTCTGTTTTCTGATTTCTGATATCTGTTCTCTGATGTCTGTTTTCTTATCACATACTCCATTGGGTAAAAAGAAAAAACAGCACATCTCATAAATAAGATATGCTGTCCTTATTGTCAGGCTTTTTCCAGACTCCGGATAGATTTATCCGCCTTCTCGTTTTCCGGTTTCCGCCAGCCGTTATCCGTTTTTATAAGGCAAACAAATCATTCAGCCCTTCGGACATGGTGGGATGCGTGTAGATAAAATCACGGAGCACCGTGTAATCCAAATCATGATCCATCGCTAACTTCACCATATTGATAATTTCGTAAGATTCGGGACAGAAAAGTGCCGCACCGAAAATCTTCCCACTGTCTTTATCAATGACCGCCTTCAGCATCCCCGTCGTCTTGCGGAGAACTTTCGCTTTCGGAATCATATCGGTATTCATCCGCACCACACGGTAATTCAGCCCTTTATCCGCCGCTTCTTTCTCCGACAGACCTGCACGGGAAAAAGACGGTTCCATGAAAACGGAATAAGCGAAAGCGCCGCGGTTCTCTGTCGTACGGCTTCCATCTCCCTGCATATCGGAAAGAATAATGCGGCTGTCATCCAGAGAAATATAGGTAAACTGCAGATTGCCGCACACATCGCCGGCCGCCCAGATATTCTCTGCGGTCGTCCGCAGATGTTTATCAGTGACGACAGCCCCCCTCTTTGTTAATTCCACACCGGCCCGTTCCGCATGAAGACCTTCCGTATTCGGCCCGCGTCCCGTGGCGAGAAGAATGGCATCGCCGTCCAGCGTATCTTCCTCTCCATTCTTTGTATAAACCGCCGTCCCTTCTTTGATTTCTTTCAAATCAGCTCCTATAATGACGGACACGCCATAAGATTTCAATACATTTTCAACCGCTTCCGCCATATCCCGGTCTTCTTTCGGCAGAAATACGGAACCGTTCTGGAGGATCGTCACTTTGCTTCCGAAACGGGCATACATGGAAGCAAATTCCAGTCCGATATATCCGCCGCCTATAATTGTCAGCCGGCGGGGCAGTGTTTCATTATCCATCATGGTTTCAGACGTGAACGCAAAGCGGTTATTCTCCGCGCCGGGCACAGAGGGAATTATCGGAC
>OGJI01003472.1_pt1 | contig 12016 bp, 8 predicted proteins | sample 1572031 | NCBI WGS metagenome assembly OGJI01 (sample SAMEA2582119, study PRJEB24529) | metagenome | biome: Human gut stool | place: China | collected 2011
GGCATATCGGCAGTGTGGAACAATATCGCAGTCGGGAATGGCTGGCATCGGATGCAGATGGAGATTAAGAAACACTGCACAGCTTTCTGAAAGAAGAACATTTTCGAGAATTTCTGGAAAAAGAAGCACACCTCTCAGAGGATTCCAGAAATGCAGAAGCAGTACGGCTGATGCTCGAAGATGCGTGGGAACTGATTACCTGGATGTGCCATCTTCCTTATTTTTATGAAACAGAGCGCCAGATTCTGGTGCACGCCGGAATTGCCGAATGGGGCGAAAAAGACTGGCTGTGCGTGACCAGCAGGGAGCTGATGGTTGGAAAAAGAACAGTAAGTCGTGGAGCATTCCATAAGGATGTGATTGCGGGCCACATTTCCACGGCAAAAATCAGCGGAAACAGGACATATGACGGTATCTGGCACGACGGTCAGAGCCACTATTATCTCGATGGAACCACCTGGCGGAGCGGAAAAATTCCGGTGCTGGAATATGACAGTGAAACTGGAAAATACAGAGAAATATGGTGAGACACGTTGTAATGCAGCACAGTAAGATCACGGCAGGGCAGAAAAATGATTTAGTCAAATCAAGCAAGTGGTAAAGTGGATTGCGGATATCCGCTTTGAAAAGATACAGGATCGAAACAGAAGGGAGTACATCAGATGCATTTACCAATCAGTGTGACACAGGATGAATTATTAGAAGTTTTGCTTCAGGTTGCGCCGGTACGGCCGGTCTTTATCTGGGGTGCACCCGGCATCGGAAAATCCGCGTTAGTGGAAAAATTCGCAGACGAAGTCGGCCTGCCGTGCGTGTCGCTCCTCGGAAGCCAGCTCGCGCCGGAGGATATCATTGGCATTCCGCAGATCCGGGGCGAGACATCGGAATTCCTTCCGCCGAAAATGATCGCCAGAAAAGAGCCATATGTCCTGTTCCTGGACGAACTCAACGCCTGTACGCAGGAAGTGCAGAAAGCCTTCTATTCCCTGATCCATGAGCGGCGGATCGGAGAATACCATCTTCCGGAGGGAAGCATTGTGATCGGAGCAGGAAACCGTGCCGAGGACAGCGCGATCGTAAAAACGATGTCGTCCGCCCTTTTAAACCGTATGTTCCATGTGCAGCTGAAAGCGGATGTGGGACAGTGGATCAAGTGGGCGCAGGCAGAAGGACTCCATCCGTGGGTCATTGACTATATCATTCAGCGGCCGGATCACCTCTTTTCCGAACCGCCGAAAACCGAAGAACCGTTTTCCACCCCGCGTTCCTGGCACATGCTGAGCGATGCGTTGAAGGAATACCGGGCCGGGGAGCAGGATATTTCGCAGGAAACATTAAAAATGATGGCGTACGCCTGCCTCTTGGAACAGCATGCGGGGATGTTTCTTGCTTACACAAAAACACTGCGCAACACACATCTCCTGGATGACATTATCGCGCAGAAAGCAAAATGGCCGGACAAGCCGGAAAACCGGGATGTGCTGTATTTTCTCGCACAGTCCTTCCGCGCCAGACTGCTTGCAGAACTGCCGAAAAGCAAACAGGGAATTTCCGGCGGCATGCTTTCCTTTGCGTACCGCGCCAAGGGCATGATCAAAGAACTCGCAGTCATCAATTTCGAAATCGCCCAGATGACCGTCGCAGCTGATGGAGCGGAGGCACTGCCGGACTGGTTTATGATGGAAATCATCCGTGATCTGCCGCGGCTCGTCGGATGAAAAAAGGAAGGAGAAAAGGATGCCATACGTTCGAAGCAGGTATTACCGCGAAGAAGAAAAGCCGGCCGGGTACCGCAGAGTGGAGGCCGGCTTTGGTTTGCTGGAAAAAAATACACTGTTCCATCAACTGGATGGGTACATCACTGCAAAGCCCTCCCATCTGAATGCAAAAGGAAGTCTGGCCTGTGTTACGAAAGATGGAAATATCTACGTCAACATGCGGGCGAACCTGTCGCCGGAACAATGGTGCTATGTGATGGCACACAACCTTCTGCACCTGGCGTTCGGCCACTTTGACAAAGCGAGCATCCCTTCCGACTGCGAATTTGTCCCGGCACTCTGGAACAAAGCCTGTGATATCTACATTACCAGATTCCTTTATGACATCCGCCTCGGCGAGCCGATCTGCGCAGATCCGGCGGAAGCATATCCGATCAAACTGAACAGCGAGCAGAAAATTTATGAATATCTGTTGAAGCACCAGGATAATGGTGCGCAGATCTGCGGGACAAACTCTGAAAAATTAAAGGATATGATCGGGGTAGAACGGCCGATCGTTTATAAAAAGGGAGAAAGAAATGCATATGCTGAAAAATTTTCCTATGCAGTCACTCATTCCATCAAATCTGCACTCTGCGATGCGGGAGGATACGATCTTAAAACGAAAAAGAATACCGTCATTTCCAGAGCAGCAGAATGGTTCCTGTCCCATTATCCGCTGCTCGGAGGTCTTGCAGCTACATTTAAAATTGTGGAGGACATTGAAATGTGCCATCGGTATGAAATCCATATTGCAGCGGTTGACGCAGAGCAGGGAATCATTTATGCCAATCCGTCGTGCGGATTTTCGGAGGAAGAGTGGATTTTTGTTCTCGCGCATGAATATCTCCATGCCGGACTGCAGCACCAGAAACGGTGCAATGGGCGTGACTTCTTTTTGTGGAACATCGCCTGCGACTACGTCATCAACGACTGGCTGCACGAAATGGAGATCGGCAGAATGCCGCCGGATGGGCTGTTGTATGATGAAACACTTCACAACAAATCGGCAGAAAGTATCTATGATCTGATCGTGAAAGAGATCCGAAAGTACAAAAAACTAAACACCTTCCGGGGCTTTGGCAGAGGTGATATGTTTAACGGAAACAGACCGCATTTTACTGAAAGAGAAAACGGGGTCAGCCTGGATGAACTGCTGAAAAATGCACTGTGGGAGGGATTGGATTACCATCAGGAGCACAATCGTGGTTTCCTGCCGGCCGGGCTGGTGCAGGAAATCAGGGCGCTTGCGATGCCGGTCATTCCCTGGGATGCCGCGCTGGCGAAGTGGTTTGACGTACAGTTTCCACCGCTGGAAAAACACCGCACCTATGCGCGGCCGAGCAGACGGCAGGGTGCCACGCCGGACATTCCAAGACCAGGATATGCGTATTACGAGCAGGATCTGGAGAGCCGGACCTTCGGTGTGGTCGTGGACACGTCCGGTTCCATGAGTGCAAAACAGATCGGTATGGCACTTGGCTCCATCGCCAGCTATGCCGCGGCGAAAGATGTTCCGTTCGTGAGAATCATTTTCTGTGATGCCAAAGCGACGGATGCGGGATATCTGGCACCGGAAGATATTGCCGGCCGGGTAAAAGTTACTGGCCGAGGCGGAACCATACTGCAACCGGGGGTGGACTGTCTGGAACAGGCGAACGATTTTCCCAAGGACGGGCCGATTCTGATTATTACGGACGGGGAGATTGAGAATGACCTGAAGGTAAGACGAGAGCATGCATTTCTGCTTCCGAGAGGAAACCGGCTGCCGTTCCGGGCACGGGGAGAAGTGTTTTATTTTCGGGAATAGTGCGGCGTAGTCTGTGTCTCTGCAAGAAACGATAGCAGCGGCAGAGAAAGCGGACAGAATTTGCGGATGATGTTTTGCGATACTTTAGGGAACAGAAACAGAGAACACGAGAGGAGACGCTGAGAATGAGCATTGTCATTACAGGCGATACCCATGGCACCTTTGATATTGAAAAAGTTGTACGCTATTTTAACGAGCACGAAGACGAGTACACCCAGGATGACTATCTGATCATCTGCGGAGATGTCGGCATCTGCGGCTTTTCTGCAGCATACGAAGCGAATACGAGAGCCGTTTTCCGAAGTCTGCCGGTGACGACACTGTTTATCGACGGAAATCATGAGAACTTCGAACAGCTGAACTCCTACGCCGTGGAGCAGTGGAACGGCGGAAAGGTGCATATCATTGAGGACAACATGATCCATCTGATGCGCGGCCAGATCTTTACGATTGACGGGCTGAAATTCTTTACCTTCGGAGGTGCTTACAGCATCGACAAAATGTCCCGCGCGGAGGGAATTTCGTGGTTCCCGGAAGAAATTCCGTCACGGGAAGAGTACGAAGAAGGATGGGAAAATCTGGAAAAAGAAGATTTCCAGGTGGACTACATACTGACCCACACCGCCCCAAGAGATGTGGCTGCGGCGATGGGGTATGGAGAGCTGTCTGACGATGAGGTGGAACTCCGCCAGTACCTGCAGCGCGTGGCGGATGAGACAGAGTTTCAGAAATGGTATTTCGGACACTTTCATGAAGATGCGGAAGTGGAAGAGGTGTTTGTGTGTCTGTATGATGAGGTTGTGGAGTTGAGTTAGGACAGGATCTTGTCCTGAAAAAAATAAGAAGCATGGTAAGATAAAATAGAAGCAGAGAACAGCCAGAAAATGCACATCGAACCATAAAAATCTGCTTTGAAAAAAATAAAAGTTAATTGTGTTCTTCTGACGGGGCGTCCATGTGATCCAGCGCATACTCACACGCCTGAATCACAAAACTGGAAAAGGTAATGTCCTGGTCAGAATCGGAAATTGCCTGTTCGATCTGATCGATCAGGTGAATGGGGAAACGGATGGTTTTGTTTTCCGTTTCCTTGCGGTTGCCTTTTAACTGAAATGCCATATCAAACTCCATTCTGCTGCCGGAGAATATAAGAACGGAGCATGCTTCCGGATCTTATGTGGAAACTACGGGCAGCATAAAACATAACAAAGGTGTTTCAAAAAAAGTTCGACAAAAAATAAATTTTTCGAATCTGCGAAATCGAAAAATGAAGAAAAAGCTGTTTTGGGGACAGCTTATTTCAGTGCGCTTTTTCTGGCTGTATTCTGATTTTAAAGAGTACTGGAAGCCCAGTCTGTTTTATTGTATTGCATAACTTGCTTGAAATATGCATTGCAAAATGCATGACAAAATATATTGCAAATAAAGGGAGGATGTATTACACTAAAAGAAATACAACAGAAGAAGGAGGAAAATGAAATGTTCATTGCTCTGCTCAGCTAATGTTTGGATGCAGAGCAAGAAAAGCCGCTTTTCCATTGACGGAAGGCGCCAGGGATCCTGAAGACAGCATAAGCGGCAGACATTCAGAGAAAAAGGATCGAAATTTTACATTTACGAGGGAGAAGACGTATGAAAGTGTGGAAGAAATTACAAGTTGTCTTTCTGGCACTGCTTTTATGCACCGGAATGATGACACAGCCTGCTCTTGCAGCATCGCTGCTTCAGGATGGAATCGAAGCAGCCTTGACAACAGACAAAGAAACTTACCAGCAGGGTGAAGAAATCAAAGTTACTTTAACTGTAACCAATACAAATGATACAGCAGTAACGAATCTGTCACTGGAAAATGTTTTGCCGGAAAATTTTGTGCTGGCCGAAAATACGGAGACAACAAAAAAGATGGAATCTCTGCAGGCTGGAGAAACCGTTACGTTGACAACGGTTTGTACGGTAAAAGCATCAGATGATAAGAAGGATGATGAAAATAAGGAAAATCCTTCTGGAGATGACAAAAAGAATCCGACAGATAATGAAAAGCCAGGAAATGGAAACGTAGCAAATGACACGAAAAATCCTGGTACAACAACGGGCAGCAAGGATTCCGGAACGACATTAACAAAAGATCAGGGAACTGGAAACGCAAAGCAAAATGGCCAGTCCTTAAAGGCTGAGAAACTGAAATCTGCACCGAAAATGGGTGACAACACCAAAATTATTGTTTGGGTTGTACTGCTGGTGCTGGCAGGAGCAGCCATTGTTGTTGCACTGAAGAAAAAAAACAGAAGAAATAAAATGTTGGCGTGGTTTCTGTGCCTGATTATGACGGGAAGCACCGTTGCAGGCGTATTTCCGGAACGGGCAAGAGCAGAAGCACAAAGTGTAAACATAGGAAAGGTCATGGAGCTTTCCAAGAATATTCTTGTGGATCAGACTACCGTGGAGCTGAAAGCAAAAGTTGAATATACCTACGTGAAGTCAGATGATCCATCGGACGACACCAAAACATATACACGCGGTGAGTGGGTGCAGATGCTCGCTGAAAAGGTTGAAATGAACCTGGATACAGATCCGGATTCCTTAAACCATTATTATGCGGATACGGCAGGAAATGCGTATGAAGCAGCAATCGAAATTGCAGAGAAATATGGAATCCTGCCGCCACCGGATATCGAAGATCTGGAGCAGGATATCCCGTTTTTCTATCCAGATGAACCGGCAACACGTGAATTTGCGGCTTATACGGCAGTACATGCAATGGGATTCAATGGAATACATTCGTATGATACGAACAGTTGGACGGATTGGGATAGTATTACATATCAAAATGAAGCAGCAATTGCAGTAGGGAAAGGATTTTTGGAATTAAATACAGAAAACCAGTTCCAGCCGCATGCGTTGCTCTCCAAGAAAGATGTTAAATCGATTTTCTGTGAAATTGATGAAATCAGACAGGAAGACACAACAATTGGTGAAGAGCCGCATGATAATACACAGTACGTAGATGGTGTATTGAAAAAAGAACTGGAAAATATCACAGATTATACAGTTGTAGAGAATGCGGATGGAACCTATACAGTTACACTTCCGAAAACAACCGAGACAGAAAAAATCGGAGAAGGAAGTGTTATGATCCTTCCTGCGAATGAAGTTTATATTTCAGGTATCGCGCTCAAAGCAACTACGGTAACAGAGGATGGCGAGAAACTGATTCTGACATGCATAAAGCCAGAATTATGGGAAGTGGTCAGCAAAATTGATTTTGTCGGAGGCGGTACAGCACTTATCGGAGGAGCTGCCGACACGGATGAATACGGAATTGCAACACAGGCTAATATAGGAGCAGGTGGTGTTATTGATGTTGGCTACGAAAAGAATTTTGAATTTAATATTGGTTCGAATGATGAAGGAAAAGGAAAAATTGATTTTGAAATTCCTGAAATTCTGTGCGTTGTAAATGTTGACGTTGGAGTAAATGGTGTTTCGGTAAATGAACTTAAACTTGCTGTCACGGAAAATGCAAATGAAGATATTACGGCGGAAAAAGAATTTGCTGACAGTGGTCAGGTAGAATTAATGCGTTTTCCAATTGCAATAGGGGCTACCGGTTTTACCTTTGATATTGTACTTTTCTGTTCATACAAAGCAGATGGATCCTTACATATTTCATATAGCGTTGAATCAACACAGGGATTTGAATATAAAGATGGAACATGGAGAGGCATTTTCGATTTTCATCATGGTGTTGATACCCTTGAGGCAAAGGGAAATATGGAAGGCGGTATTGGTATAAAAGGTCTGTTGACTTTGTACAGTGTTTTTGATTTAGCAGGCTATTATGCAGATTTAGGCTTAGGCGTTGAGGCAGAATTTGCATACCATGATTTAGAAAATGGAAGTCTTGCATGCGAGGATATCAAGGTATATCCATACTCAACAAATGGACTGGATACAGATTCCCTGCTTGGAGATGTATTGAAGAAATATTTCGATTTTGATCTGGAATTCAAACCGCTTCAAAATGATGAAAACAACAACTTGAGAATAAAAATGCATAAGGAAAATGGAGTCCGCGTTGAAAAATGTACGTACGCCAGCGGCGGTATCACAGGATATGTTTACTCGAGCAAAACACGTTTGCCGATAGAAAACGCGAGAGTCAGAATTTCCAGAAAAGTCAGAGCAGGCAGCGGCAATGGTGGAAACAGCGTAGCCGGAGGCGGCAGTGGAGGCGGAAGCCATGGAGCCTGGAACCTTGAAACAGAAGAAAATGAAATTGCTGTTTTTTCAGGAGGAGCTGGAGTCTGGAGAGAGAAAGGAACAGAAACAGAAAGAATTCTCTATACCGATGTGTTTGGCAAGTACAGCACCAAAAATCTGCAGGATGGAACTTATGAAATTACAGTATCCGCAACGTCTTATCAGACGTACAAGGTTGCGGAAGTTCTGGTTCAGAACAGTGAAATCAGATATGTAGAAGATATCTATATGGTGGAGCGCCATGATGATTTTAATACAGGTTCTGTAGAGGGAACGATAACCGATGCAGTCACGGGAGATGGTATTACAGAAACAGCCTACATTGTACGCAAAGGCTGGAACAATCAAACGGGTGATGCTGTGACAGAAGGAGTATTTGAAAATGCAGACTATACTCTTTCAATGGAAAATGGAAATTATACGCTTGAAATCAGCAAAGAAGGCTATGTGACGAATTACAAAAATATCACAGTAGCGGGAGACCAGATTGAAACAGCAAATATTGTTCTTGTACCGGGAGATGGGAACGGTGAAACCGCAGGAGAACTCCGCATCGTATTAACCTGGGGCGAAGAGCCGTGGGATCTGGATTCTCATCTTGCATGCTACTCGTCGGACAAACCGTATCATATCTGGTTCGGACAGACAGATTTCGAAGGAAATTCTGTTGGAAACTTAGACGTAGATGATACAAGTAGTTATGGTCCGGAAACCATTACAGTACGTAACGTAAAAGCAGACGAAAAGTTCAGCTATTTCGTACACGATTATACCAACAGTTACAGTGAAGTGGCCAATGAAATTTCTCTTTCGGGAGCAAAAGTTCAGGTTTATCTCGAAGGCAAAAACATTGCAACATACACGATTCCGACAAATCAGCCAGGAACCTTATGGCATGTTTTTGATTTCGATGGAGCGACCAAAACCATTAAATCTGTAAACACGCTTGAATATCAGAATGACCCATACACCATCGGTGGAATTGATCAGGAAATGGATGATGTGGATGACACAGAAGAGATTGAAATGTACGCTGGAAAGGTACGAAACAAAAAACAGCCAGAGCAGAAAGTGGTTGTTGAGGAAACTCCATTACCGGAAACAACTGCAGAGAGCGTGATTTCAGAGTCGGAAGCAGAAAAACCTGGTGAAGCAGTATCCAAATCAGAATCAGAGCCAGATGATGAAAACGTGGCAGAAGATGAAACGGTAACTCCGTAATACAAAGAAGCTTAAAATGTGGTGAATCAGTAAATCTGGTGCACCACATTTTAAACGAATCAAGCAAGTAGCGAAGCGGATTGCGAATATTCGCTTTGACAGGCAGAATAAGGAGCAGGTACAGATGAAAAAATGGATCCGCGCAGTATTGGCAGGCATAATCATTCTGGCATTGATTCTGTTTGGAATTTTTGCTGCTCAAAATACACAGAAGAGTATAAAGCCGGAACAGAATCCGGAAGAACAGAATACAAGTGTATCGGAAAACAGCACATCGGATGAGAACACAGCAGAAAACAGTACGGATGATCCTGACATCATTGTAAAAGACAATGTAAAGGTGATTACCAATGAGATGAAATCAGAAGATCAGCCAACGGAAGTTTCTGACAACAGTCTTACCTTTGAAAAAGATCCTGGTTACCAGACCGGAGATGTTCTTGTTGCGGGAGAAATCAGTGCAGCGCCTTCTGGATTTATTCGAAAAGTAGTGCAGAAAGAAAAAACGAATCAGGGTTACCGGGTAGAAACAGAGCCGGCGACCCTGCTGGATGTATTCGAAAAGGCACATATTATCAAACAGTTCCGGCTGACGGAGGATGGTGCAAGTGAAACAGAAAATAACAGCGCTTATACCATTAAAAGACTGTCCGAAGATGAATCGGAAGAAGAGACAGAGGAAGAAAACAGTGATTACGATTACAGTGTCTCAATCAATGTTGAAGAAGAACCCGTTCAGTTTTCCGGAGAGGCAGGATGGGGATGCTGGCTGGAACTTCAGATTGATATCGAAGACGGTGAAGTCCAGTGTGGAATTGCAGTAAGGAGCAAAGCCGGTATTGCCCTGGAATGCGGCGCAAACAGCGAGAAAGAATTTGAAAAGGAAAAAACCGTTTACGAACGAAAACTGCCGAATATCGAGTTCAACGCCGGTATTGTACCGATTGTTATTACAAATCATATGGAAGCCGTTGTCGGGGCAGCGGGAAGTCTGGAGGGCGGCATTCACAGCTCTTACGGTGCAACAGCCGACAGCACCCTGGGATTCCAGTATGACAGCAGAACAGGCAAAGTAGAAGAAGTCAAAGAAGGAAATCTGAATTCAGACGGACTTGAGTGGAGTACGGTTGAGGTGAACGGTAGGCTGGAAGCATACATTGCCATCCGGCCGAGCGCAAAATTATATGACAGGGTGGATATGCGGGCTCACTGGAGCTTTCCATCAGCCCGAGAATCAAAGGAAAAGCAGTGGTTGATATCCCGGTCATTGATAAAAAAATGCAGGAAACAGATCTTTTTGACCGGACCTTTGATCCAATCTGGTCAAAACACTGGGAGTCAAGTGCAGACTGGCAGAAGGATATGGAATGGACGGAAACTGGAGAGCAGGGAGATATCTATGTTACACGGTATGGAGAAGTAAATCAGTGTGACAGCACGGCATTCCAGTTTGAAATCCCAAAAGGCTGGGAAATTCAGACGGAGGAAGTTGGCGGTTCCATGGATGCGGTCAGAGAAAACGTTGTTCTGACAAACGAGAGAGGTGTTACCGTTTCGTTTTGGTACTGCCAAGGCGCGCTTGGCGGCTATTCGCGTGATATGCTGAAGGCACAGGTTTCACAGGCAGACACTTCTAATTTCGTGCCTGGATATCCATGGGGAACCGATCGTGACTGTTCAGATCTTGGCGAATTTATGGTAGCACGAGTACATATCACAGGCGAGATGATGGCTGGCATTGATGATGATTATGTTCCTGTAGACAGCACGTTGTTCGCAGTGATACCGACATCCCGTCTTGGCGAGATTGAATTTGCAGGTCAGGCTGGGGACGTAGACGAATTTTCTTTTGACTATCCGACACCAGTTGCATTTATCGCAGAAGCACCAGACGGTACATTTACAGAAAAAGAAGAAGAACAGGTGATTCGCATTTTGAAGAGCTTTAAAGTGGCTGAATTAGATTAAGAGGTACCCCGGAGGGCAGGAAGAGATGAACTGTGTTCCGGGGTATTTCAACATCACGTAAGATAAGATGGAAGGAAAGTGTTATTTTAAAATCTTGTGAAATCAAAGAGTGAGGATTTTTTGGAAATTACATAAAAAGAAATAGTAAAGAAAAACGAGCTGCGATATAATGAATGTGATGAAAAAATGAGTAACGAAAAATCAATAAAAATATGGAAAAGAACATAGAAAACATGGATTTTTCGGGAAACAGAAAGAAAAAGGAGGAGTGTTTCGAGATGGAAACAAAGAACAAAAACAAAAAGACAGTCATCATGCTTGCTGTAATTGGTATTGCGATTGTCTGCATTTGTGTCATCGGAGTTTTGACGAAGAAAGCGTATGACCGTCACCAGGAAGAACTTCGTTTACAGGCGATTGAGACAAAAAACAGTGAGATTGATGCGGAATATCAAAAGTTTGAAAACGAAGAAGACCGGGATAAAAAACTGGAAGTGCTGAAACAAGAAGCGGAGAGTGCAGAAAAGTATAAAAAGACAGAAGGCGCTTATGAGGAATGCTCTTCTCATTATGAAAAAATAGTTGCACAGATGAAGAACTCCTTTGTCTCCGAGTATGACGATACGATCAAAACAATCGTGGATAAAATCGGCGATGATGTTGAAAAAGTGGATGATAAGGAAACACTCAAAAATGCTGTCAGTGAATTTACGGCATTCAAAGACACGTTAAAAGATGAATTCGAAAAGTATAATACCGTCGAACAGGACAGCTTTGACGAATATAACAGTACGATTGATGAATACGTGAAGAAATACAATGACAGAGTAACCGCGATCGAAAAAGCGGAAGAAGAGGCCCGGAAGAAAGCAGAGGAAGAAGCAAAGAAAAAAGCTGAGGAAGAGGCGAAAAAGAAAGCAGAAGAGGAAGCAGCGGCGAAAGCGGCACAGGAAGAAGCAGAGAGAAAAGCGGCAGAAGAAGCTGCAGCAGTCGAGGCAGG
>OGJI01003484.1_pt1 | contig 11977 bp, 8 predicted proteins | sample 1572031 | NCBI WGS metagenome assembly OGJI01 (sample SAMEA2582119, study PRJEB24529) | metagenome | biome: Human gut stool | place: China | collected 2011
ACCAATGACGACTTGCAGGGACACGGTAGCCGATTGGAGGTTATTTTGCCGTGTCCTTCTTTTTGTTTCGCAGTATCCATGATCTGCACCAGTTAAAAAAAGCGTAGCCCCTCCGTCGGAGTCGTCTGGCTTTGAGTATGAACTATACCATGTAAGCACTCTTCTTTATAAAACACTTCTGCGCCCAGCAGGTCCGTTGCGACTTGTTGGGCGCTTTTTTCTGTTTTCCGAGGACAAGCCCGCCTCGAAAAAAATTTTTGATAAATTTTCAAAAAGGAGGCTTTTAGCGGGTAGCGATCGGCTTTGCGTTCGCCTTGTTAGCGGAAAGGGAGAAAACCACCTCATTCCCCCAGGAAAGGGGGTGAAAAGATGGATATGATCCCCCGCAATGACTATGGCGAGCGGTGCCAGTTCGATGCTTACTGCAAGCTGGTACTGTACCATGAGGCAATCGACTACCTTCGGGAAATGCAGAGGCGCCGTGACAGGGAACTGTCATTCAGCGACCTTCCGCAAATGGAGATGGACAAGCTCTGCGTTGTAGATCATTACCCAAGTGACAGATTTACATTCTCGTCCCACGGGTATGACCTACATATTGAAAACGAGCTTGTGGCTGATGCCTTCGCCGGTTTGTCTGTTCAGGAGCAGAGTATTTTGATCCTGCATTTTGTTCTGGACCTGCCGGATCAGGAGGTTGGCCGCCTTGTTGGAATGTCTCGCAGCGCCGTTCAGCGGCGAAGGGCAAAATCATTGACCGAGCTGCGGATCAAGTTGGCCGCACTCATGCCGAAGGGAGGTTGAAGGTATGAAGAAACCCACTTACAAGGGCAAGGAGCTTCTTCCTCTTTCGGTGATCGACACCGCCCGTGACGGGGACTCTCAGGCTGTGGATCAGGTACTCCGGTATTATGAGGGCTATATCAATAAGCTCTGCACCCGGACGCTTTACGATTCTGACGGCCAGTCCCATGTCCGGGTGGACGAGTACATGAAGCGCCGATTGGAGATCAAGCTCATTCATTCCATTGTCAGCATGAGTTGACAAACCCGGTCTGAAAGCGGAAACAGCTTACCCTTTCCCTGTTTCTCTCTTTCGTGGCCGAAGGCAGCACCTTGACAAAGAAAGCCCGGCGGGAGGCCTCCGGCGCAGCATAAGGCAGACGGATACATTCCTGTCTGTGCCGAGCCATACGGCCGGTGCGCCATGACCCTGTTGCAAGTCCGCAGGACGGGACCCCTACTAAACAGGCGAGCGATTATAACCAGGCCGCAAAACAAGCGTGGCAGCTTGTGGGCGATGAAGCACAGGCAGGGTTAAAGATACTCGCGCATTGAACGCCCGCAAAGCATTGTGCGCCGCACCCATCAGCATGGGCCGGGGTGAGACTCCCGTGGAGCTGTGCCAACAGCCGTCCGTTTTCTGTCTCTTTTGATGCAAGAAATGGTTTTGTATTTGAAAGGGTGAACTATATGCAAAACGAAGTAAGAACCGCGCCGCAGATGGTGCGTGAATATAAAATTGGGAATACAACTTATGTTGTGAAATCCCATTCCAGACCTGACGCCACGGAGGACGCCGTTTCCAAAGTGAAGCGTCTGATACGGAATGACCTCCGAAAAAATACTGCAAACAAATAGAAAAAGGCAGCAGACAGCTTCCAGGCAGCGCGGTATAATTGAGTTAGGAAAAGCATTGTCTGTTTGACTGTCGGATAAGGAGGTTAAAATGTTACAGTCAAACACCCGCCCTGCCGTGAACAGTTTTCCTTTTACCGTTTTGAGCAGCGATGAAATCACCGCTCTTTACTGTCGGTTATCCCAGGACGACAAACAGGAGGGCGACAGCAACAGCATTATAAATCAGAAGAAAATCCTCAAAAAGTACGCAATGGACAGGGGATACACCAACATCCAGTTTTACATTGATGATGGTATCTCAGGCACGACTTTCAACCGGGCCGGCTTCCAGAGCATGATCGCAGATGTGGAGAGCGGCAAGGTAAAGCGGGTTATCGTCAAGGATATGTCCCGCCTGGGCCGTGACTATCTGCAAGTAGGTATGTACACGGAAATCTTTTTCCCGGAGCATGATGTTCATTTTATCGCAGTCAATGACGGGGTGGACAGCAACCAGGAAGATAACGAGTTTACCCCCTTCCGCAACATCATCAATGAATGGTACGCAAAGGACACCAGCAAGAAAATCCGTGCAGTGAAGCGTTCAAAGGGAATGGCCGGAGAACATATCGGCTCCCATCCTCCTTACGGTTACAGGAAAAATCCTGAAAACAAAAAGGAATGGATCGTGGATGAAGAAGCCGCCGAAGTGGTCCGTGAAATCTTCCGTCTGTGTGTCAGTGGTTATGGTCCTACCCAGATTGCAAATATGCTGACGGAAAGAGAAATCCTCTGCCCCACCTACTACGCATTGGAAAGAGGCGAGAAACCGCGTACCGTACTCCCTCCCCATAAATACGCATGGAACGGCCCGGTTGTCGCAATGATATTGGACCGGGTGGATTACCTGGGGCATACGGTAAACTTTAAGACGCACAACAAGTCTTACAAGTGCCATAAGAAAATCAAGCATACTCCCGATCAGTGGAAGGTCTTTGAAGATACCCATGAGGCCATCATTGACAAGGAAACGTTTGAGATCGTCCAGAAAATCCGGGCCGGGAAAAGGCGGCCTACCAGGATGGGGGAAATGCCCATGTTCTCCGGCCTGCTCTACTGTGCAGACTGCGGGAGCAAACTGACCTTCCATCGGAAAGCTGATGAACCGGCAGAAAAACATCATTATATCTGTGGAAATTACAGGAGCAATACTTCCAACTGTACCATGCACTATATCCGTAACGTGGTAGTGGAGCGAATTGTCCTGGAAAACCTGAAAGAAGTCATCCGCTATGTTTCCAACTATGAGGATGAATTTGTGCGGATGGTGATGGATGCCGATGTGCGACAAAAAAACCGTGAGCTGGCGCAGAAGAAAAAGAAGCTGATTGAGCTGCAGAAGCGTATCGGGGAACTGGACACCATCTTCCAGCGTATCTATGAGGACAATATCACAGGCAAACTTTCTGACGAGCGGTTTATGAAAATGTCAAAAGGCTATGAGGATGAACAGCATACCTTACAGGCCGAGGCAGACAAAATTCAGAATGAGCTTCAGCAGGAAGAAAAGAAAAGTGTTGATGTGAAACGCTTTCTTGCCATCGTAAAGAAATACACGGACCTGACCGAACTGACACCTGAAATCTTACGGGAGTTTGTCGATAAGATTATCGTCCATGCACCTGACAAGAGCAGCGGCAGACGGTTACAGGAAATTGAAATCATCTATAACCATATCGGAGAATTTGACCATTCAAAGGTCACTCTCTGGAAAGGAAATGCGGTATAGCATATCCCGTGCCATACCGCATAATCCTAAATCTTAAAAACATCCTTACGAAAACCTTGTTAAAACAGGGCATTCCGGGGCAAAACAAGGAGAAATAAAATAATGATAAAAGTACTTTTCATCTGCCACTACACATAGCAAATGATTTGCTGCTTTTTATTTTTATCAGGGTAGTCCATAGTGGGCTGCCTTTTGTTATACAAAATGGAGACAATCAGGGAATCTGTAAAAAGAGGCATGGGCGGCGCAATTTACGGTATTGCAAGTGTTACTATATTTGTTAGATTTTTACCAATATACCCTGTACACAAAAATTTTACTTGTAATCTGGCAGGATATCGGTTACACTTTACGCATTCCAATCTGATATGGAGGATAAGAAAGAGTATGAGAAAGAAATGGATTTTTACCGGAGCGGCATTTGCACTTGCAATGACCCTGACCGGATGCAGAAATAATGCGGCAGACAGTATTCCGCAGCAAAGCAGCCAGGAGCAGACGAAGGAGCAGACACTGATGATCCCTATGGAGGAGGCACAGGAAGCGGCGTTAAAAGCAGCGGATATTGAAGCGGCAGATGCAGACATTTCAGCCACGACCTTAAGTGAGGTGGCGGGAGTGGTCTGCTATAAGGTGGAATTTACTTCCGGAGAGTATGCCTACGCCTACACGATCAATGCAGAGACAGGAGATGTCATGGAAATGAGCAATCAGGAACAGAATGCACAGGCTTCCGGGACGCAGACGGAGGTAGCAGACTCCACTGTCCCTACTACGGCACAGACCTCAGCCCAGACACAGACCTCAGCCCAGGCACAGACCCCAGCCCAGGCACAGACCTCAGCCGCTGCACCGGCACAGAATGCAACAGGTACCGGAACCGTGGATGAAGCAGCTGCACAGAAGATCGCACTGGAGCATGCCGGAGTGAAGGCAGCGGACGCAACGATCACCAAGTCAAAGCTTGATTATGAAGACGGACGTCAGGTATATGACATTGAATGGTATGCAGGCGGTGCCAAGTATGACTATGAGATTGCGGCAGACACCGGAGAGATCATCAGCTCCGCATATGAAGAAAAAACGATGGGAGCAGACAGCAAGAACGTTACGGTCAGTGAGGCAGATGCAAAGAAAACAGCCCTTGACCGTGTAAGCGGTGCAACAGACAAGGATCTCTACGAATGGAAGCTTGATTATGATGACGGACGTCCGGAATATGAAGGAAAGATCATCTACGGTGGAACGGAATACGAATTCACGATTGATGCAGCGACCGGATCCGTAATGGAGTGGGATGCTGAGAAGGTCCGTTAAGACAGACAGGAGACGTTGACTAAGATAAAGGAGAACACAACAGTTGAAAAACGTGGTTGTCCCGGCCGGGTGTATATTATCTATTATTTGATAAGGTACGGAATGTAATATAAATTTCACATCGATACATAGACGAAAACCGTCTGCTCTGCAGGAGAACAGGGCAGGCGGTTTTTTTGTGTGGATATTTTAATGAAGCGGTGCTGTGGTGGTGAACCGAAGGAATAACTAAATAATTCTCCACAATAAGTTGAAATTGACTGACAAATCAGGTATAATTGAAATAGAATGTATGTTTTGCTGCGGAGATAAATTAAAAGGAATGAGGGAGAATATAATGAACAACAATTCGGGTTATGATGAGAGCTGCATGGACGAGGGGGCATGGGACAGCCTGTTCAAAATGGCGGAGAATGCAGAGTATGAGAGCGATTTTGAAGGGCAGGCTGCTTCGGGATATGACATGCCGGTCTATGATAATGTAGCTTTTCAGGAGAATGAGCCGGGGAAAAATAGGAGCTACGGGACACCGGAGGAGGCGTTGCAGGCACTGTTCGGATATGCGGCGTTCAGACCGGGGCAGAAGGAGGTAATTGACAATATACTGTCGGGCAGGGATGTGTTTGCCGTTATGCCAACAGGAGCAGGAAAATCGGTGTGCTATCAGATTCCGGCGATGCTGCTTCCGGGCATAACAATTGTAATTTCGCCGCTTATCTCACTCATGCAGGATCAGGTAAAGGCACTGAATGAGGCGGGTATTCCGGCGGCGTTTATCAATAGCTCACTTTCTGAAAATATGTTTTATGAGACGGTCAACAGAGCGAGGCGTGGAGTGTACAAGATTATCTATGTAGCGCCTGAGCGTCTGGTTACGGACAGCTTTCTGGAGCTTGCACAGGATATACGGATATCGATGCTTACCGTGGATGAAGCACACTGTATATCGCAGTGGGGGCAGGATTTCAGGCCAAGCTACATGAAGATAGTGGAGTTCGTGAGGCTGCTTGACAGGCGGCCGATAATCAGCGCATTTACGGCGACGGCGACGGAGAATGTCAGGGACGATATTGTGTGTACGCTCGGGCTGGTCAATCCGTATACCCTTGTCACCGGATTTGACAGGGAGAATCTGTTTTTTCAGGTGGAGAAGCCTAAGAAAAAAGAGCAGTATATTCTGGATTATATTGCGGAGCATGAGGGGGACAGCGGAATAATTTATTGCGCGACGAGAAAAAATGTCGACAATCTGTATGATTTGTTGAAGAGCAGGGGGATTTCGGCTGCGAAATATCACGCCGGAATGAGCGCTGAGGAGCGAAAGCGCATGCAGGATGCTTTTGTATTCGATTACATAAGCATTGTGGTTGCCACCAACGCCTTCGGCATGGGAATTGACAAATCGAATGTGCGGTTCGTAATACATTACAACATGCCGCAGAGCATGGAGAATTATTATCAGGAAGCCGGAAGAGCGGGAAGAGATGGTCTGGATTCAAAGTGTATTCTGCTGTTTTCACCGCAGGATATTGTTATCAACAGATTTCTGTTGGAGCGCAAGGAAATGTCCGATTTGGATGAAACAGATAAGCAGACGATAAGGGAGCGGGACAGCAGAAGGCTTCAGGTAATGGAGAAATACTGCTACACCACGGAATGCCTCCGCAACTATATTTTGAAATATTTTGGCGAGAACCCGGACAAGCCGTGCGGCGATTGCGGCAACTGTCTGCATGAGTTCGAGACACTGGACATGACGGATGAGGCAAAGAAAATCATAAACTGCGTATACGAGGCGAACGGCAGATACGGAAGAAATATCATTATAGATACTGTATCCGGCGCAAAGACAGCGCGGCTGGAGGAGATAGGTGCCGCAAAATATAAGTCCTACGGTGTGCTGGCTTCCTCCAACAAGAATCTTTTAAGGCGTCTGGTTGAGCAGCTGGTGCTTGAAGGCTATCTCACAGTCGGCGATTATCAGGTCTTAAAAATGGGCGATATAAGCAGGCTCAAGAATACTGATGCAAGAGTGCTTGTCAAGATTACGGATGACGATAAGCTGCCGGAGAGGACAGCCGCCTCCAATAAAAAGACTAAGGCAATCGATGCGCTTACATCTGCCGGTTATGAGTTGTTTGACAGGCTGAGAAAGTTAAGACTTGAGCTTGCCAGAGAGGAAAATCTGCCTCCGTACATAATTTTCAGTGATAAGACCCTGATTGACATGGCGGCGAAGGTTCCTGTCTCTAAGAGTGAAATGCTGAATGTTTCGGGAGTTGGAGAAAATAAATTCTCAAAATACGGAGAAAGCTTCCTCTCAGTTGTAGAAAAATGTGCCGGCGAATATCCGGAGCTGCTCACAAATAAAGCAAACGCGGCAAAAGAAAAGGAAAAACCCACCTTTCAAAAGGCAGGCAGGAAGAATGAGAAGCAGGAATTTTTCCTTCTTGAGGAGGAAGCAGCTAATTTTAATTACGCAGATTATATGTATGTTTCAGAAATAAAAAAGGAGCTGGAGCGTATATGTGAGAGGGATGACGTCAAGAAAATCCCGGCTGGAGGCTTGAGTAGGATTATGATGGCTGATGGGCTGATTGCAGAGAGAGAGCAGGACGGAAGACTTGACAAGGTTGCGACGGAGGCAGGAAGAGAGCGCGGAATCAAGACGATTGTCAAGGTGAGTGAAAGGGGCTTTTCGTATGCCAATCTCATGTACCCTAAGAACATCCAGCAGATGCTTGTGGAGTATTTTGTGGGTAAGCGGGACAACGGGTGCAATTAGGGCGCGGCTTGTGAAATTGAAGCTGATAGAGTAGTCGATATACAATTACCGGTGAGGAGGAATCAATATGGATACATTTTTCTTGAATGAGCTGAAAAGCTGCTGTGTTGACATCAATGGTGACAGAGAAAATGCCGGCGGTATTTCCGGGGTGATGGATGCTTACAGACGAATAATGGATTTTTCTGAGCTTGCAAGGCAGGAGGGGCTGCTGGCGCTTTGCGATGCATGTGACAAGCTGGATAAGAGCGACAGGACGCAGGGATTTCTTTTCAGACTGATGATGCAGGTTGTGGACGGCGATGAGCCGGCTGTTGTGTCTGAGATGGGGCTTAATATGCTTGCCGCCGATGAGTACCACGCCTATGAAGGGCTGATTGTGCTTATGTATTACAAGGGCGCCTGTCTGATTCAGACAGGTGTTAGTATAGACAGGCTTGGAAGCTACATGCAGTCGCTTATGCCGCAGTTTCTCAGGGAGATTCTTCAGAAGAAGGAGGAAAGGGCTGAGGACGATTATATTAAAGAGGATGATAAGCGTGACAAGTGGGTGAGGTCGCTATGTGAGGATAACAGGGAGGTAGATGAGAGGGATTATTCCATTGTCAATCAGACATCTCTCACCCTGTTAGAGATGTCTGATAAGGAGATACAGACGATTCTTCGACACATCACGAATGATGACCTTGTGATGGCGATGATAGAGCTTCCGGGAAGGGTGAGAGCACGTATCTTTGATAATACCTCAACCAGACTTGCAAGAATGCTGGCGGAGGACGTGATGTGCAAGGGCAAGGTAACACTGAGTGAGGTCGAAAAATCCTGCGTCAAAATAATGCGCACTGTGATTAAGCTTGAAGCCGAAGGAGAAATTGCACATCATAATCTGACCGTGCAGAAATTCGTAATCGGTGTGTACGATGTGCCTAACAGCATGCTGAGAAGATAGCTAGAAGCCAATCAGCACCAATGCTTCAACGATTGTGCTGTATTTGTCTGTGACTGCGGCTATATCTGCTGATTTGCTCACATACGGCGCGGTAATGCGCTGGAAGGTTGCCGGATTTATGTGCTTTCCGCGGTGAGTTTTGTTGGCGATTGCTTTTCTGTGAAGTATATAGTGGGTCAACACGGCGTTCTCAATTGTTGCGTTCCGGCAGGATGGTGTCTGCTTTACTATTTTCTCAAGTTTACCGTAGTTCAATAAATTGGTTGGTATTTTGATTATTTCTCCGTTTATGTTTTCGGCGTATCTAAAGAGCACCGGGACATAACCGGGGGAGAAGTCATAGCCGCGCTCCCCGTCACTGCGGCGCCGGAGGTTCAACATGGCTTCACACACAGCTTTGCCGCCATGGGGAAGCCGGAGGTTATCATCCTCAATTCTTATCGTTACTCTGCATAATCTTTCTATTCCCTCCTCAATACGGCTCTGGATTTTTGAACCGGCTCTTGAAAAATGCACATCAGGGTTGCCGGACAGTATCTCCCAGATATTTTTTACATAGATAATCGGTCTGCGGTTGATTATCAGTGAGTAGATGGCATCCAAAATACACATATCGAAGTAATCGATTGGCTGGGTTGAGGATAATTCGTATTCTATCGTGCGCACTCTCTGTCCCGGTACAAAATGAAGGAGAAACTCATTTCTATCGCCGGTCTGCTTATCGCCATCCTGCCCGGTATTGCGGTTTCTCACAAGAGACCATGGAAGGAGCTCCTCTGCGCTGTGTGAGATAAAGCTTTCAATGTCACTTTGGAGCCCTTTTTTCCACGCTGAACCGGAATAGCAGTATACGGCGCGGACAACGTATCTTTCATCTATCGTGAGAAGCAGGGCGGCTTTTTTATGCATGGCAGTGCTCTCATTCAGCAGGGTCTGAATGAAATCTATGTCATACCATCTGTCCGGGTTACTGGAATCCCTTGGAACTAACAGCAGTAAAGTATCTTCCCTGATATCGGTAGTGGCGAGAGCGGCGCGTTCGGAATAGGATGGAACAGAAGCCTTCTTCCATTCCCTTATTGTTAAGGTGTCGGGTGTGTAGTACTTAATTCGTTCGGGATGCCAGCGTATCAGGTTTGCGATGGCGGTATTATTTATGTGAAGTTCATTTATTTCCCTAAGAGCCTTTACAATTCCCGCCTGAGACGATAACAGCGCCTCTGAGTTTTCATAAGGGTTGGAAGTGCCGTTAAAACCGGAATAAGATAGTATATCCGATACAATATCAAAATCCGCTGCGGGCATATTGTTCTTTGCAAATTCAAGAAATTCTTTTACCACAGTTTCAATATCAATCGTTCCCCTTAAAAAAGACAGCACAGAATCCTGTGTTTCATGGCAATCGTTATTTTCTTTGCCGGATGGCACGGTCACCGCCTTATAGGTGTTGCAATACCAGCGAACCATTGCAAGACGTAACAGCTCCATATAATGCATTCTGCCTATGATTTCCTCTGAAAAATGCGAGGCTATAGGCATTGCTTCAATGGAATGGGACTGGATATCCTTGATATACCAGTTGAGCGTGTGGATAAATGTGCCGTTTGCCGAATCAGTATTGTCATCGTACCCATCGGAATCGTATCGCGGCGTCTGGGTATACAGGAGATAACACTGCGCTTCGCACTGTCTGTCTCTTCCGGCTCTCCCGACCTCCTGATAGTATTCCTCAAGACTTCTTGGAACGTCATAGTGGACAATCATTGCTATGTTGCCTATGTCGATTCCCATTCCGTAGGCGAGCGTCGCGATAAGTATGTGTGCCTTGCCATTTTCAAACAAATAGGCATTTTCTTCGCGCTTCTTTCTTGATAGCTGTGCGTGGTACACCAATGGGGAAAAATTGTCCCCCTTCATGGATTTTAACTGTGTACACAGTGTTTCGACCTGCGCTACGGTTGAGCAGTATATAATGCAGGGATTGTCCGCGTTTGCCTTTAAAAGGTATCTTAAATGAGTAAGGCGCGGATATGGTTTTTTGGGCTTAATCGATTTTGTCGCGTTTGCTGATTTGAGCGGCTCCTTCGGCGGGGTGAGGCAATCAATCACATGCAGGTACAGATTAGGTCTTTTATCATAGCAGATGAAAAAATTGCAGTCGCGCTTTCCACGCTGTCTTTTGGCGGAGGGCGGGGTCAAATCAAGCACGGTGCAGATATCACTTATATCCACAGGTGTTGCGGTGGCAGTGAAGGAGCCGATGACAGGTCTGTCCTGAAGCATTGAGACAAATTCCGGTATTCTCAGATAGCTCTCCCTGAAATCAAATCCCCACTGGGACATACAATGTACCTCATCGATTATAATATTGCTTATATGTATATGCTTCGGGCTGGCAGGATTGATGTATTCCGCGAAAAGCCGGCGGAATTTTTCGTTTGCAAGCCTTTCGGGGGACACATACAGCAATTTATATTCGTAGCTGCTTCCCGGCTGCTGGCACGCGGCTATGTCATCCAAAAGAGCGTGTGTGGTCATTCTCCAGATTCCCGGACTTGCCGCCCTTGGAGTTGGTACGTCATCACCAAGAGCAGTGCGGACAACTTTTTCAGCATAGCGCTTGTTGAAAGTATCGACTTGGTCTGCGATAAGTGCGACCAGAGGTGTTATAACAACAGTCAAGCCCTCCGAAAAGCATGCCGCCATCTGAAAACATAGGGACTTTCCTGTGCCTGTTGGCAGGATGGAAAAGGTATCCTTCTTGGCAAGCAGTGAGCGGATGATATCCTCCTGTGAGCAGGCTGCGCCATCATCCGTCACGAAATGGCGGAACACGTCCCCATCAAGCATCTTATTGATTCCATCATTCTTCTTATTGTTTGAGGCGATAATCAGCCTCTTAATCGATTCAATTTTCTTATTTATTTCCCTGCTGTCGGTCTTTTTAGCTCTACCCATGTAAGCCTCTCCTTGTATTTAATTCAATAATGTAATTGCAAAACGTAAATTAGCCAATAGACAGTTGTGTATTAACAAAATTACATAACGTCCGGCTGTCCACACGGGGTTTGGCAATTACCAATTTAATATAATATCTTCAATATATTTATCTTATTACATATCACTGTTAAATGCAAATAAAAGCAAAAACAATACACCAAAATAAAAAACTGTAAAACAAAAAATAACGCATAATCTGTACTTTTAAGCGATATGATTCTTTGCTAATGTACTAAATCCTTCTTTTTTACCCTCCTTCGTCGGACATCAAAGATAACAAAGATAATGAACTCAAGCGCCGGGGGCGCTTTTGTAGAAATTTTGAAAGCTGTGATGGGCTTAGCTGCGTGGACATTCGGAGAAAGGAGGGGAATGTTGTGTATAAAATTTAAGCGCTGTCCGCGCTTCGAGGGGATTTGTGAAGTAATTGAAAAATTCAGTAGATAATTACTGAAAAAATATTTAAAGAAAGCCTGCTAATAAAAAGTCAAGTGTTTTTTGAAGAAAATTTCAAAAA
>OGJI01003486.1_pt1 | contig 11969 bp, 10 predicted proteins | sample 1572031 | NCBI WGS metagenome assembly OGJI01 (sample SAMEA2582119, study PRJEB24529) | metagenome | biome: Human gut stool | place: China | collected 2011
TGTTCCCGGTGCTGTTCACGACCGTTGCCTGCGGTGCGATCTCCGGTTTCCACTCTCTGGTATCTTCCGGTACCACATCCAAGCAGCTCGACAAAGAGACTGACGCGAAGCCGATCGCTTACGGCGGAATGCTCTTAGAGTGTGTTCTCGCAGTTTTAACTCTCTGCGCCATCGGTTACGCTTACAAGTGGAACGCGGTTCATCCGGACCAGGCGTTAAAGGGCGCGACAGCGATCTTCGGCGGCGGTATCGCTCACATGATCGACGATATCATCCCGGGAAGCTACAGCATCTTAAACTCTTTACTGGTACTTACATATTCCGCGTTCTGTCTTACTTCTCTTGATACTGCAACACGTCTTGCACGTTTCATGTTCCAGGAATTCTGGCTTGAGCCGGGTGAAACTGCTGCTGATATCAAAGAAGGCTGGAAAAAGGTTATGGTAAATCCATACTTCGCTACGATCCTCACGGTTGTTCTGGGCATTCTTCTCGGTATGAACGGATACGGAAAGATCTGGGGGCTCTTCGGAGCTGCAAACCAGCTTCTTGCAGGTATCGGCCTCTTAGCCGTTGCCACATGGCTCGGAAACATGGGCAAAAACAACAAGATGTTCCTGATCCCGATGGCATTCATGATCGTCGTTACGATCACATCCCTTGCACTCACAGTTAAGAACCAGATCGGCATGATCGCTGCAGGCGGCGCTGACTGGGGTCCGTGGGCACAGACGATCCTCGGAATCCTTCTGATCTTCCTTGCGATCATCCTTGTTATTGAGGGTGTACAGACACTGTCCAGACAGAAGGCGGCCAAGGCTTAAGTGCCGGGTAAATGATCAGATATTTTAAGAATTGAAAAAGACACGTCATACAGGTTTTAAGTGAAATCTGTATGGCGTGTCTTTTGGTTTACCGGATCTTTTAATCCCGATTTTTCTGTTGTCTGGCAACCGTCCGCCTTTCCATGCGCGGCTTAACTTTGGAGTTTTTCTGCTGCTCCCCAGCCTGCCTGCGGACTGGCTGAAATGTCAGATTTTTAAGGTGTCAGCGCACCCAGGACTCATTTATCTTATTCGTTTCTGATCGCCGCCAACGGACTTAATTTCATCGCCCGCAGTGCCGGGAAAAGTCCGGCCAGCATGCCGATGAGGACCGCAAAGACCACAGCGGATCCGGAAAGCCACAGCGGGATCCTTGAGATTGCTCCAGAACCGCCGGTCATGCCGGAGAGACTGGCTCCCAGAAACTTATTGATGGCCGCAGAGACGCTGTAGCTTAAGCCAAGTCCCAGAACGCCTCCCATAAATCCGATAAATCCTGCCTCCATCAAAAACATCGTCCGGATATCTCCAAGCGCACATCCCAAAACCTTCAGCACACCAATCTCCTTCGTTCTCTCATAGATGGACATCATCATCGTGTTTGCAATTCCGATTGCCGCCACAAACAGCGATACAGCACCGATGCCTCCGAGGACCGCCTGGATCATATCCGTCTGCTGCTGGGCCTGTTCGAGCCACTGCATGCTGCTGTAGGCCTCATAGCCCATATCTGTGATCGCTTTCTGGACCTCCGTCACATGTTCCATATCGTCCACATTCACATAAACCATATTGTAGACAAAATAATTGTAGGGTTTTCCCTTTTTATTTGTCGGCTGTCCGGGGATCGGGTTCTTCCGGTAGATCTTTTTCAGCTGGGTCTTTAACAGATCGATATCCGTGTAGATCTGGTATCCATACTCAGAAAATCCGTTCTCGCCGCCATCCACCAGAGCGCAGGCCGGGAAAAGATACTTTTTCTGGCTGCTTTCATCCCCGTTTCCCATATTCTGGAACATGGTAAAAAACGGCTTGTGTATAAGATCCACTTTGGAAAGATCCTCTCCGTCCCAGCTTCCCTTTCCGGTCTTGCTGTTATAAAAGTTATCGGAAACCATATTTCCGACGATAAACTCCAGAGTCGCCGCATTCTTGTTCGGAAGTTTTCCCTCCGCCAGCGGAATCTGTTCCAGCTCCTCTCTGGGCATTCCCACAATGTTCGAATATCCCTGATAAACTCCCTGCTTCAGATTCACATCTGTCTCCAGGATCGGGGACACACTCTTCACATGCGGGATCTTCGCAAGCTTCGTCACCGTGGCGTCCACGAGGTAATCGTCCTCGGACTGGTTCCCGTATCCGGAACTGATCTGGATCCTTGTGAGACTTCCGAAGGAAGCATAGGATTCCACAGTATTTTCCTTCAATCCGATTCCCAGAGAGACCATGACTACGATGGAGGCCGTGCCGATGACAACACCCAGAACGGTAAGTCCCGTTCTGAGTTTCCGTCTGCGCAGGTTATTGATGCTCATGATGAGCAGATCAAAGAATCTCATCGTCCATTCCCGCTTTCTTCTTTTTGCGTCTGATGACCACAAGGATCACAGCTGCAAGGACCACTCCCACGATTCCCACCGGAATTGCGAGATGTTTCAGTTTATCCGTCGTGGACGGTTCCGGCTGTACATCGTCACTGTTCCAGGTATCGTCAACATTGCTTTCATCCATGCTCTGATCCTCATTTACCATAAGCTGGATCTCCTTCTCGACCGTGGAGACTTTTCCGTTCTCATCCTCATATGTAATGGAGAGTTTTACCTTTCCGTCATCCATGGTCGGGGCGATCCCGTTGATCATCGTATCCACGTTTCCGCTTTTTCCGGGTTCGATATTTCCAACATAAGCCTCATTCTTCTGGATAGAGTCTGCCTCAAAGACCGCGTTCACGTTATAGAGCATGACTTTTCCGGTGTTGTTGATGGAGAACATCACGTTTGACTCTTCGCCTACGGAAATAGCATCCGGCATGACCTCGATGGTACCGGTATTTAAGCGTGCCTCCTGCTTTAATCCAACCGCGATCTTTACGGCTTCCTTCGCGTTCTTGAATTCCGGGCTGTCATACTGCTCATTGATCGTGATCGTGTAGGAACGCTGTTCCGCTGTGGGACTTGAGGAGAATTTTATCGTCAGCGTGTCGGATGCTCCCGGTGCCAGAGAATTGACAACCACGGAGTTTGAACCGTTCACCGTCGTAAATACCGGACTATCGCTCACTGTTTCCGACTCGAAGGTAAACAGGATGTTGCTGGCTACGATACTGTTGGAAGCATTTTTCATGCGCACCTTCAGTGTAAAATCCTGTCCGGCATAGATCTCCGCAGGATCCGTCTCAAAGCTGTCGACGATGATACGCGCCTTTGTTCTTTCGTTTTCGCCTGCTTCAGAATCCAGAGAATCATCCTCGTCTTTTCCATAGACCCGCACATAAAAGGTATCCTCAATGGGAGCAGCAAAGTTTCCATTCTCATTTTCCCGGTAACGGATCTTAAACTTGATCGGATAATAGCCGGATTTCGCCTTTTCCCGCACTGCCATGCTGAATGGAACCGCCACCGTCTGATCCGGATTCATATTTCCCATCTGCCGGTCATAATTTCCGTCATTAATCTCGAATGGAAACTTCGTGATATCCTCAGAGAGCTCCATATCGACACGTACATCGTAGGCGGTCTTATAACCGGTATTTCTCACATTTACATCGAAATTCATGACCTCGGAATAGTTCGCGGACGGGGTGGGCTGATTCTCGCCGAGGGCGAATGCTACCGGCTCGGAGTTGTCCTCATTTGTCTCACTGGTTCCTGTTGTCTTCTTTGTCTCGATCCACGCCATGATCGTCTTTGCGTACTCGGAGGACATTCCGTCCTCGCCCTGAGCGCGCTTTGAGATGTAGATCAGGATCGGATAATAGCCCTCTTCCAGACCTTTTTTTACATTGACATTCAGGTTGACGGTCTTTTTTGCTTTTTTATTTACATGACCAACCTTGTAATGGCGGTTTAAGGAATCCGTCACCTCAAAGGGATAGATCGTCTTCATGGACTGGACGATGCTGCTCTCTTCGCTGTCACGGTCCTCCGTCTTTGTGATCTCATCAGAATAATGGTTCCGGAAATCATCCTCGGAGGCGATCCAGATCTCCGTCTCGATCCAGTCTTTGTCCTCCATGTTCATGAGTGTCACGGAAACGGTTCCGTTTTTTCCGATATATAAAGTCGGCGTTTTTCCGATCACAAGGCGGACGGTATCATTGTCGTCATCCATCCGGTATACCTGTGGGATCGTCTCCGCCGCTTCTGTTGTCTCCTTCGCCGCGAATGCAGTTGCCGGGACTGCGCCCATCAGCATGCACGCGGCAAGGAATGTTGCCATCCAGCGTAATCCTTTTATTTTCATACTGTTCCTCTCCTCCTGGCTGTTCTATTTTAGTTATTTGTGCCAGCTTTCCATATTTTTGCGTTTATTCCAAAATTTTGTTGATTGTTATTCTGACTTTCTCTCTATCCGGTGTTCTTCTGCTTCCACAACTGTCTCTATTTGCTCTTCTTCTGCCGGATTCTTAGATTTCCCCTCCGCCTGCGCCTCTGCCGCCGCCTGCATGGACTCTTCTAACTGCACCAGGTCCACCTCGTGGTGATTCTCCTCGATGCTCACGATCTTTCCGTCGATAATCTTAAAGATCCGGTCCGCGTAGGTCGCCAGATTATTGTCGTGGGTAACCATCACAAGCGTCTGCTTCTGTTCCCTTACGACCTTCTGCATGAGTTTTAAGACTTCCATCGTTGTCTTCGAATCCAGGTTTCCTGTCGGCTCATCCGCAAAGATGATCTGCGGGTTCATCGCCAAAGCCCTTGCGATCCCGACTCGCTGCTGCTGTCCACCGGACATCTGGTTCGGCATATGGGTCATAAATTTCTCAAGTCCCACAAGCCTTAAATACTGCTTCGCCCGCTTGATCCTCGCTGCCCTCGGCATTCCCCGAAACGATAACGGCAAAGCCACATTTTCCACCGCATCCATCGTCCCGATCAGGTTGTAGGACTGGAAGATAAACCCGACCCGCTCTCTTCGGAAGGTCACAAGCTGTTTTTCATTCAACTTTTCTATATGTTTTCCGGCGATCACGATCTCTCCTTTTGTCGGGTGTTCCAGACCTGCCAACATATTTAAAAGCGTCGATTTACCGGAACCGGACGGTCCGGTAATCGCGCAGAACTCGCCCCGGTGGATCTCAAAACTCACACCATTTAACGCGTAAACCTTCTCCTCGCCCATGCGGTAAACCTTATACAGATCTTTTACCTGTATTACCGCATCTTCCTTCTGCTGCATCCGTCCGCCCCCTTCTTCTTAAATTTTTACAGCGTTTTTTCGCCGATTCTTTTTATATTTCAAGTATATCGTTCCCATCGTGTTCTGACTATATAAAATTACTTAATTATTCTTACAATTTCTTACGTTCTTCCGGATCCGCAGAACCCACGGTCAATTCTCTCCGCAGTCATAGAAAAAAGGGAATCTCTCCGGTTTTACTGAAACCGTAGAAATTCCCTTTGCGCCTGTCCTATTCCATTTTTTCTGAATCTGTTTCTTTTACATCTGCCTCTTCTATGTCTGCTTTTTCTTCGTTGTTCGTTTCCGGCTGCAGGTTTTCAACCGTTCTGTCCATATTCCACTGCTCTCCCTGCTTATTTTCCTCCTCACCGGAAAGTCTCCTCTTAAATTCTTTCAGGTACTCTTCCAACGACACATACTGTCCATTATTTACCCGATATGACGGATTCCACATCCGCACGACCCGGACCTCTGCCTCGTCCTTCTTTGTTTCCTTCACCGGTCGGTAGTCCCTGTCCGCAAAGAATACATCTCCCCGGACCAGATCCTTCCATTTCATATAGATCTCACGGTTCTTTTTCTGCTTTTTATTCTGGAAAACTTCCATAACGATCAGGCGGAAGAGATCCTCGCCGCAGCAGACCACGGTCTTTGGATTTAAGAGACGGATCTGCTTCTTGATAAACTCGATATAATACTGGCCGTAGTCCATGCTGATTTCGTCGGCCGCGCCTTTTCCACCGCGCTTATTGATATAGAGGACTGCTGCCTTTTCCCTTAGTTTTTTCCCCGGAAGCCTGCACTCCTCGCCTGGATGTTTTTCCTCCCACAGGATCTTCTGCATGCTTGTGAGATAATCCAGATATTCCACCCGGCCGGAGGGACTTTTTCCGGATAGGAAATCCGCGCGGATGTCCGATGCCACCGGCATCGTCTCGCCCTTCTGGATCATCTTTCTCATATTTGTCTCTTTTAATATGTAAAGCGTCCCGTCATAATGTTCCGGATCCGCGATTCCGTCGACATGAAAATTTCTCTGATCCAGCTCCGGATAGCAGGTGTTCCCAAAGGGATCTTCCTCCATCTGCTGCATCAGCTCCCACAACACATAAAGTTCCTCTATAGAGCGGCATTTCGCGACCTGCCCTTCCAGAACGATCTGTTCCATCGTCTTTCTCATAGTTCCTCCACCGCGCGTTTCCCGCAGTTTTTCATTTGCATTTCTGACTTTCTCCAATGTCCTTTTTCCACGGGATTTCACGAATTTCATCTGGCAGTTCTTCCTGCCCTGCAGAATTTGTCCACTTATTTTTCTTTTGTTTCTCTGCGTTCACTGTTTCATATTTTAACACAATTTTCTTAAAAAAAATAGTGGAAATTCTGTTTCAGATTCGCTATAATAGTGAAAATGCCTAAGCGCGGTCACATACGATGCGGACCGCCGTGAGGCCTGAAAGGAGATTATAAACATCATGAGACACATGTTAAATCCTCTTGACTTTTCTCTTGAGGAGACGGAAAGTCTTTTAGAACTTGCCGCCGACATTGAGAAAGACCGTTTCCGATACGCACATGTATGCGACGGAAAGAAATTAGCTACTCTCTTCTATGAGCCCAGCACAAGAACCCGTTTAAGCTTTGAAGCTGCCATGTTAAATCTTGGAGGCTCCGTTCTCGGATTTTCCTCCGCTGATTCCAGTTCCGCTTCCAAGGGCGAAAGTGTTTCCGATACAATCCGTGTTATTTCCTGCTACGCAGATATCTGCGCGATGAGACATCCAAAGGAAGGCGCCGCTTATGTAGCCTCCATCAAATCTTCAATTCCTGTTATTAACGCCGGAGACGGCGGTCACCAGCATCCCACCCAGACTTTAACCGATTTATATACGATCCGTTCTTTAAAGGGCAGACTCTCCAATATGACGGTCGGACTCTGCGGAGATCTGAAATTTGGCCGTACCGTTCACTCCCTGATCAACGCGCTGTCCCGCTACGAGGGAATCCGTTTTATCCTGATCTCCCCGCCGGAATTAAAGGTACCGGATTATATCAAGGAGAGTGTCCTTGATGCCAAAAATATCGAGTACCGTGAGACGACCAGTCTTGATGACGCGATGGAAGAACTGGATATCCTCTACATGACAAGAGTCCAGAAGGAGCGTTTCTTCAACGAGGAAGACTACATCCGCATGAAGGACTGTTACATTCTTGATAAGGATAAGATGAAACTTGCGAAACCGGATATGTATGTGCTTCACCCGCTCCCGCGTGTCAACGAGATCTCTGTTGAGGTGGACGATGACCCGCGTGCCGCTTACTTCAGACAGGCCCAGAACGGCGTATATGTCCGTATGGCACTCATTATGACATTACTGGAGGTAGAAAAGCCATGTTAAATATCAGCGGAATTCAGGAAGGCGTTGTCCTTGACCATATCCAGGCGGGCAAGAGCATGGATATCTATCGCTATCTGCGCCTCGGCGAGTTAGACTGCACAGTCGCGATCATCAAGAACGCAAAGAGCAACAAGATGGGAAGAAAAGATATCATCAAGATCGAGGGACCGTTAGACTCCATCGACCTCGATATCCTCGGCTATATTGACCACAACATCACCGTCAACATCATCCGCGACGACAAGATCGCCGAGAAGCGCACCCTGCATCTCCCGAAGATCTTAAAGAACGTGATCCACTGCAAGAACCCGCGCTGCATCACCTCCATCGAGCAGGAGCTGCCGCATATTTTCTATCTCGATGATAAGGATCATGAGGTATATCGCTGCAGATATTGTGATGAGAAGCACAGTTGATTCCGCTTCCGCAGGTTGCGAAGTGCTGTAAAACGCAGCAAAGAGAACCATCCCCGGCGATCCGCCGGGTTTTGGTTCTCTTTTTTTCTATCTTTCTTTCATTATAATCTCGCGATCACAGCATCCACATACTCTTCCGTAGATGCCTCACCATGGAGATCTCTTGTCAGGTGCTTTCCTTCCGCAAGGACCTCATCCACTGCTTTTCGGATGCGGGATGCTGTCTCATTTTCACCAAGATACTCAAGCATCATGCATGCAGACCACAGGAACGCCGTCGGATTTGCAAGGTGCTTTCCGGCAATATCCGGAGCACTTCCGTGAACGGCTTCGAACATTGCGTAGTCGGCACCAATGTTGCTGGACGGTACAAGACCAAGGCCGCCGATCAGACGGCTGCAAAGGTCGGAGATCTACACTCTTTCCCTACACGACGCTCTTCCGATCTGTCGCCGTAGAGGTTCTGCATTACCATCACATCAAACTGGTTCGGGTTCATGACGAGCTGCATGCAGGTGTTGTCGATGATCTTGTCATCAGCCTCAATTTCCGGGTAATCCTTTGCAACTTCACGGAAGATCGCGAGGAACATGCCGTCAGACATCTTGAGGATGTTTGCCTTGTGAACGCAGGTAACTTTCTTTCTGCCGTTCTTCTTCGCGTACTCGAAGGCGTCGCGGATGATGCGCTCAGATGCTTTCTTGGTGACGATCTTGATCGCGTGAACCGTGTTCTCATCGATCTGCTCTTCTTTTCCCACATACAGACCTTCGGTGTTCTCACGGAAGATCACGATATCCACGTTCTTAAACGGAGTTTTTACCGCGTCATTGGACTTTACCGGGCGGATATTCGCGTAGAGGTCATACTTGCCTCTAAGGGTAACGTTTAAGGAACGGAATCCCTTTCCAACCGGGGTCGTGATCGGGGATTTTAAGAGGACTTTTGTGCGCTCGAAGGAAGTATACGCCTCGTCCGGGATCAGGGCACCGTTTCTCTTCCACTCATCCTCGCCGACATTGTAGATCTCATACTCAAGCGGCGCTTTTGCTGCCTCTAAGATCTTTAAGACATTGTCCACTAACTCCGGACCAATTCCATCGCCGCGAAATACTGTTACTGTGTGTTTCATGTTAAAACTCCTCCTGATTTTTAAATTTCCAGCAGACCTGCCGGTATTGTATGTGTCATATGGTATACCTGCTCTTCGGAGATCCCATGATCAAGCAGGTATTGCATATATTCTTCAATTGCAAGCTCCCAGTGCGGATTTTCTGTCTGGCCGCCGTCTGTGTCGACCATGACATTTTTGTATCCGACTTCTTTGATGATCTCAAGGTTATCCGGCAGATTGCTCTTATATGTTCCGCCTCCCATGTTCTGGGCATAACAGCGCTCCAGGATCACATCGTAGTCCTTTACCATGCGGATCTGGTCTTCCATAGTCATTCCCACAACCCACCATTCCGGATGGGTAACTACGATCTTCTTCACCCCAAGGTTTCTTGCCGCCTCCACCACCGTGAAGGATTCCTCCGGTGAGATGTGCGCCGTGCCGAGAACCGCGTCATAGTCACGGACAAGCTCCAGAATCGTTTTCAGCTCCGGAACGATCATCCCGTCTTTTACGACCTCCACGCACTGGCTCGTGTTCTGCTTCATCTTCTCCAGATGGTTCTTTGCCGACTGGGTCGGAAGCCAGACGACCTTTGCGCCCATGCGGAGTGCCACGTCAACGGCCTTCGGATTCATTCCGCCGATCACCCGGTTCAGCGTGATCCCGCCGAACATCGTGAAGTCGTTCATCTTCCCATGTACGATCTCGTTGTGGCGGTTACAGAGATATGCCCGGTCCACCGTCGATCCCTGATGAGTCTTGATCACGATGGCCCGCGCGCCTACACGGATCGCGGCTTCCATCAGTTCAAAATCATCATAGGCACGAAGGCGCAGATCCGGATTTGTATGAACATGCATGTCGATAACGCCCTTCATAAGATCCATTTTCATCAGCTGTTGTTCCCCTCTGATCATTTTTGCTGTTGCTTTCTTACGGGATTCATTTTATACTAAATTTGTTATTAAAAAAAGTACTAAAATCATATACCCGGTATCGATATTTCCGATGGCTGTTTTGAACGTGATCCGGTACCCTACAGGCCGCGAAATGGAGATACCGCCTGTTATTCCGATAATCTTCTTACCTGCCAAACGGCTGAAAGGAAACTATATCCTATGGACCTGAAGGAATTAAACTATGTTGTGACCGTCGCCAACGAGGGAAGTATCTCCCGCGCCGCGGAGAAACTTTTTATGAGCCAGTCCAGCTTAAGCCAGGCGATCCGTGTCCTGGAGCAGGATCTCGGGACCTCTGTCTTCGTCCGCACCACCCGCGGAGTCCGGCCAACTGCCGCCGGGGATGCTTTTATTTCCCACGCAAAGCAGATCCTGCAGCAGTACCGCACTGCATGCAGTGAAGCCGCAGACATCGAAAATCTCAACGGCGGTACTGTGATCTTCGGGATCAGCACTTACCGCGGCACGTATCTTCTGCCTCCGGTTTTAAAACGCTTCCGCGCCCTCTATCCAAACATCCATGTTGAGATCTGTGAGATGGACAGCATTGACCTAGAGGACCAGCTCTTGGAAGGTCTCCTTGACCTCGCCCTGATCGCTGCCCCTCCGGTCCGGATCAGACACAGCGTTTCGCCATTCATGCGCGATGAGATCATGATCGTCACCACCGCGGATCATCCGGTCATGGACTTTGCCAGAACATGTGATTCCGCTCCGGAGCTTTCCTGGATCGATCTCAAAGACACTGCCGCCTTCGAATATATTTTCGGACCACCCAATACCGTGCTCGGCCGTGTTGGTCGTCAGGCGCTGCGGGATGCCGGAATCGAGCCCATTGGACAGGGCACCGATCTCTCCGCCTCCTTCGCCGCCGCTATGGCAAGAGAAGGTGCCGGTCTCGCCTTCACCTACCGTTCCTGCCGTGTCCCAGGAGATCATTTCCGCTATCTCCGAGTAGGAAAAGAAGGAATCTTCCTTGACCTCGCCCTTGCATGGCCCGCCGGAAAGTACCGCTCCAGAGCAGCGTCAGCACTGGCGGAACTGTTTCAGGAGATGGCACCGGAGCTGCTGCAAAGATGATGAAAGCCTAAAAAAACATCCCCGGCTTATCGCAAACCGGAGATGTTTTTTTATCTGATATTCTTTTTTAGAAACGGATCACGCCAACCACAGTTGCGAGGATCAGTACTGCGATACTCGCCGGCCATACAAGGCGGAGAGAATACCGGATATGTTCGCTGATGGAAACGTCCGCAAGTCCAAGTCCTACGTAGACAGCTGCTACGGACGGGCTGATCGGAGTTGCCAAAGTAGCTGAAAGGAGGAAGGTTGCGGCTACAACCTCCGGTGTGACACCGAATGGCTCTACTACGCCGATGATGATCGGGAGAAGTGCGTAGTAGAAGGCGTCAGTACCGAGGATCATCATGAGCGGTACGGAGAAGATTGCCATGAACCAGTGCATATGCGGAGCAATCGCTGCCGGAAGGGCATTTACGATGGTCTGTGCCATTGCCTCTACCATACCGGAGTCCTTGATGACACCCATGAAGATACCAACTGCAAACAGAGTAACTGTCATAACCATCGCATTTGAACCGTACTCTTTGATCTTTTTGCTCTGTTCCTTGACACTTCGGAAGTTTACGATCAGCGCGATCGAGTATGTAACCATAAAGATGGAGTATAACGGTACCGGAAGATCCATGAAGAGAAGGACAAGCATAGCGATCGTGAGGATCAGGTTAAACCAGTAGATACCATCGTATTTGACCTTTTTCTCTTCCATCTCCTCCTCAAGCTCAGCCTGAGTCTCTTTTCCTGCGCCATTCTTTTTCTCAATGGCCGAAACCACG